>VAPF01056966.1_pt1 | contig 24732 bp, 19 predicted proteins | sample 3393931 | NCBI WGS metagenome assembly VAPF01 (sample SAMN08290437, study PRJNA428436) | hydrothermal vent metagenome | isolation source: Deep-sea hydrothermal vent chimney | place: Atlantic Ocean: South-mid Altantic Ridge | depth 2773 m m | reverse complement strand
TGGTGCCCTCTCCAACAACCCTGCCTTTCTCTATAGCAGCAACTACAACAACACAGCACGTAGCAACAAAGAAGCAGACTATTGCACCTATTAAAACTAAACCTGCCCCTAAAAAAGTACACAAGAAAATAGTAAAAACCCATGTGCGTGCAGGAAAAGAAACACATAACACTTATCTCATCGGTACTACTACACCAGCACTATATGGATTTCCTGACCTTACAACACATATAATTTCAGTTGGGTATTTAACTTCCACATCAACAAATTCTTTTGTTTCCACGACAACAATTCCTCACAACGCACGTATTGCAATAAAGTTCTCAATTAAAAATATTGGGACTAACAAAACTGGGCAATGGAAGTTTAGAGCTTCTATTCCAACATCACTTAGCTACATCTTTAACTCTCCAGTTCAAAAATCACTCAACCCAGGTGACCACATAGACTACATGCTTGGATTTGACCAAGCAAAATCTGGCTCCAATCAAACTATCTCAATTACAGCAAATGCCACCCATACTGTGGCAGAATCAAATACTAACAATAACAGTGCTTCTGTAGGAGTTACCATATTGGGAAACTAATTCTAAGGACACAAGGAAAGACCCGCCGGCTCACCGGCGGGTCTTTCCTTGTGTCTGACGAAGTCTTCATCTAATCGTTGCTCTAGTCATAGGTCCAAACCAACCTGTTGAAGGAAGTCCTGCACTTCTCTGATAACGAACTAGTGCACGGTATGTTTTCGGTCCAAAATATTCAGTCTCAGATCCTGAAGAACCAGGTCCCACGTTCGAAAGAACAAATCCGCGTTGATTAAGAAACTGTTGCAGTCGTTTAACTTGCAGTCCAGTATCATACATAGCTAGGTTTCTTTTGAAAGAGACCTTTGCTGTCGCATGTGTAGCAATTCCAGTAAGTGCATACCGTACATTTTCAACAGTCTTTTCATCAACACCGAAAGATTTTAGAAGTGAGATAATGGCAGATATCTGTGCCGCATTCAGATTTTGCTTTATCTTGATGTTCTCGGTCTTTGCAGCACTAGACTTTGTGGTGTTGGATTGTTTAAGAATCGTTGAAGATGCTGTGCTAGTACTCACAACATTTTGGATTATTGGTGTGTAACTAGGTAAAACTGTAGTGTAACCAGATGAGACACTGGAAGAAGAACCTGCGCAAGGAATATCAAACGTATGCTCATTTGAGCTAGTGACTTTCCCGTTATTGTCTATTGCATCTATTTTCCATGTATGCAATTCATTGCATGAGTATGTCTTTGGAAGTTTAGTTGATGTAACGGTAGGAGGCAGATTATCTTTCGCTAGTACTCCATCTACATATAGTATGTATTTGGACAATCCAACACTTGAAGAAGGTGGAGACCAGCTTAAATCTGCGCTACTAGACATTGTCATCTTTACTGGTCCGTTAAGTGTAAACGCGCTTGGGGACGTTGTTGGTATAGATAAATCAAAAGTATGTGTCGAATAGCCTCCCACATATGTGAATGTCAAATTACCAGAAGAGTCTGCACCACACACACCGTCTGTGCATTGGCTACTGTCAGCGATTGCAGTACTTGACGCGATCCCATCCAAAGAAAATGTGTAGTATTTATTTGGTGTTAAATCTCCCACAGTGTACACAGTAGAGGTAGCATGCGTATTAAACTGCCCAGGTGTGGATGTGGCTATCCATTGTTTGTCAGATGGTGTCCATTTCTTTATAGAAATATCCATATACTCTGATGTGCTTGCAGTATAGACGCCACCAACAGGAGTAACGGAAAAAGCAGCAACTCCTACTGAAGAAGTAGCATTTGTCATACGATATTTCCCATTGGTGTATAGACGGATTGAACCATTTGTAGGGATGCTGTCAGCTGAAAATGTATATGGTGGTTGGTATTCATATGCCCCGATGTCTGGTGCTCCATATATTGGGTTGCCTAGTATGTCTGTGGTGATGTACGTTGTAGAGCCAGTATCGATAGCTTTGGAGAATTGAGTGAGAGTAGGTACCGAGGAGTAATTGATAAGTGGGTTGGACAATATATCGTGAATACCAATAACGTGGTTCACATAATTTGTTGAAAAATCTGAAAGAAGGTTATTATCCCAAGAGCTGTCACCATTCCCAGTGGAAAGGTTATTAAGTCCATATCCTGAGCCATCACCAGTGAGAATATTGTCTTTAACGGTCAATTGTGCCAAATCATTTGCATCCTCTGGTGCCGAGATCCAGAGACCTGAAGCAGAATTATCAAGGAAGCTATTATTAAAAAAAGAAACGTTTGATTGACCTCCACCTCCATACCAAATTCCATTCTTATTTCCTTGTCCTTTATTTGAATAAACAGCAACATTCGAACTAGTAAGCACCATAATACCAACACCTGAATTATCTGCATTTGACCCAACCATATTATTAATTGTGTTGTCGTGCACACGTACATTATCGTTACCGTTATCTATGAGGATACCATTAGAGTCTACTGTTGAAGTCACACCATTACTAACAGTATTTCCGTACACATCAATATACCGCATATAGAATAGATCCATCGGACCACTTGGTCTTGTAGTACTTGTAATTGTATTTCCGTAAATGATATTTTTTGTATAATCACCGGTCGATGAATCAAACCCTCGTAGGGTAATGCCTGTACCTACATTGGAAATGGTATTGTCATATACTTGTACATCATTATTAGTGAATGCGCCAGCATTTGTTGGATTTGACACTTGAATTGCAACGCGCAGGATTCCACCTGAAAATGTGTTGTTATGAAACGAGATATTAGAAAAACTAGAGTTTGGTGCTCCAGATTCCTCGGATAGTCGGACACCTTCCTGTCCTCCAGAAAAACTATTTCCACTCACAACCCAATCTGATGACGTGAGTCCGTCAGTATCGACGAGATAACGTACACCTGCGGTTGCATTGTTTATAAAAGTTGAATTTTTAATTGTAACAATGCTATGTGCTTTCGAACTACTAAACGAAATTCCTTTGTTGTTTTGAATAAAAGTATCTTTGTCAAAAACAATACTTGATGTCGCATTATACACATATACACCGGATGCCGTGTTGTTAACAATACGTAAGTGCGAAAAAATCACATTGTTTCCACTTTCTACAATCCCAATATTTCGTGTATTCTGCCCGTCTATAATCGCATCTCCTCCAGTATATGAACCATCGATAATAATTGGATTTCCATCAGTACCGGATGTCTTCCAAGAGAGTATATTATGGTAGGTTGCGGACCCGTCGAGATATAGAGTATCTCCAGACACAACACCACCAACTCCTTGTACGATATCAGAGAACCCATTCCATGCATTCGAATAGCTGGTGCCGTTCTCTGATCCATATGTTGCAGTTGTAGTTGCGGGACGAACATACCATGTCGCTGCGTATACATAACTAGGCAAAAATAAAATACTAATCCCTATAAAAATAATATATAGGGATTGATTTTTTAAACTAAAAATCATCAAATGGTATTTTAACATCAATAATTAAATAAGTGAATTCTATACCTTGAAATAGTAATTTTTTTATGATGCCAAATCTTCTTCTTTGAACTCAAACTTTGAACCTTGTTGTATCTCACCATTTATAAGTTTATTTGCGATACTCTGTTGTATCTTGTCTTGAATTTAAGTATCAATATTTTCTCGATATCGCTATCCACGTTATTTTGTCCTTATTAAGTATCTATTGTCGCGAGACGTGCGTTACTTTGGATAAAGTTCTTACGAGCAGGAACGTCTGTTCCCATAAGAATGTCAAAAATAGTATCTGCGGCTTGTGCATCGTCTACTGTTACGCGTTTCAAGACACGTCTCTTCGGATCCATAGTTGTTTCCCATAATTCGCTCGGGTTCATTTCACCAAGACCTTTGTAACGTTGGATACTCACCTTTGCTTGTCTTTTTGCTTTTGTGGCTGTTGTAGCATTTTTTGCTTCCTCTCCAGTAGGTGTTTCTTCTGCTTCTTCTGGAGCATTGGTCTCTGAGATGTCTTCCATTGCTACACCAAACTCTTTCAAGACTGTCTCCTTTTCCGCATCTGAATATGCGTAACGTACTGTCTTGCCTTTGTTTATCTTGTAAAGAGGTGGTTGAGCAATGTATACAAATCCCCCGTCTACTACTGGACGAAAATGTCGATAGAAAAGTGTGAGCAGAAGTGTACGAATATGTGCTCCATCCACGTCAGCATCAGTTGCGATAATCACTTTATGATAGCGAAGCTTTGATACATCGAAGACATCCCCAATGGCTGTGCCAAGAGCTACAACAAGCGCTCTAATCTCAACAGAAGCAAGCATACGGTCTATACGTGCACGCTCTACATTTAGAATCTTACCGCGAAGTGGAAGTATCGCTTGCGTACGACGGTCGCGACCTTGCTTACTAGAACCACCAGCTGAATCTCCCTCAACGATGAATATCTCGGCTTCCTCAGGAGACTTTACTTGGCAATCAGAGAGCTTACCTGGGAGAGTCATTCCCTCAAGAGCACCCTTACGCAACACTGAATCTTTTGCCGCCTTTGCAGCCTTGCGTGCCTTTAGTGCTAGCAACACTTTATTGATAATAGACTTTGCATCATCAGGATTCTCTTCAAGAAACGACGATAATGCCTGCCCAAACACAGCTGCCACAGCGCCCTGTGCTTCTGTGGAGCCAAGCTTACCTTTTGTTTGACCCTCAAACTGGATGTCTTGCATCTTGACTGAGACCACAGCAGTAATTCCTTCAAGTACGTCATCCCCAGTGAAGTTTTCATCTTTTTCTTTCAGGAAGTTTGCGGAACGTCCGTAGTTATTAAGAGAACGAGTGAGTGCAGTCTTAAAACCAGTTACGTGAGTACCGTATTCTGGATTGTAAATATTGTTTGCAAACGCTGTGAGTCTTGGCGTGATGTCATCAACGTACTGAAAAGCAATTTCTACAGTGACTTTGTCCTGTTCTTTTTCTATATAAAAGATGTTCTTGTGAACTGGCTTTTGGTGTTTATTATAAAACGACACAAGAGATTTAAGTCCTCCTTCAAAATAAAAGGTCATGGACGGAGTGTTTGTGACTCTGTGTCGTATAAATAGGTGTTCGTAGTCAAAAGCAGAACTATCAGAACGTGCATCAATCACACTCATGCGTGCTCCCTTTACCAAGTACGCCTGCTGACGCAAATGGTTAACTATCTTGTCCCAATTCCATTCGATACCTTCTTTAAATATTGTGATGTCTGGTTTGAAGAAAACGATGGTACCGTGTTCATTTGTTGTACCTATTTTCTTAACTTTGGCGAGTGACTTTCCTTTCTTGTACTCTTGCATATGCATACCGCCATCTTGATGTACTACCACTTTGGCGTGTTCAGAAAGTGCGTTTACTACGGAAGAACCTACTCCGTGAAGACCACCAGAAAATTTATATGCATCGTTATCGAATTTACCACCAGCATGGAGTGTGGTCATAATGGTCTCCAAAGCAGAAACTTTTGTTTTTGGGTGGATTCCTACAGGAATACCGTTGCCATTATCAGAAACACGCACATAACCATCAGGAAGAAGTGCTACTTCTATGTCGTCACAACGACCAACCATCGCTTCGTCACGAGAGTTGTCGAATATCTCCCAAACAAGGTGGTGAAGCCCCTCTGGACCAGTAGTCCCGATGTACATTCCAGGGCGCTTGCGTACTGGCTCAAGACCCTCAAGTATCTGGATTGAAGAAGCATCGTAAATATGCGCGGTGCCATTGGCACCGCGCTTCTTTTTTGTATCTTTTTCGTCCTTTTTAGCCATAATTTCAGTAAGTTTTGTACTATTAGTATAGCATAAATACCACTAAAATACTGTGCAGAAACCAAGTCTACATTACCAGCAAAAGCGTGTTTTATAATAGTTTATCTGCAATAGGTATTGACCGTAAGTCAATAATAGTTTCTTCACTTAAATGTTTGTGGTCATTCCAAGAAACAAGTTCCCAACCATGGTCTGGACTATATATAATGTGTGTAATTCCTGTATTGTGCACAAACACTCTGTTAAGAGACTGTTTCGTAATAGAACGTATAAAATGTTTTTTTGTAAACGAGGCACCAAAAAGTGTACTACCCAAAAGTACACGCAAAAATGCACCATGTGTTACCACGCAAATACGCGGTGCATCGTATTCTTCTAAGAAAGTAAGTGCGGAGTGTGTTCGCGCTCTAAACTCAACAAATCTTTCTTCGTCTGAATACTGATAATCATCACTCAATGTAGTATTAATTTGTGTTAGTATTTTGTGTGCTTCTGGGTCATATTTGTGTTTACCAAAAAATACTGTAGGCTCCCTCCACTCTCCAAATACCTCATTTTGTTTTGTAGACAGTCCTGTCACTTTTGCAATAGCATCGGCAGTGTCGAGAGCTCTAGAGAAATCACTAGCAAACAATACGGATGGCTTAACTAGTTTTATCTGTTGTGCCATTAGCGCAGCCTGCGCTCGTCCGCGCTCAGTAAGCAAAGCGGTAGCTCCTCGATAAATACCATCTACATTGGACTCACTTTCTCCATGTCGTACAAAATAAATATGTTTTTCCATACTAACAATCACCGAACTTCATACTCGTTCTTTGTGGCGAGTGCAGAATTTATTTTTTCCATAATAATATTTATTTCTCCATCAGTGAGTGTGTGTTTTGGTGATTCGAAAACCATACGAAAAGCATAAGAAACACGTCCATCTTTTTCAAACGAATCAAATTGACATATGCGCACCAGAAGCTCTCCAGCAGCTTTGCGGATAATGTCCTCCACCGAACTACTCTGTGTGTCCGCAGGTACCCATACAGAAATATCGCGCAACATAAACGGGTACACAGAGAAAGGGTGGTATTCACTAAGCTTATAGAGCTGTGGTTTATATTCTGCGTCATCTACAATGTCTGGAAGACCATCAACTGGCTCTGAAGTCTCAACAACAAGACGCTCGCCATCCTTAGTAAAAGTATTTCCGATTTCAAAAAGTTTTACTTTCTCGCCTGGTGGCAATACTCGTGCGGCGTACTGCTTTGCATGAGCCATTGCCTCTTGCATGTTTTTAGTGAGTGACGTGCGAAGAGCTGGGTGAGTTTTATCAAATGGATTAGCAAGGACTACATCGCCTTTCTTCGCAAATGACTGCGTACTTATTTCTGTAAAACCGCGCTCAACAAGAAAGTCCTTTACTTTCTGTATTCCTTTATAGTGCGCGCTGTTCTCAATAGAAGAAAATGCAGGGAGGTGCGCTTTCGTAATTTTGTCATACCCTAATACATTCACCACAATCTCTATCAAATCCTCCCCGAGCACTAAATCAGTCCGTTCAAATGGTGGCGTTATTGTAAACGTATCTACTTCAACACGTGTAGTCAAAGCTAGACGACGAAACACATCTGTTACTTCTTCATGAGAAAAATTGGAGCCCAAAGTATCGTTTATCTGTGCGAGTGTTACTGACACATCAGTAACACTTGGTACGTCAGGATAGACATCTACAGCACTCTCAACTTCTCCACCAGCAATAGCGATAATAAGCTGTACAACATCGCGTGCACCGTAGGCAACAAGTTCTGACGAAGGACGGTTTTGGAAACGTAGCGATGCATCAGTAATCAGTTTTAGACGCTGTGCAGTACGGCGAATGAGCGCGCCGTCAAAGCTAGCCGCTTCCACTATAATATCAGTTGTTTTTTCTCCGACCTCTGCAACAATGCCTCCCTTAATACCAGCAATGCCAAGTGGCGTGTCACTATTACCATCAGCAATAAGTAGCGTGCCTTTTGGTAACGTATATTCATCACCAGAAAGTGTAGTGATATGTTCCCCTTCTCGTGCATCACGAACTGAAATAGAATAGCCGCCGTCTTTCTGCACTAACTTGTGCGCGTCAAATGCGTGAAGAGGTTGTCCAACATCAAGCATAACGTAGTTAGTTGCATCAACGATATTGTTTATAGAACGCTGTCCTACCGACTCAAGTGCTTCTTTGAGCCATTTCGGAGAGGGACCTACCTTAACTGAACGTATCAATACTCCATTATATCGTTGGCACTTCTTAGAATCTTCAATTGTTACGTTGAGAGTGTTTGTTGTAGGAAATGTTGGGAGCGCACTACGTAATGGGTCATTCTTTACAGGCATATCAAGCAAGGCACCTAGCTCTTTTGCTACACCACGATGACAAAGACAGTCTGCACTACGGTTTGGAAGTACATCCAAATCTATCAAATCTCCATTATGTTCTTCTATTTCAAAGGCATGAAAAGTAAATGCTTCATCAATAGTATGAGCATCAGGAAGCTGTTTTTCAAAATATTTTTGGAGCCATTTTTGTGAGACCTTCATATTTTTTGTGAATCAAATCCGTGAATAAAACGAATGTCTCCAGAGTGGAAAAGTCGCACGTCTGGGATACCATATTTCACCATCATTAAACGCTCGATACCACCACCAAAAGCAAACCCTCTGTAGACAGTAGGATCAATACCAACGTTTGAAAGTACTTTTGGGTGCACCATGCCAGCACCCATAACTTCTAGCCATGCACCATCGCCACCATTCCCCTGCGCGAACCACACGTCCACCTCAACCGACGGCTTGGTAAATGGAAAGTAACTTGGGCGGAAGCGCACTTTTGCTTCTGGTCCAAGAAAATCACGAAAAAACTCATTGAGAGTCCCTTTCAGGTGTGCCATTGTAACATCCTTACCTACGACAAGCCCTTCATTCTGGTAGAACTGCGCTTCGTGTGTTGCGTCAGTCGCTTCGTTACGAAAGACCTTACCCGGAGCGATTATACGGTACGGTGGTTTAACGCCTTTTTTCATCTGTTTCTCCATATAACGGATTTGCACTGAGGATGTTTGTGTGCGCAAAACACGCGGTGGGTCTTCTCGCGTCCAAAACGTATCTTGCATATCTCGTGATGGATGGTCTCTTGAGACGTTCAATGCATCGAAATTGTGGTACTCGTCTTCTAGCTCTGGACCAGCCTCTACTACAAAATCCTTACTTTCGAAGAAAGTAACAATATCTGTAATGGTTATAGTAAGTGGATGTAGTCTTCCTGTCTGCATAAAAATAACTATACTCGCACCTATATATTTCTCCAAATATGCCAAGTAAACGCAATCAAGTAAAAAGCACAAATCAATAGCTAAAAGACTCTAAATTTGCTACATTGTAATTAATGATTTTAGGTTCTAATATCTTAGTATATTTGTTTATTTTTTTCGCAATTTATTTTGAGTCATTTTTATTAGTAACCTTTTTATCAAAACCTGCACATGAACAAAGAAAACGAGTAGCCTCTAAAAACACTCCAAAAGTTGCCATTATCGTTCCTTGTTGGAATGAAACAACTACAATATCCGGTACTGTCAATTCACTTCTGGCACTTGACTATCCAAGCGATAGATTATCCATAATTCTTGTCAACGACGGCTCAACTGACACTACACCACAGACAATGGAGCTTTTCTCAAATAATCCACAAGTCACTATCATTCATAAAGAAAACGGTGGAAAACATACAGCGCTAAATGCAGGCATTGCTGCAGCGCCACAAGCAGAGCTTATTGGGTGCCTTGACGCCGATTCATTTGTCGAGCGTGATGCCTTGCGAGAAATAGTTGCCTGTTTTACACGTCCGCAAGTTATGGCTGCAACAGCATCAATATTAGTACACAAGCCAAAAACACTCATGCAACGCATGCAGTACGCCGAGTATGTTCTCGGTGTTGCTGTTCGACATATGCTCTCTTCAGTAAACGGTATTTATGTAACTCCTGGACCGTTCTCGCTTTATCGTTCCAGCATCTTTAAAGAACTTGGTGGATTTATACACGCGCACCAAACAGAAGACATGGAGATGGCACTACGCACTCAACGTGCAGGATATGAGATAGAAAATGCCATTCATGCGCGAGTATATACGAAAGTACCAGCAACACTCCCAAAGCTTCTCGCACAGCGCACACGCTGGTTAAGTGGGCTCTTACGAAATGTGCTTTATGATTATCGTACTCTTATAGCCAACCCTCGCCACGGTGCACTTGGTATGTTGGTGCTTCCATTTATTCTTCTTTCTGTTGTAGGAAGTATTGTAATGTTAACAATCTCAATTACACTACTAAGCCAAAACCTTATCCACGGTCTTTTCATTATTAATGGTATACCTCTTTCTTATATACTCGCATTCCACCAAATAAGCTGGTTCTACTTACCAATCACAACTGTTATGCTTTTGGGAGGCATCCTTCTTGTTACTACGATATCTTTTATGTTTGTGGGGAAAAACATCTCACGTGCTTCTGGAACTCTCACGCCAAATATACTTGTGTATGTTCTTCTATACAGTTTTGTATCACCACTTTGGCTTGTACGCTCTATCGTAGATGTGACCCGCGGAACTCATCGCAGCTGGCGTTAATCCTTATTTATTATGTCTCTCTTTGTTCGTAACTCTTTTATAGCATTAGGTATCACTATTTTAATTATGAGTACTGTTGCGTATGCAGTACATTACATTAACCAGCAACGCTTGGGCGAAATAAATACGATGGAAACTCGGCTCTCTACCGATACTCTTTCACTTGAGACACAATTCTCATTATTGGAAAATGCTCCTTGTGAAGACATAACTATGGGCACAACCTTGTCACAAAAACTTTCAAACTTAGGTGATAAGCTTTCGTTCACTGAAGGACGACTTGGAAGCGATGACCCACAAGTACTTGAGCTTAAAAAGCAATACACCCTACTTGAGATACGCGACTACCTGTTAATACAAAAGCTTTCTAAAACTTGCGATATTACTCCTGTAGTCACCCTCTACTTTTATTCAAATGCTGGAGACTGCACTTCTTGCGACCGTGCTGGTTATGCACTTTCCTACTTACGACGAACCTATCCACGTCTGCGAGTGTACTCGTTTGATTACAACCTAAATCTCGGCGCTCTAAAGACGTTAATTCAGATAGAGAAGGTAAAGCCACAGTTACCAGCATTTGTTATTCAGGGTAAACAACACTATGGCTTCACTTCTCTTACTAATCTAAAAAAAGATTTTCCAAAAAATATTTTTGCAACAAGCACTGCAACATCTACTCTCTCAAAAAAGAAATAGACTACAAGATGTCGCTTTTCGAGTATCACTCGGTTTTTTATGTTAGGATACTTTTGTTCCCTAATAAGCATTAGAGGGAACCCGAACAAAGGGGTCAGGTACCTTTGTTTTTAGAAAATAAAAACAAAGGTACCTGACCCCTTTGTTCGCTCACTTGCCGGAGTAGCTCAGTTGGTTAGAGCAGCGGTTTTGTAAACCGCAGGTCGTCAGTTCGAATCTGACCTCCGGCTCAAAAAAGATAATTAAATAGGTGCTAAAATAGCAGAGGTCACTAAGGATTAGTAAATAATTCATTTTTGTACTTGTATAAATATGCCATCAATCATAAAAAATCTTGATTCACTTTCGGTAACACCTCTTCGCCGTGATGCACTTGCTATTGTATCTGCAGGATATGACGCAATAAATACCCGCACTGTTCTGCGTGAGACTGTAATACTTACCGAAAACACACTAACTATTTCTGGTAAAATATACCCGCTTTCTCCACAACAAAAAATATGGGTTGTAGGCGCTGGAAAGTGTGCCATTGAAAGTGCCGCTGCACTTGAAGATATTTTGGATAATCGTCTTGCTGGCGGTGTTGTAGTAGATGTGTCAGATTCAATAAAATGCTTGCCACTTAAGAAGATAGAATGTCTCATCGGTACGCACCCCGAACCCTCACAAAAGAATGAGCAGGCAACGAAACGCATTGTTGATGTACTTTCCTCACTTACAAAAGATGACATCGTAATTGAAATTGTATCTGGTGGTGGATCAACTCTTTTATGTTTACCAAACAAAGCAATGACATGCGCTGATGAAGCGGAGGCCTTTAAAGAGCTCACTGATGCTGGAGCCACTATAACCGAGATGAACACCTTGCGGAAACATATCTCAACAGCTCGTGGAGGGTGGCTAGCTAAAACAGCATATCCAGCCCAACTCATTGGTCTCATTTTCTCAGACGTGCCTGGAAACGATATGTCGGTTATTTCTTCAGACCCAACAGTAAAAGACCTTACTACAGTTACAGACGCCGAGCGTATCATAGACAAATATAAACTGCATGCATTTTCAAAAGAGGCACTCATTGAAACCCCAAAAGAAGACGCCTATTTTGCTTCTGTACAAAATGTACTTCTGGTAACAAATGAGCGTGCTCTAACAAAGATGAAGTGCGTTGCCGAAGATCTTGGATATACTGCACGTATAGTTACCGATAGATACTCAGGAGAAGCAGTAGATATCGCAAAAGAAGTGCAAGATGAACTTACAAAGGCTCCGCGTGGGAATGTATTTCTGTATGGTGGAGAGTCAACTGTAACGCTTGGAGAACATGCAGGAAAGGGTGGGCGAAATCTTGAAATGGCGCTCGCTGGACTCTCCACTATTGGTGACGATGAAATTATTATCCCCTTTTCCACCGATGGACGTGATAATACTGATTTTGCAGGAGGCATTTGTGATAAAATTACTAAAGAGTATGCGATACAAAATCGCTTGCCCATAGAATCATACTTGCGAGAACATCGTTCATATGACTTCTTTACCAAAACTGGCGGCGCACTGATAACAGGAAACACTGGCGCAAACGTATCAGATATTATTATCGGTATAACCGCTCGCATTAATTAACATACCAAACAAACTTATGGCAAATATTTTATGGTTTGAAGACATCACAATGGCTGATGTTCCGCAAGTGGGTGGTAAAAACGCCTCACTGGGTGAAATGATTCAAAATCTTACGAGCGAAGGTGTGAAAACACCATCAGGATTTGCAACAACGTCAGATGCTTATCGCTATTTTTTACGAGAAACTGGTTTAGACGATTTTGTAGAGGAAACTTTAGCAGGTGTGAGTAAAGATGATTTGACTGATCTGGCGCGCCGTGGAAAAAAAGTCCGTGACAAATTTTATCGTGCGAAATTTCCAGATGATTTAACTAAAGAAATATCAGCAGCATACGCACAAATGGAAAAGCGCTATGGAAAAAATGTTGACGTCGCTGTTCGCTCCAGTGCCACAGCAGAAGACTTACCTGGTGCGTCGTTTGCTGGTCAGCAAGAAAGCTATCTAGGTATTCGTGGTGAAAGAGATGTATTGAAAGCTGTAAAATGGACAATGGCATCTCTTTTCACTAATCGTGCTATTTCCTATCGTATAGATAAAGGATACGGACACATGAAAGTCGCACTTTCTGCGGGTGTACAAAAGATGGTACGTTCCGACAAAGGTGCTTCAGGGGTCATGTTTACAGTCGATACTGAATCTGGATTTCGCAATGTCGTTGTGATAAATGCCACGTGGGGACTTGGCGAGATGATTGTACAAGGACACGTTATACCAGATGAATATATAGTATTCAAAAACACTGCTCAAACCGCACCTAACTCAATCATTGAGAAAAAGCCAGGTGTAAAAAGCAAGAAGATGATTTATGGTGGCAAGAAAATGTCAGGTATCCAAGAAACAAAAGTGGTCCCAGTTTCTCAAGTACAGCAACATTCGTTTGTACTTTCCGATGATGAAATACATTTGTTGGCAAAGTGGGGCATGATTGTAGAAAAACACTATTCAGATTTGTCAGGCAAATGGTCTCCAATGGATATGGAGTGGGCAAAAGATGGAGAGACAAATGAATTGTATATGGTACAGGCGCGACCAGAGACAGTACAATCAACACGCGATTTTACAAAGCTGAAAGAGTTCGAAATGAAATCGCACGGAAAAAAGATATTAAGTGGTATATCAGTTGGTTCCAATATAGCTACTGGTACTGCAAGAGTAATCCTCGACCTTAAAAAAATACCAACTTTCAAAAAGGGAGAGGTTTTGGTAACAAGTATGACCGACCCAGACTGGGAACCAATTATGCGTATCGCTTCTGCAATTGTCACTGACCGTGGAGGTCGCACATCACACGCAGCTATTGTCTCTAGAGAGCTTGGGGTACCAGCAATTGTTGGAACACAGCACGCGACAAGACTTATTAAAACTGGTGACACAATAACTGTTGATACTATTGGAAGCGAAGGGTCTGTGTACGAAGGTACCGCAGACTTTGCTGTACACGAGCACGATATCGCAAATATACCAAAGCCTCACACAAAGATAATGGTCAACGTTGCCACTCCAGACCTTGCATTTGACCATTCATTTCTGCCTGTCGCTGGGGTTGGGCTCGCACGTGAAGAGTTCATCATTGCTTCACACATAGGAGTACACCCATTGGCGCTTATTAACTATAGTGAACTCCCAGCCGCTTTGCGTCTAAAGATTTCAAAGAAAATGATTGGCTGGCGTAACCCTGTCACATTTTATCGCGACAAACTCTCCTACGGCATTGCTCGTATTGCTGCATCATTTTATCCGAACCCTGTCATTGTTCGTTTCTCTGATTTCAAATCGAACGAGTACAGCACGCTCCTTGGAGGAAGCGACTACGAGCCGAAGGAATCTAACCCTATGATTGGGTGGCGCGGTGCTTCTCGCTATTACGACCCTGCATTCGCTCCAGCATTTGAGCTTGAAGTACAGGCAATGAAATTAGTACGTGACACCATGGGTCTTGATAACGTAATACCTATGATTCCATTCTGTCGCACTCTCGAAGAGGCGGACAAGGTCTTGGCTATTCTTGCTAAGAACGACATCATACCAACAGCGTATGGTAAACCAGGTGAGAAGACGACTCCTGTGTACATGATGTGTGAGATACCTTCAAACATATTATTAGCAGATGCTTTCTTTGACCGTTTTGACGGAATGTCAATTGGTTCAAACGACCTCACACAACTCACGCTTGGGCTTGACCGAGATTCTGAATTACTAACTAAGGTTGGAAACGAAAACAACGATGCGGTGAAGAGTCTTATCGCTACGATAATCGCAAAAGCAAAAGAGAGGGGAAAATACATCGGTATCTGTGGTCAAGGACCTTCAGACCTTCCAGACTTCGCGGAATTCTTAGTTGATAATGGGATTGATAGTATCTCTCTTAACCCAGACGTAGTAGTAAAAACAATTATCAATATCGCAAAAATAGAATCAGAAAAGGCCGCACACCCATCGAAGGAAAATAAACAATCCAAAAATAACGAAAACGAGACCTATGCGTATTAAGAGCATAAGTGCCCACACCATATCTGACACACGCAGTCGCGAAACTATTGAGACCATAATCTCTACTGAGAAATATGAGGCGACAGCATCAATACCGTCAGGTAAAAGCACTGGGTCGCATGAAGCAAAAGAGCTTCGTGACAAAGACGGCAGTGTAACCGCTGCAATACACAACGTAACAAATGAAATCGCTAGTGCTCTCATTGGACGTGATTTCTCCACTATTGAAGAATTAGACGCTTTCCTGTGCGAGCTTGATGGTACACAAGATAAATCGCGATTGGGTGCAAATGCAATTTTGTCCGTCTCTATAGCCTCTGCACGGTTGTTTGCTCAGGAAGCAAATATCCCGCTATGGCGTTTTATAGCAGACACTGCAAATACAATACCTGCCGCACCACGCTTGTTCGTAAATGTCATGAATGGCGGTGCGCACGCTGATTTCCGTTTACCTATTCAAGAGCAGATACTTGTGGTGGGCATGGAAACTCTTAAAGAGTCCGTTACTGTTGCACACGAAGCGTTTGAGGCTCTTGGCGAGAGCTTACGACGTGAGTTACCAGACCTTCCTATGGGTGATGAGGGTGGATATTCTCCAGTGTTTGACACTATTGAACGACCATTTGAATTATTGTCGGACATTGTATCCAAATGGAGTGGTACATCTATAGCAATTGACTCTGCAGCAAACGAACTTCTTGATGGCGACAAGTATGTTCTTCTCAAAAAGAGATACACTTCCGATCAGCTTCTAGAGCTTTATACACAACTGGTGGAGCGCTTCCCTTTCCACGCGATTGAAGACCCTTTCGCAGAAAGTGATACTGCGAGCTTTACGAAAATTACTGCGAAGCTAGGCGACAAAGTAATAATCATAGGCGACGACCTAATCGTAACGAACCCTAAACGTATTGAAGATGCAGCTGTACACAAATACATAAATGCCGCACTCATCAAGCCAAACCAAATAGGAACTGTATCTGAAACAATAAACGCGGTACAAAAAACATACGAAGTGGGGTGGCGCACTGTGGTGTCCCATCGCTCAGGCGAGACATATGATACGTTCATTGCTGACCTTGCTTATGGCATAGGCGCACACGGTATTAAAGCTGGAGGACTAGCGCAACAACAACGACTTGCAAAATATGAGCGACTACGAGCGATAGAGCGCGAGGCGACCGAACTATCTCGCTAGACTGCACAAGAGAACTAGCGCAACAACAGCGACTTGCAAGATATGAGGCAAATATACCACCTCGCTAAACTACAGCGGGTGCTTTATAGAGAATTGGTGTCGTTACCATCAGAACGCTCTTTGTGTAGCTCTTGTTTGAAGTCAGTTATAGTACGCACAAATTCTGAACTTTTCTTAGTTGGTTTTGAGAAGTCTTGTCGTGTTGTAAAACGTATACGAAAATAATCAACGGCGCGAACAAGATGACGCTCTATAAGATATGTTACTCGTAACGCAAGATGTACGCTATCGTGTGCCATTTTATTAAATGCTTGTCGTATCGTTTCGTATATAAATGCCAAGAAATCAACATGCTCGATGATAAATCTTGCTTTGATAGCAAATAAATCAATCTTTTCTCTATATGTTGGTATAAAACGTGCACCACGATACTTTTCGTATTGTGTAAGTGCAATAAAACCTGCGAACAATGTAATGGCACTTGTTTCTGCAATCAAGTAGCCCATGCTAATTAACGTGCTGAGTAACGTGCAAAGCTGGTTACTTCAATACGCTCGCCGAACTTCTGCACCGCCTCAGTGATAAGGTCATTCACCGTCTTTGACTCATCTTTTATATACGTTTGCTCCATAAGAACTTGGTCTTTGAAATAGGAACTCATTTTACCAGCAAGGATTTTTTCTCGCATTTCTTCTGGTTTATCCTTTACCTCCTCCTCAAAAACTGCAAGTGCGGCTGATTTTGCTTCAGGAGACACTTCTTCGGTAGTACGATAAGCAGGACTGGTTGCAGTTACCTGCATTGCAATCTCACGAGCGAGCTCTACAAATTCTGGATTACGTCCTACAAAGTCTGTCTCGCACGATAGAAGAACGAGAGAACCCAGTGTTCCGTCATGAACGTAGCTCGCCACAGTGCCAGCCCCGAACTCACGCGAAGACTTTTTACTAGCAACTGCACCAGAGCGCTTACGCACTATAACCTCGGCTTTATCAAGGTCGCCGCCAGCTTCCTCCAGTGCTTTCTTACATTGCATAATAGAGACACCGCCAGTGCGTGCTCGAAGAGATTTTACAGTTTCGATTGAGATATCCATGTTTGAGTAATGATAACATGCGCCCCTGTTTATAGGACCGCTAATATGAGTAAATTTATACGGCGCGACCTGCCTCAAACGCACTAGTGAGCTCGTCGAGTATTAGGTCAACTGTTTTACGAGAAGCATCATTTGCAACGATAGGATACGCTGCATCGGCGGTATTACAGTCTGAACTCATAATACCGATAACTGGAATACCAGCATCACGTGCCTCTTTCGATGTGTGTACTTCGTGTTTAGTGTCCACGATAATCATAGCATCGGGTACTTTGGTGAGACTAATGATTCCATCAAGACGTTCAGTCAATCGGTCAATTTCACGATCAAAACGTACACACTCAAACTTTGTATAGTTATTTGCTAGTTCACCTGAATCACGCTTAGAAATAAGATCTGCGCGACGGTCAATGCGTTTTTTGATTTCTGTAAAGTTTGAAATTGTGCCACCCAACCAACGTGTCGAAACGTACGGTGCACCGATACGCAAGGCAGCATCTTTTAGATTATTAGATATTTCTTTTTTGCTTCCTACAAAAAGTACAGTCTTGCCGTCTTTTGCAAGTGTCGACATTGCAGTCTTTGCGGCTGCAAGTTGCTCATCAGTCTTGGAAAGGTCAAAAATCTCAACTTTTGATTTGATACCAGCAATGTAACGCTTCATCGAAGGGTGACGGTGGCTTTTTACGTGTGCAAAGTGCGCGCCTGCTTCAAACAGGCGGTCAATTCCAGGTCCAGTAATAGTTTGTGTCATGCGTGGGATAGTACCATATACTCCCCTTCTTTTCAATCTTCTTCATCTAAAGAACTCATGCTGTCTTTAGATACAGATTCTTTGAGCGCCGTTATGACGGGTTCGAGCCCACCAGCAAGTATCTTTGGCAAATTATGCCATGACTGCTTCAAACGGTGGTCGGTAACACGGTCTTGAAGGTAGTTATACGTACGGATTTTCTCAGAACGGTCGGCAGTACCAATTTGTGCTTTACGTTTTGCGGCGTGTTTTTTTGCTGCTTCTTCTTCTGTAAAATGCTCAATCTTTGCTGTGAGAATTTGCAAAGCCTTTTCTCTGTTCGCTTGTTGCGAACGTTCCGACGAAGAACGTACGTCAATTCCAGTAGGTCTGTGAATTAGACGTACTGCCGTTTCCACCTTGTTAACATTTTGCCCTCCAGCACCACCAGAACGCGAGAACTCCATATCTAGGTCAGAAGGATTGATAACTATAGTTGACTTTGCACGTATAGGCATAGCAGCAATAGATGCGGTAGATGTGTGTATACGTCCAGATTTCTCTGTTAAAGGTATCCGTTGAACACGATGCACTCCAGTCTCGTAGCGAAGCGCCTCGTACGCGTCAGCACCCAATATTTCAAGTGTAAGTTCATCTACTATGCGAACTTTCCATCCACGCTCTTGTGCGTATCTCTCATACATATTTCTGAGCTCTTTAGCAAACATAGTTGCCTCATCACCACCAGCACCAGCACGAAACTCTAGTACGATTGCCACTGGTATTTCCGCATCCTCTTCTTCTCTCTTCAAAATATGCTCGATTTCTGTGAGCAACTCTTTTTGACGCTGTGATAAACGTGCCACGTCTTCCTCGGCGAGTGCTATAAGCTCTGGGTCTCCCTCAGCTGCACTAAGTGCAGAGTCTTTTTCTTTCTGTAGACGTTCATATTCTCCAGCAAAAAATGCCGTCTCATGTTTGTTTTTAAATTCTGTTGAGTACTCCATAGATAGATTGTAACGCAAGTACAGAAGACTCGCCCGCGCCTTTGGCGCGGGCGAGTCTTCTGTGGTATTTACGCCTTTTTTTGTTTAGCTGCGGCTGCACGCTGTTTAAAGCGCTCAACACGACCTGTTTTGTCTAGAGTACGGTCTTCTCCTGTATAAAACGGATGCGACTGGCTCGAGATCTCGACAGTAACCTTTGGGTATTCTTTACCGTCCACTGTGGCTGTTTCGTCAGCCTGCATCGTTGTTCCAATGACAAACTGTGCTCCAGAGGAGATATCCTCGAAAACAACAGGGCGATATGTATCTGGGTGAATGTCTTTCTTCATATGCGGACTATACCAGAACTTTACGAACCATTCAACTGGTCAATCATTTTTTGGAATTGCCCAGCGTATCCCATGACCCCATCTCCATAGAAAGCATATGCTGGATTGCGAGCGTGCACCCACCCTGCAAAGTACCGTAAAGCTGCCAAACGCTCAGCACGATACGTTCCTGCCCCAGCTCCATTATCTGCCATAAGCATAGCTGTTGCCATAAAAGCCACCTGATTATTCCATGGGTTTGAAGGCACACCGCTATTGAGCAGTTTTCGTACTCTGTCTTTAATTGCTACATATTTCCACGGACCCTGCCAAAACGCATTCCATGAAAGTTTGTGACGGCTATTTGAACAATTGCCAGTTCTTGTATTTATGAAGCCTCCATAGCACACCCATGTCGAAGGAATGAACTGCCCAGGACCCATAGCTCCTCCCCAACCATAAGAAGGCTTCCTTGATACCGGCATCAAGTTTGGGTCAAGCCCTAACGTCTTTGTTATATAGACAAATACAGGTTGGTCACGACGGGGAGCCATGTCTTTCTTCCAGTTTCCAGTACCTAAATGTTGTCCCAAGTCAGTCTCTTGTTTAAGAACGCCCAAAATAACTGCAGCACGAACACCAGTTGCTCTTTGTGCGACTTTTGCATATTGCAATGCCTTTCCAAAAGGAATCGCAGCTGACCCACGCAAAGTAAATAGCTCCGAGCGAATTTGTGCAGCAGTTTTCTTTTGTGAAGTTATGAGTGATTGATAAGCACCTTCCTTTCCCTTCGTTTTTCTCAATATGCTTCTTTTTTGTGATTCCTGTGTTTGAATCTTTCTCTGTTCAAGTATTTGTATTTGTTTCAACTGTACTTGCTGTGCCAATTGTCCCTGAAGCGTTTGCTTTTCATTTACCGTGCGTGCACGAGTATCTGTTATTTTGGTGAACGAAACAGAAAGTGCACGTTTAATAGAAGAAAAAGCATCCAAATCTTGAAAAAATGAAGACACGTTTTGTGAGGATAATGCCACATCCACTATTGAATAATCATCAATAGTTTGTGTCTGTCGCAGAATCTGTGCAAGAGACTCCTGCTCACTTTCAAGCTGTTTAGTCAGCGAGCCAATGGTATTTGAGTGAGTATGTATGTTCGTTGACAACTGTTCAATTGCAATCTGTGTCGCACGAACCTGAAGACGTGCACGTCTTATTTGTGCATCAAAGATATTGATATCACGTTGCAGTGTTCTGTGCTGTGTATGAAGTGTATTTAGTGTCGTTTGAGTACCGTTGATTTGCGACTCAAGCGAAGACAACTGCGACTGTAATTGTGTCCTGCGTGCCTGTACACTTGAAACAGCAGAGGTCTGTGCCATCGCTACTGCACCGTACAACAATAGTGCTGTACAGCTTGCCGCGATAACCAATTTAAGGCGCTGTGTGCCAATAATAGTTGTCATGTCTTTGCAGTATACCAAGTCTCTACAACTAGTGAAAATCTCAATACAATAAACTATCTAAAATCTAGAGTAACTATGGGGAAACTAAATAAGTCCGAACATTGTTCGGACTTATTTAGTTTTTTCTATAGAAGAGATTGCCTATGAAGCAGAGTCTTGGTCTTCTTCTTCCTCCTTACCCTTCTTTTCAACTGCAATAGCATCCATATCTGGAGCTTCTGTAACTTCCTCGACTTCTTCTTTTACTTCCTGAGCAAGTACCACCACATCTTCGGGGTTGGTAACGAGCGTACTACCGGCTGGAAGTACTACTTCACTCACACGTATTTGATCTTCAAACTCTTTTATTGTGGAAATATCTACAGTGAGGTCATGAGGTATCTTTGTTGCCTCAGCCTCTATTTCAATTTCATGAAGAATCTTCACCAAGTTGGCGCCAGCTTTCACTGCTGGTGATTCACCAGTAAAGACAACAGGAACTGCCACTTGCACTTTTGCACCTTTTTCAATTGCATAAAAGTCAACATGGTACGCAACACTGGTTACTGGTTCATATTCGACAGTATGAATAAGTACCTGTATTGGTTTCTCGAGCCCTTTAAGCTCAACAACAGAAGATTCTCCTGCCTCTTTATAAATACGTTCAAACTCTTTTAGTGAAAGGATAATTGATAGAGATTTTTGTTTCGGTCCATATACAACTGCTGGAAGCATACCCAAAGCACGCTGGGCAGCTACCTTTTTTCCTGTAATGTCTCGTTTTTCTATTGTAAGCGATATCATGAGAAATAGTCTACGGTTTCAACGCAAAAAAAGCAAGTGGGGTGATAAAAATAGAGAGACATCTTTGAATATATTTTTATTGCTTTTCATACTTTTTCTAATAACTAAAGATACGTAAAATATGCATATACTAATGGGATTTATTGTGTTGAAAATGCCCAAAAGAAATGTCTATTTCTTTTGGGCATTTCTTTTGTATGTTGTGTATCTTAAGCACTTGCTGCTTCGGAGACTTTCTGTAAACGAGAAAGAAATACCTCGCGTGCTGCAGTGACATTTTCTTCCTTTCCTTGCCATAGCGACAATGCTTCTCCTTGCAGAGCTCGCGCATAAGAAAATGTAAGAGGCCACGGTGCCTTGTCTGTATGAGCACGCTTCGTTATTGCACGTAGATTATCTGTTGCTTGGTCTGCCGATTGTCCTCCAGAGAGAAACACTATACCAGGAACCTCACGTGGCACCGCAGTGGTGAGTGCTTTCAAAGTACTTTCAGCAACGTCTTCTGGAGTATCGGTTTTTCCACTTTCACTTCCTGAGAGTGCCATTGATGTTTTCAAAATAAGAGCCTTTACGTCAACTGATTGATCATCAATGGCAGCATACACAGCGCCAAGCGTCTCTTCAATGACAGATTCTGCGCGCAGTCGGCTGTGGTTTCCTTCTAACAATACTTCTGGCTCAAGAATAGGCACCATGCCAGCTTCCTGCACAGCATAGGCGTAGGAGGCAAGTCTTTTGGCATTTTCAAGAATTGCATTAGATGTTGGGAGACGGTCGCCGTCGATACGAATTACTGCACGCCATTTCGTAAACCTTGCCCCTTGCTCTCTATACTTTTTCAATCGCTCAGGTAGTCCGATGAGTCCACCAGTGATTGTCTCGTCAGTGCTTTCTGCCATAGGTTCTACACCTCCATCTACCTTAATACCAGGCAATATACCCTGCTTGGCAAGTAACTCAGGAAACGAAGTGCCATCATTAGATTTTTGTGAAAGTGTCTCTTCAAAAAGGATTACGCCCGAGAGATACTTTTCTATTCCAGAAGCTGATAAAAACAAATCACGATATTGACGACGCATTTCTTCGCTCGGTTCTATGTTGTTTGCTGTGAGACGTTTGTCTGCAGTGTGCACGCTTTCATCTGCAGCAAGCAGTCCTTTGCCTGGGGCAACTAATAACGACGCAGTTTCTTGTAAGTCATTCATACGGTAACTGTATCATGCATGTGGTGCGCTATACACAGTGCATAGCGCACCAATACAGTGTTACACTTTTTATATGAAACAACTTGATTTTCTCGCCATTGGCGACATTGTCGTTGATAATTTTATTCGTTTAGAAGAGGCAGAGGTTACCTGTGATATCAATACTGAAAAGTGTACTATCTCTATGAACTGGGGTGACAAAATACCTTTTGAATCATCCACACCAATTAGCGCTGTAGGAAACGGACCTAATGCTGCAGTTTCCGCAGCACGTCTAGGTCTTTCTACAGGACTTATGACATGGATGGGTACTGACCGTTTGGGAGATGACTGTATGGATGTGCTTGTAAAAGAAGGAATCAGTGGAGACCTTGTGTCGAGAAGCAAGGAAGTGCCTACCAACGCACACTACGTTCTTTGGTATCAAGCTGAGCGTACCATTCTTATAAAGCATAATGAGTTTCCTTATCGCTTCCCAGAGTTCTCCGCACCGAAGTACATATACCTTTCTTCGCTTGCGCCAACAGCAAACGTCATACAAGACGAGCTCACAAAGTGGTTACCACAACATTCTGAAACAAAGCTTATCTTTCAACCTGGCACCTACCAAATAGAAGCAGGAAAAGAGGCGATGGCACCTTTATACAAAAATACTGAAATAGTAGCCTGCAATAAAGAAGAGTCCGAACGTATTCTTGAGCGTGGACCAGACGATATTAAAAACCTTCTTCGCGACATGCGCGCTCTTGGACCTAAGATTGCACTTATCACTGATGGACCAAATGGCGCTTTTGTATTTGATGGTGAACAAATGCTAACTGTTCCTATGTATCCAGACCCACGCGACCCCGTTGACCGTACTGGTGCAGGAGATGCATTCACTTCGACATTTGGTATAGCACTTGCTTTGGGTAAAACGCTTCACGAAGCCATGCTGTGGGCACCTATTAACTCAATGTCGGTTGTGCAAAAAGTAGGAGCTCAAGCTGGACTTCTAACACATCAGGCGCTCGAGACATATCTCAAAGATGCACCTGCAGATTTTAAGGTGAGTACTTTGTAAGATTACATAAAGTAAAAGCCCGCGGCGCTTTGCGCCGCGGGCTTTTACTTTTAACAAAGAATATCAAAAAGGTACAAAAGTATTTTAATTAGCTACACCTACAAATGAACGAACGGTATCTACAATATGTGTAACTCCCAATCCGTAATGCTCAAGAAGTTCATCTGGGTCGCCTGACTGCCCAAACGCATCCTGTATGCCCATAAGACGCATTGGCACTGGATACTTTTGTGCCAACACTTCTGCTACTGCACTTCCAAACCCACCTGCCACCTGATGTTCCTCTACAGTAACCACATTCCCAGTGCGACGCGCGGCATCTACTACTGCATCTGCATCTATAGGTTTGATTGTGTGTATGTGAATGACAATAGACCCGATGCCTTCTGATTCAAGTGCTGAGGCTGCCAGAAGTGCACGGTAACTCATAGGTCCAGTTGCTAAAAGTGTCACACGTGGCTTTTCACTTTCCCATAAAGTAAGTGCTTTCCCTATTTCAAACGGTGTATCACTTGTAGTGAAGACTGCCGTGGCGGAGCGTGCAAAACGCAAATACACAGGACCTGTCATTTGCGCGGCGGCAATAACAGC
>VAPF01040868.1_pt1 | contig 24822 bp, 24 predicted proteins | sample 3393931 | NCBI WGS metagenome assembly VAPF01 (sample SAMN08290437, study PRJNA428436) | hydrothermal vent metagenome | isolation source: Deep-sea hydrothermal vent chimney | place: Atlantic Ocean: South-mid Altantic Ridge | depth 2773 m m | reverse complement strand
TCCGGACCGTCCTTTCGAGTCTGTGCGAAATATACCCGCCCAGGTATGCCGTAACATAGAGAGAGAGTATATGTATAAAGATGTTATAAAGGAATTCATTTCCAAGGACTGTCTTTTCATAGGGTATCGGCAGTAGATCATAAAACTGCAGGTCTATAAGCGTGCCGTAAAGTATACCGCTTAAGCTTGCTGTAATATATCCAGCTTTTTTATTCAGGACGATACTTGAAGACAGCACCGTAAGTATTAAAGTAAAAGAAAACCAACTCTCAATTCCGCCTGTAAGGTAAATCAGCACGATCTCTGAAAGAACGTCCAGGACCAATTGAGTGTACGCAAACATATAGAGGTTTTTTATCCTGTAAATGACAATGGAATAGAAAATCGTCAGAAGATACTGGAAAACAATAAAAGAGGATATCGCGTTGGAATAAGGGAGAGAAACATATTGTATATCAAACAAAAAGTACGACCCGAGAAGGAGCGTAACAAAAAAGGCCCTGAATCCGGTCAGGGCCTTTAGTCTCCGAATCAGGGCATTCTCCGCCATTAAACTTTATTTAAATAAGGGTGATAAGTCTGAATATCGGGAGATACATGGCCACTACAATAAATCCTACCGCCCCTCCCAGGAAGACCATCAGTATCGGCTCCATCATCGCCGTCAGGTTGGAGACCGCGTTGTCTACCTCGTCGTCGTAAAAATCGGCAATTTTAGAGAGCATCGCATCAAGCGCTCCGGTCGATTCTCCGACCGCGATCATATGGGTAACCATAGGCGGAAACACTTTCCCCTTCATCAGTGGCTCCGCCACTGTCTTGCCTTCGGAAACCGCCTGCCTTACGTCCATCACGGCATATTCAATGACTTTGTTTCCTGCCGTCTTGGCGGTTATCTCAAGTCCGTCAAGTATCGGAACACCACTGCTTATTAATGTACCCAGTGTCCTCGTGAATTTGGCCACGGCCACCTTTTTAAGGAGGATACCAAATATAGGCAGCTTCAAAAGCAGTGCGTCCGTCACCCTTCTGCCTCCTTCCGTCTTTCGCATCTGTATCACGACCACAATGATGGTCACAATTACTGCAATTACTAGCAGACCACCGACGCCGGCAATAAAGTTGCTTATACCCAGGATTATTTGAGTAGGCAGGGGAAGAGTTCCACCTAACTGTGCAAACATCTGTGAAAAGGTCGGCACCACGAAAATCATTATTACCGCTATGACGATAACCGCAACCGATGTCACCACGGCGGGATATATCATCGCCCCCTTAACCTGCTTCTTGAGCTTCATGGTTTTTTCTATATAAGCCGCGAGCCTGTTCAGGATCGTATCAAGAATACCGCCGGATTCACCAGCGGCAACCATGTTTGTATACAGGTCGCTGAATGTTTTCGGATGTTTCCTCAGGGCATCGGCAAATGTCGAACCTGATTCAACATCGTTTTTTATGTCCACAAGATTTCTTGCAAGCACCTTATTTTCGACCTGAGAGGAGAGTATTTCGAGCGCCTGCACAAGCGGAAGGCCCGCATCGATCATCGTGGCGAACTGCCTGGTAAAGACAACAAGGTCCTTGTCATTGACGCCCCCCCCAAACGACAATCCGCCAAAAGGCGCCTTTTTCTCTTTCGCTTTTATAATGGTAGGAGTGATATTGCGCCTCCTTAACTGGGCAATAACCTCCTCTCTTGAGTTGGCCGTTGTTTCTCCTGTTTCAACAACCCCCTTGCTCGTTTTCCCTGACCATTGAAAGACATTTGCCATTACTTATCACCTCCTGCGGCCAGAGTCCGCACTCGACAGCCTCTGGAGCATTGTAATTAATTCTTCGGATACTGGAGACCTGTTGATTGCGTCCTCATATAAAATAAGACCTTTTGCATAAAGGTTCAGCAGTGATTGATTCATTGTCTGCATCCCGAACTTTGACTGGCCGGTCTGCATCATTGAGTATATCTGGTGTATTTTATCTTCTCTTATCAGGTTTCTTATCGCGGCGTTCGGCACAAGCAGTTCCGCCGTCAACACCCTCCCCTTACCTGATTTTTTGGGGATCAGATGCTGGGAAAACACCCCTTCAAGAACAAAGGAAAGCTGGACCCTTATCTGCTCCTGCTGATGGGGCGGAAAGACGTCGATAATACGGTTTATTGTCTGCACGGCTGAATTTGTATGAAGAGTCGCAAGGGTCAAATGACCAGTTTCCGAGACTGTAAGTGCCGCTTCGATCGTCTCGAGGTCTCTCATTTCACCAATAAGCACAACATCCGGATCCTGCCTCAATACATACCTGAGCGCAGCCTTGAAAGAACTGGTATCAGCATGGACTTCTCTCTGGTTAATGAGAGATTTCTTGTGCGCGTGCAGATATTCTATCGGATCTTCAATGGTTATAATATGGTCGTATCTTTCCGAATTAATCTTATCGACCATCGCCGCCAGCGTAGTGGATTTTCCACTTCCTGTGGGACCGGTGACAAGTATCAGCCCGCTTGGTTTTTTAACCAGATCGTTTATTATCGGGGGAAGCCCAAGTTCATTGAAGGTTCTGATTTCGAAGGGTATGGTCCTGAATGCGCCCGCAACGGCCCCTCTCTGCATAAAAATATTTCCCCTGAATCTGCTCAGCCCTTTTACTCCGAAGGACAGGTCCAGTTCGTTGCTTTCCTCGAATTTATACTTCTGCGCGTCAGTTAATATGCTATAGCATAACGCCTTTGTATCCGTGGGTGTAAGGCTTGGGAGTTCAAGGGGAATAAGTTTTCCGTCTATCCTCAGCCTTGGCGGACTCCCGGTTGTGATATGCAGGTCCGAGGCCCCTTTTTCCACCATGTTTTTTAACTGGTCATATATGCTTACCATCGATTTCTCCTTTAATCACCAAAAGTTACGCGCAGCACCTCTTCCATGGATGTTACTCCTTCAGCCACTTTTGTCAGTCCGCTCATTCTCAGGGTTTTCATCCCCAGTCGGACGGCTGTTTTTTTCAGTTCAGCCGAAGATGCACCTTCCAGAATCAGCTCTTTTATTTCGTCCTTTACAAGCATCACCTCATAAAGTGCTATCCTGCCTTTATATCCTGAATTATTGCACGCAGGACAGCCTTTGCCTTTATAACATCTTACAGTCTTGGCCTCTTCTTCCGAAAAACCGATTTTAATAAGTGCTGATTCAGGCGCTTTCTCCTCTTCCCTGCACTGCAGGCACAGTTTTCTCGCCAGTCTTTGAGCAACCATAAGGATAACGGAGGAAGAAACCAGAAAAGGCTCAATACCCATATTAAGCAGTCGACTGATAGTACTCGGGGCATCATTAGTGTGTAGAGTACTCAGGACAAGGTGACCTGTAAGCGCGGCCTTTACTCCAATCTCGGCCGTCTCAAAATCACGAATCTCTCCAACCATTATAATGTCGGGGTCCTGCCTCAGGAAAGACCTGAGCGCAGACGCGAAAGTAAGGCCTATCTCTTCCTTGACCTGCACCTGGTTAATTCCCATGAAATTATATTCCACTGGATCCTCGGCGGTCATTATATTGGTATCCTGCTTGTTCAGGTGGTTAAGCGCGGAATAAAGCGTCGTGGTTTTCCCGCTTCCGGTCGGGCCCGTCACAAGTATCATTCCGTATGGCTTGTCCAGCGCCCCCATGAAATCCCTCAGCGCCGCCTCCTCAAAGCCCAATTTTGTGAGGTCTACCTGAAGATTTGCCTTATCCAGAATTCTCAGCACCGTTTTTTCTCCAAAAAGGCAGGGAAGAGTCGAGACACGAAAATCTATTTCGCGTTTTTTCCCGAGTTTCAGCTTGATCCTTCCGTCCTGCGGAAGTCTCCTCTCGGCGATATCGAGCTTCGACATAATCTTGACTCTTGAAGTCAGAGCAGCCCTTATTTTGATCGGGAGGTTCATCACCGTATACATAACGCCGTCGACCCTGTACCTCACCCTTAGAGAATTCTCGTATGGTTCTATATGAATGTCACTCGCGCCTGACTTGATCGCATTGACAAATATTCCGTTAACAAGCTTTACGATCGGGGCTTCGACATCCCTGACGACCTCGTTGTCTTCTCTCTCTTCAAGTACATCAACATTATCGAGGGCGCTGCCGACTATCTTGTCAAAATCATCGACATCGACGCTCGGCGCGTCATCCAGGCCGCCGTCGTCAAATGTCTGATTCCCGGTGAGATCATCATCGGAGAAGGTATAATCTTTAGCCTGGAGCGTGGCAGGACTGGCGTCCACCGATGTCTCCAGCATGTTTTCACCTTTGCCAAGGTAATAACTTGAGATCGTATTTATTATTGCTGATTCGCTTGAGACAACAACCTCAACATTATACCCGGTCATAAACTTCACGTCATCTATGGCAAAGACATTTGAAGGATCCGCCATGGCGATAGTAAGCGTCGCCCCGACTCTCGCAACGGGCATAATCAGGTATTTTTTTGCGATATCAGCAGAGATTAATTTCAGGATAGTCTGGTCAATCTTGTATTCGGTCAGATTAATGGCCGGCACACCGTATTGTTTGCTCAGAAACGCGACAAGTTTGTCTTCCGTAATAAACCCCAGGGTCACAAGGTTCGTGCCGAGTCTCCCGCCATCTTTTTTCTGGGCATTCAAAGCCTCTTTTAACTGTTCTTCAGTGATAATATTGGAGGCTATCAACAGTTGACCTAACTTGGCTGCCATACGACTAACATATCTTAATACTATATAGGTTGTCAACTGACATAACCTAATAAAATAGCATGTCTATGTTGTTAATTATACAGCTAAAAGAGATTATGGACAGCAGCATTTGAGGATTACGATATGACTGATTAACCGGGAGCCTCCCGGACCTCCTGGTCGGGAAAGAAATGAAAACGGGAGAGATCTTGACACAGGTTGAAATCAATCGGTAATATTGCAAAATACGGCGGAACAGCAAGGCATCAGGATTATGGAAACCGTAATCCTCGGCGTCCCCCCTATTAATGTACAGGGCAGTATTGATTATGGCTATAATAATTAAGATGGGTTACAGGGAATTGAAACAGGTGAGTTGGCTGGAGCAGACTGAAGTCTGGTGGACCAGCGGAGAAAAAACCGGAGGAAAGATGAAAAAGGAGCGGAAGCTGAAGAAATCTCTCAATCGAACAGGGCAGCGGTCGGCAATATGAAGGATTCGACCTCCGCACCATATGATAACCATGATAACGGCAAAAGCATAACTGACAAGTTTAAAAGCCCTCAGTGGAGATTCAGCATCGCCCTTTTACTCATTGTCATTTTTTTATTTTTCTGGGGACAATTCTTTACTGCTGAAGTCTCTGAACGGCATGAGATTAGTTACAGCCTGTTTATTGATCAACTTAACTCCGATAACATAAAATCCGTCACAATAAAAAATCTGCGGGTCAGCGGGGAGTTTGATCAGGGGATAAAAATACGTCCGCCGGGTGAAAAAGAAACTGCGGATGTAAAATACTTTCGCACTTTTCTGCCTTCCTTCCAGGGCAAAGAACTGCTTTCAAGACTTGAAGAGAAGCATGTAGTTATAAATGTTGAACCCTCGGAGGATGTCTCCTTTTTTGAAAAACTTTTATTCGGGATTCTGCCATGGGTTTTGATTATCGGCATCTGGTTGTTCATAATGAGGAAGACACGGCAGATTCAGGGAGGCCCCGGCGGGCTCTTCACTTTCGGCTCAAGCAAGGCAAAACTTCATGATGTCAGAAAATCCACCATAACTTTCAAGGATGTGGCCGGGATGCAAAATGTGAAACAGGAACTGGAGGAAACAGTAGAGTTTCTGCGGGATCCCTCTGAGTACAGGAAACTTGGGGCAAAAATCCCCAGGGGGGTGCTTTTGGTCGGTCCTCCCGGCACAGGAAAAACTCTTCTTGCACGTTCGGTGGCAGGCGAAGCAGGTGTTCCTTTTTACAGCATCAGCGCATCTGAGTTTATAGAGATGTTTGTAGGGGTAGGGGCCGCCCGTGTCAGGGACATGTTCCAGAAGGCAAAAGCCTCTCAGCCCAGCATAATTTTTATTGACGAGCTTGATTCTGTCGGACGCACCCGTGGAACAGGCCTTGGAGGAGGGCATGATGAAAGGGAACAGACGCTGAATCAGCTTTTAAGTGAACTGGATGGATTTGAGCCTCACGAAGAAGTAATTGTTTTGGCGGCAACAAACAGGCCTGATGTCCTTGACCCCGCACTTCTCAGGCCGGGCCGTTTTGACAGGCTTATCGTTATTGACAGGCCGGGGTGGAAGGACCGCAAAGCCATTCTCGATGTCCACGTGAGGAATAAAATACTGGCGGACGATATTGACCTTGAAAGCATAGCAAAAGGGACTCCCGGCATGACGGGCGCTGACCTCGAGAACCTCGCGAATGAGGCTGCCCTTACTGCGGTAAGAAAGAAAAAAGACAGAATAGATATGACTGATTTTGAAGAGGCGAAGGATAAAATCCTGATGGGTTCCGTAAGAGAAGAAACCATCAGCGATATGGAAAAACGGATAACAGCCTACCACGAAGCGGGACATGCCCTTGCTGCCTCGGAACTGCCTGACACCGACCCTATTCACAAAATCAGCATCCTGCCGCGCGGAATGGCTATGGGTATAACGCAGCTTCTGCCTAAAGAAGACAGGCATTATTATCCCAAGGCATACCTTATGAACAAATTAAGCATAGCTCTTGCCGGAAGGGTTGCTGAGAAGATCGTCTTTAACGACGTGAGTACAGGCGCGCAGAATGACCTGAAAGAAGCGACTTCTCTCGCAGAGAAGATGGTAGCTCAGTGGGGCATGAGTGATAAAGTCGGTCCTTTAAACCTTGGAAGGGGAGAAGAGCACCCATTCCTAGGAAGAGAACTTGCCCAGCCCAAACGGTTCAGTGAGGAAATGACATGGCTTATGGATCAGGAAATACGAAAGTTAATAATCGATGCGGAATCAAAGGCAGACGAGATATTGGCGGATAAAAGACATGTCCTTGATAATTTAGCAGGGGCCCTTATAAAAGAGGAGGTTCTGGACAGAGCTGATGTGGAACGCATAATAAAGGAGGCAAGCCCCAAGCCATAGAGCGGCACCGTCCCCGGCAAGTATCTCCACGTCCGGGCATCCTCCGGCCTCATTCTTCTCTTCTTAATGAGCAGGTCAGGGGCATCCCGTATAGCAGAGCAGCCCATGACTGGATGTTGCGGCAGCGGCACTGCCTGACGCAGTGATCGGCATAAGGCTGTCATCCGCGGCCATGATGCGTTCGGGCGCGCCTCCGAATAATCCGCGCCCAAAATGGGAATCTATATATAGAAAACAGAGGAGGAAATCAGGAATCGGAATAATTTAGCCGGAATAATTTATAATTGATTGTGTTACTCAAAAGGCGTATAGCAGTTATAACAGCACTGGTTCTCGGAGTCATTTCTTTTGGCACAATAGGTTATTCCGTTATAGAGAAATGGAATATCTTCGATGCCCTTTACATGACTGTCATCACTCTTTCAACTGTCGGTTACGAAGAAATTCACGAGCTCTCAACACCGGGAAGGACTTTTACAATCATCCTTGTGCTTTCGGGCGTCGGCACCATGTTTTATGCGCTTGGGGCGGGGGCAAGAATAATTATTGAAGGAGAAATAAGAGAGATATTCGGGAGGAGAAAATTGATTAAAAAAATTGCGGAGATTAAAAACCATTATATAATATGCGGGTATGGCAGAATGGGCAAGATTGTCGCCAATGAAATGAGACACAACCATGCACCTTTTGTGGTCGTTGAAAAATCCCCTGAAATACTTGCTTCAATGGATACGGATATGCTCGCCTTACAGGGTGATTCCACCCAGGATGCTGTTTTAAAAGCGGCCGGAATAGAAAAGGCACGTGGCCTTATCTCTGTCCTTTCATCGGATGCCGATAACCTGTATGCCGTACTGTCCGCGAGGGAACTCAACCCCAAGCTTTCAATAGTTGCAAGGGCAAGCGAGGACGGAGTTGAAAGAAAACTTCTGAGGGCAGGCGCGGACAGTGTTATATCTCCTTATTATATAGGCGGTATAAGAATCGCCCACACAGCGCTGAAACCTGCTGTTGTGGACTTCCTGGAATTTGCGACCAAAAGCGGTAACCTTGAGCTTCAGATAGAAGAGATCAAGGTTAAGGAAGACTCAAAGTTTATAGGGTGCAGTCTTGACAAATGCGGAATTCGCAAAGACCTGGGGATAATAATAGTTGCAATAAAAAGGGTTACAGGCGAAATGGAATTTAATCCCAAATCTACAACCAATATAATGAAAGGCGATACGCTGATTGCCATGGGAGAGATAAAACACCTGAGGGAATTCGCAAAGGTTGTTGGGAAGACTTAGAGTCCAGAATCACACAAACGATTAATAAGGTTTCAATTCCTGCTTCAATCTGGCCACGTTGGGGGGGTCTTCAGGGAAATGTTAAGCCCCTGACTTTGTCTTTTGTCGGAAACCCCCTCTGCGTCACCTCAATATGAGGCGTTAGATTCAAAAAATAAAATGACTACTTATGAAAGCAGTTTGGGGTATATAATATTATTATTATGGATGGAAAAGAAAGATTAAATATAACGCGAGGCCTTAAGGTCAAGATAGTATTAAAACAAGACCAAAAAAGTGGTAAATTAACTGAAGGAGTTGTCAAGGATATCCTGACAAATTCTCCTTCACATCCTCATGGCATAAAAGTAAGATTGGCTAGTGGAGATGTAGGACGAGTCAAAGAGATATGCAGATGACCCTTTACATTGACGGTGACGCTGTCCCAAAACCTGCTGAAGCTAATTTTACATCGTAGTTTTAGAGGACGGAGTCATCTAAAAGTTAATGGAAGGATTAAATGAAAAATATCATTAAAGTCCTATTTTGGGGGTTGCTTTTTCTTGCTGGATGTGCAACAAATCAGCTTAAAGTGACATATTATGCCGACCCGGCAAGTGCTACTCTTTATGAGGACCAAAAAGCTTTTGGTTATACCCCTCTTACTCTTGTGTACCCAGTTACTCCCCAGGACAGGGAAAGAGGCTACATGTTATTAAAAGGCACAAACGTTGTGTGGGCAAGCGGCGCATCAGCGAGTGTGAAGTCGCTTAAGGCAGATTTGAGCGAGGGGAATAATGTTCATTTTATTTTTATTCGTCCGGATGTTCCTGGCATAGAAGTGGATTTGGATTTTGCCTTGCAAGTAGAATGGGACCGAATTTTGCGGCAACATGGAGAGACAAGGGAGGAAAGACAAAGGGGCCAGCCCCTGTTTATTCACGAAGATTCCCTTCCACAGTAAAATCAGACTATGGCGAACAGTGAAGTATGCGGAAGTTTATCTTCACAACTACCAGACAGTTAGGGAAACTCGTTTGGGTCTGGCAAGATACTTTCATTTTTATAACACAGTGAGGCTCCATGAGTTTCTGGGATATAAGACACCAATTGAAATATATTTCGAGGATTGCGTGGGTAATCCCGGTCAGGCTAATGAGACCTCCTCTCATGTTCTTATGTTGTGCAAAGTGGAGATATTTATTTTTCCATAAAAATGGTTCCGGGTTAGGGGCATGGCGCGCCATGCCTCTAACTACTGGACTATAAACTTTCTTTATAGATTATAGAAATATTTTATTGTTTTTTCCTTCCTGAGTACAGGCAGAAAATATCTAAAATTCTTATAAAACAAAGTCTTATATTCTTTTATCGACTGGCATTCCCATTGCTTACTTATGAATGTTGTTGCATACTATATAACAACGACTTGTTCTTTTAATTAATGATCTTTGCTTAATTAAATATGGAAAATACAAGAAAAAATTATAGCGAAACACTGGTAACTTATATTGATATTCTAGGATTTGGAGAAAAAGTAGAGAATAATAATTGTGATGAAATCTATGGAAGTTTGAAAAACTTTTATAATGTCACTGGTGAAGCTGATGATTTAAAGAAACTATTTGATCTTAAGGTTATAACATATTCTGACACATCTTTACGATTTTACAAAATAAAAAAGCTACCATTCGGATTATTGCTTTTCGAAATAATTAATATTGGAATGATTCAATGCCATCTGTTATTTCAGGACACCTTAATACGTGGATGCATTCATGCAGGGGACTTCTTTTCATCAGAAAATACTTTTTATGGGCCTGCGCTGATTGACGCATATAATCTTGAGAGTAAAAGTGTAATTTATCCGATGATCGCGCTATCTCCGAAAATCTCTCAAATATTAGAAGAAAAGGAAGCGTTTTTTGATGAGCACGATATGCTCGTAAAGAATGACCAGTGTGATATTTCAGAACTCATATTCAGGAAAAACGGCCTGGACTACATAAACTACCTGAAAGTAATGCTGGGAGTGGTTGAAGAAAGCCGTACGAAAGGAATAATATTCAAGCACAGGGAGTTAATCAATAAAAATTTGGTAAAATATGCTTCCTGCCCTAATATTTTGAACAACTATAAATGGTTGGCGGATTATCACAACACTTTCTTAAAAAGCAACCTCAAACCAGGTTTCAATCAAGACTTGTATATATAAAGACATATAACAACAGCATTAAGGAAAATGAACTTTAACGTAATTTACTATACGAGCTAATTTCGCTGAACTGAACGATAGATTTTAAACTTGATTCAAGCTTTGGTAGCACACTATATTAAGCCAGTGGTGAAATTAAATAACAACTGAAGGAGAAATCTATGACTGATGTAATACTTTATGCCTGGGCGAGGCCGTTGATGCAAACCTCAACCCCCGTTGTCAGTAATCTTGATCACACCTGGGTTACCAATTTTCCTGAAAAGGTTGACCCGGACCATCAAACCGACCCGCCCAAGGGGTGGACACCCCCTGAGTCGTATTGGTATTGCTGGGGTTCCCCCCATGACGTAGCCAGTCAGGCATTGGGTGATGCCGCTGCAAGCTTAAGTACAGCCAATAATATTACTCCTTACAACGTAACAGCTATGCCGTCCGGCGACAAACAATACTCCCCATCTTCGACGAGTGGTGCGATTGTCTATTATGGCCTGGATGGTGTTTGCCACAATGTCGCTAACGGGATACTTTGCGCCACTGGTACGGCGACCACGGAGCCCTTGCGTGTTCAACAGGCGAAGGGCTATCCACTGTCAACTTTCTTCTTTGGAACCTACGGACTGAATATTGCAATGTGGGAAAAAATCCGGCAAAAATACGTACCGGGTATTAAATTGCCCGGAGATGATTTTTTGTCATTTATGAATCAGTATGTCCCTGCTGATCAGCAGGCCGAATTATTAATTATTCGCGGTACTGCCCGAATAGCAATAGCTGGCTTGCGTAAGAAGGTTGCCGGGAAAGATTTTGATTTTTATCCGGAGTTGTCGATTATTGCGGCGGCGGCTTTGTATGGTGCAAAAAAATTACTGGGTGACAATGTGTTTCATCAGTTGTTCCCGTCGTTGGATATTGATGATACGACATGGTTGAGACCAGTTGTATGATGGGGACATAAGGAGTAAGGAGATGAACAACAGCAAAGCGCATGGCGCAGAGAGCATAGCGTAACGGATAAAAGAAGTTCAATGTTTAAGGCGCAAACAAAAGCAAAGCGTAACAGACTAAAGACGAAAGACTTAAAGCTCAGACAGTCGTTCATTATTAACTCGTTCAGCCTCGGAAGCATCCCTAAAATAATCAAAGGGGAATGAAAAAAAGGCATAGCGCGGAGAGCATAGTAACGAAAGTAAGGGAGTAAGGAGTAAGAAACGGGACCCGGAGCTGCACCGACAGCCTTTGGGTCGAACTCTTTACCTTATTGGTGTGAATTGATTTTTTGTTGTCCAGACTTAAGTGCTTTTCTTTCTTTGCCACAGTCAACGATATTCATACCAGGAACGTCAGCCTGAAAATTGCGTGTTCTTTGAATATCTTTTACCGTTATCACAATACGGTAGATATTATTTACAGCTATCCGCTGTTTTGGAACTTTTTCTTTTTATATCTGCCTGCATCGGCAAAGAAGGTTAAGTCGGAATACCCCGCCTTTATCCTGGCGGAATGTATTATTCCCTCGGGTATGAAATACCTGTCTCCGTTTTTGTATGATTTTTTCTTGCCATTAACGGTTAATTCGATCTCTCCGGCGATGACCACGCCCCATTGCGCACAATGAGAATGTCCGGGTATTTCAATGTCCTTCTCAAATTCCATGAATAAGATCTGATGCGAATCTCCCTGGGATATGTATGCGCTTAAGCCATCCAGAGGAATATCAGCCCTGGGCAATGTCTTTATGATGTCAGGAAACATTTTTTCATTCACAACTTATCTTTAAATAAGCTGCCGGTTAGTTGCTATTACTTCTTTTTGCCGGCCACTGCTTCCTTCAGCCCTTTACCCGCCTTAAATTTCGGAGCTTTTGTAGCCTTTATTTTGATGGCCTCTCCGGTCTGGGGATTTCTACCTTTTCTTGCTTTTCTTTTTGTAACACTGAAAGTGCCGAAGCCGACAAGGGTTACGTCTTTGCCTTTTTTCAGGGATGCTGAAATATTCTCGAATACTGCGTTGACGGCTTGTGTAGCCTTGGCCTTTGCTAAGTCCGCTGCCTTTGCCACGTTTTCAATTAAATCTTTTTTGCTCATAAATAACCTCTCCAGTGAAATTTTTTTGATAGATTAACTGTTTGTTTGATTTTTTGCAATACAATTTCATTTTCTGCATTTCGGAGCATGCTTCAAATTACGCCCGCACACGAATACGCCCAGCCGGGAGGGCTTGTATTTAGCCATCAGGCTCTAGAGAAAATAATTTCAGCAACTCCCCTGCAGCCGGCATTATGTCCTGCTTTTCTGTAAATGCAGGGAAGATTATACCCGTTGACTGGTTTCCCGTACATGCGCCGGAGATAGCTTAATGAGTATCATAGCGCCCGGGTCCTCCAGCAGACGAAAATCGACCTGCAAATACCATTATGCTGTGTTTTGCGATGGTTTGGGTTAAAATAGTCTCGACGTATACCCATTAAGATAAAAAGAGAGTATGGAAGGACTTAAAAGCAGTTTGGATAATATTTTTTATTATGACAACGGTGAGGTCTGGGGGAAATTCCTTGCTGATGATGAGGATGTCAACGGGATAAGATGCGGAAAAGCCTCATGGCTATGGCTGCATGAAAACGGCTGCATCTCAAGCTGCGAGCCCGTTCAGAATATAACAATCGACGGCATCCCATGCAGGGCCGGCATGAGGATCTATTTCCATGAAAACTGCAGGCTGATGAGATGTCGCCTGCCTGAGGACGGACTGATAGACGGTATCCCTGTCCGCTCAGACACTTTCCTGCTGTTTCATGAAAACGGCAGGCTGTCCGCATGCAGGCTGAGCAGGGACATCGAATATAACGGTGTCAAATGCAGATCAGGCGCATGGATAGGATTTTACGATGATGGCTCCGTCAAAAGGTGTGTAATCGCCGAAGATATGCTCATACAGGGCATATTGTTCAGTCCTGGCGACTGGGCAGCTTTCCACGAAAACGGCAGGCTGGAAAACTGCAAGCTCACAAGAAATATGGTTATCCAGGGAATTGAATATAGCAGTGGCGATATACTTTTATTCGATGAAACCGGCAGACTATCGGAAAAAACCAGAAATCCGTTTGTGTAGCGCAAACATTCGGCACTGCGGGTCAGACATAGTTAAAGAACTTCATCATCTTACCGGCAATTCCATCAAATTCACTATTCTGTGCGTCGGTCCATTCTTCCTTGGGAGGGAAACAAAAAGAAGGGTTTGTATTACACATCCGCGCTTTATTACCCCCGCCTTTAATTTTTATGCCTGAAAAGTCTTCGAGCATTTCGATGGTTTTCCGGACCTTAATGTCCTCTATTCTCACAATAAGCTTCCGGTCTTCAGGCAGAATACTTAACCCGTCGGCCGCCTTCCTGTTCCTGTAAGTCCATATCCAGGCATTTCTTTGCAGAGGGCCCATCGTCTCCCATTGGTTGTAATAGGGGTCATCGTACCGGGGGACAATACCGAACAACCTCTGCTTATGCCATCCGCGGCTCAGGGCCGACCTTGCGAAGTCCTTGCCGTGCCTCACCACAAGGATAAACCTGGCGGATGGGTTCAGTAAATATACGGCGTCGATGAAATGTATATACAGGTTTGATGAATCCACAAAACTCATGCTGTCAATGCCCTGGTGAAGGTCCAGTACAGCCTTAACACGCTCTTCGATTGTACTAAACAGGTCTGAGTGGGGGTCCGCTTTTGTGAAGTATTTATCAAGGATATAATCGACCCTGAACTCATGGCGACCGCCGAACATCTTCGCCATCGTTGCGGTGCCTGACCGTCCAGTCCCGGTAATAATCAGCATATTGGCGCTCCTATCGGAAGGTATCGATGATTAAATAATTTCAGAAGGAAGGAATATTGCTACAGCCTGGTTATGTTGTGGAGGCAAGCGACTTGCCCACCAGCTCATCCATGATCGTCTTGACAGGGACTATCCTGTCTATCCTGTAAGCATTAGTGCCCACTGTATAGAGTGGCTGCTCCTTGTCCTGATTATACCCAGCGGAGCTCAGCAGGCCGTTACAGATGCAGAAATGCTTTTCATTGCTCTCTTTTGCTGGACAACGCGTAAATTTCCCTTCGTCATCTTTCAGAAGTACGTATCCCTTATCGCATTTAGGTTCTCTCAGCCTTTCACGCGTAGAGACAAACATGGGAGATTGTTTTATTACCCGGAAGGGCAATCCGCAGGGAGAACCCGGAGGGTTTTCCACTGGATCCGCAATAACAATATCTTCTTCCCCGGCATTTACAACCGCTGCTTTATATTCAGGAGTAGCGCTGCTTTCGTCGGTCGCGAGGAACCTTGTGCCCATCTGAACGCCGTCCGCTCCCATTTCCAGAAATCTGACTATATCGGCATGTGTATAAATTCCTCCCGCTACAATGACCGGAAAGTCACCATATTTCATTGCCATATCTTTAACCGGCGGGAAGAGGTTCTCAATTTTGTTCGATTCGAGGTCGATCTGGCCCATCTTGAATCCCAGATGTCCACCAGCCAGCGGGCCCTCAAGCACAACCGCATCCGGCCTGCAGCCAAATCTCGCCCATTTCCGGCAGATCAGCTCAAGCGCCCGAGCCGAAGATACTATCGGCACCAACGCCGTATCCTTTGGAGGCTGAATAGATGGCAGGCTTAACGGCAACCCCGCGCCTGAGATGATTATATCAGCGCCTGCGTCAATGGCCCCACGCACGGTGGCTTCATAGTCCCTGACAAGGGCGACCATTATGTTTATGCCCGCGACCCCCCCCCCGGCCTTTGCAAGCGATATTTCTTCATATACGGCATCATATATGTCGACCTTTTTACCGGACCTCTTTGTTACAAGCTTGTCCAGGCAGGCGCTGGATACAACGCCGACGCCCCCTTCCCTGGCAACCGCGCTCGCAAGTGGATGCAGGGACACCCCAACGCCCATTCCACCCTGTATGATCGGAACATCTATTTTTATGCCTTTAATGATCAAAGGCGACAATACTGATTCAGACTCTGGCAATAGAACCTCGTTTATTAATTGTAATATTGCTGAAAACGTTTAGCATGGAGACCTCTCAATAAGAAGGTTTCAGTTGTTTTTTCAGACATAACACACTCGCATATTTTATAATTGTTAATTATAACTTATTTAATCAAGAAAATGTACTAAAAAGGAGAAGGTGAAATGGGTAGAGAATCAGAGATTAAGACAGGACTCATGGGATCGATTATAAGTTACGCCCGTGAAAAGCATAAGGATGATATAGACCGGGCGTATGAATATTTCTGGGATGAGCAGTATCCGGGCGACTTTCTCGCCGGTACCGCGCTGGAACTCGGCTTTGTGAATTTTGAAGACTGGTTTGTCTTTGACTACAAAGTCAATGATAACAAGGAGTTGTTTATTGATCTTTATATCAGGAATCATAAGGAATTGACCGATGATGAACTGAATGTCCTGAATAAGATTAAGTATTCCATGCTGAGTCTTTACGAGGTCGTATCCGTCTCCAGGGACAAGAGGGTCATTCTCAGGGACCTGCTTCAGGACGGCGAATATGATATGAAAGATAAAATCCTGTCGAAAGGCATTAACAGGGGGGACATATTCGCGACAAGGCTTTTACACCTTGACGGCAAATATGTGATGAGCGGGTGTGTGTTTCCCTTCGCCACCGGTCAGAAGAAAAAGGTCCTTGATTATGTTACCAGGCAGTTTAAACGCTATATCAAAAATGAAAATCCGGAAGGAACGAAGAAGAGTTATCTTAAGGCATATGGGGACATCTTTAATCTTGTATGGATGAATTGCATTCAGAAGCCGGACGAGCACGGGAAATAAAGGCCCCTGTTCGCGGCTGACCCGGCAGTGGTGGATAAGCTATAAATGGCCACGGATTTGTCATTATCGCCCCCGATCGGCATAATCGCTTACTCGGACTTTTATGATCTGCCGGAACGGAGGGTCTGGGGAGATTATTGGTTGAAGGAGAACCTGGCGGGGGAATTCGTAAAGCTCGGCTACCCCGTTGACCATTCCAGGCCCGGAATACTGCTCCATCTCTTTGGCGAGCCGGTCCTGGACCTGCCTTCGGACACTTATAACATATTATGGATACACAGCCACCCCGACTGGATTACTCCAGCAATTCTCGGCAAGTACCGGAAGATATACTGCATCTCGGAACATTTCACGCAGAAGATCACCGGGATGGGGTTTGACGCCGAGACGATGATGATACCCACAAACATGACACTGTTGAAAATGAGAAAGGTATATGATATCGTCTTTGTAGGCAATACAAAGCGAAATCTGGCGAGAAAGATTATCAGAGATATGGGAATGCTTCCGTATAATATTAAAATATGGGGCTGGGGCTGGAGAGGGCTGGTCCCGGATGAATGGTTTGCCGGAGATTATTACGAAAACAGGAAACTCAATCAGCTTTATGCCGCCTCAAAAATTATTCTTAATGACCACCATGAAGACATGCGCAGGGAAGGGTTCCTCAATCCCAGGGTTCTTGACGGCCTTGCGAGCGGAGGATTTGTTATCTCCGACAATGTTCCAGGAATGAATAAATTACTTGACAACAGCGTGATTACATACGATACACCGGCGGAACTGCGCGGGTTGATCGAAGAATACCTGAACGACGATTCAGGCAGGGCGGCCCTCACAAAAAAAGGCGCACGGGCGGCCCTTAAATATACGTATGCCGCTTCTTGCCTGAAAATTCTATCGCATATCAAAGGGGTTTTTAATTGAAACAGACTTAAAAGCACTGGGCGGTCCCTGCCGGGAAATGCGATCTAGCGCAGGCGTTGGCATGGAAAACCTTGTTGGACGGTCTGCTTACAGTCAGCGGTCCGTTATTCATAAAAATGTTTCAATATAATGAGATTATTATATTAATTCAATCATATCGAGGTTGATTTGGGTCACAGGAGAATATTAGGGAAGGCAGTGGATTTTATAACGGGACGTATGATTACGGATACGGACGATGAACGATTTCGTCAGAAGCTTGCGCGTTTTCTTGTCGAAAAAAAGGGGTATTCCAGAAAAGACATTCAGGTGAAACGCCGGATTGAGATGGTCATTGAAGGCAAAAAGGTCCTATCCATGGTTGATTTTATAGTGCGGATTGACGGCAGAAGTGTTATCGCGATCAGGTACGGTCCGGGCTCTATTGTTACACGCGAACGGCCCGCGCTTGCGGCAGCCCGCATTGTTGAGCCGTACCAGATACCTCTGACGGTAGTAACAAACGGCGTGGATGCCGAAGTTCTTGATACAGTTTCGGGCAAGGTTATAGCTTCAGGCCTGGAGTCTATTCCTGATAAAAATTCAGCTTCAGGAAAGTCTGAATATACCGCGCCTCACAGTCTGTCGCCGGAACGGAGAGATATGGAGCAGCGTATACTTACGGCCTATGACTGGCTTGAACATTCTCTGGAATGCGATGACAACTGGTGTGACTTAGAGGAAATGTCGGATTAGACCCCATCAGAAGATATTTGTCGCGTATACCCTTGTGTTTGGCATGACTATATTTCTTCCGTTCGCTTTGGCCATATATAGCATTTTGTCCGCCTCCATCATCAGTCCGTCTCTGTCTATGCCGCTTCTTAAAGTCGCCACGCCGAGACTTATCGTTGTATTTATTATGTAATTGTCCAGACGTAACGTGAAATTCTCAATTTTGTTCCTGAGCTTTTCAGCCAGTTCTATAGAACTGGAAAATTTTGTATTCGGGAGAACCAGAATAAATTCTTCTCCCCCGTAACGCGCGAGGTAATCGCTCTTCCTGATTTTGGACTGCACTGTTTTTGATACCTCCTGCAAGACATTGTCACCAGCCAGGTGTCCATACGCGTCATTAGTTTTCTTGAAGTAGTCCAGGTCGAACATGATAACAGAGAGGTCGGTTTTGTGTCTCCGGGCCTTTGCTATATCATGTTCTATGTAGCGATTTAAGGCCCGCCTGTTATAGCAGTTTGTCAGTGGGTCAATAGTTGCCGCATTTTCAAGTTTTTTCATATTTATATGATTTTCTAAAGCAATGCCTATTGTTCTTATTACGATATTTATTGTTTCACATTGGTAATTGAGTAATTTTTGCCTGGGTATGATATAAATTCTTGCATCATAATGATTTCCGGTAAGCTTGTAAGAAAGGAGATTCTTGAGTTTAAAAGCCGCTGTATCCTGGTCCTGGACCGGCGAGGCATTATCAAAATGGTGTACTGTATAGTCAATATTTTGACTAAAAAAATCTTCTTCGATAATTCCGAAAAAAGACCTGTTGCTGACCGGGGAATCTATCAAGGCGTCTATTGTTTCGCCATTCTTAATTACAAACCCTATTAATTCATAGCCCAGAAGCTCTTTTAAACACCTTGCAACCCCATCCAGTAAACTTTCAAAGTCCTGACTCTGATTGATGTTTAACATATATCCGCATAATGTTTTGTAATCTATACGTATACCCGTTGTATAAAAAGTTTTCATGGTTTTTACGGTATGGTCGAATATTCTCTTAAAGTTATATGTCATAAAATGGTCCTTGTTTAATATATCGCCTTGCAATTATGCAATTTTAATGCCAAAAATGACGATTATCTCCGGCAAAAGACCGGGCAGGAGCGGGGAGAGGATTTGCATGCCTGGGACAGACCACTTTGTTTCATGCGTTCGAGGAAGGATGGGACGGACTTCAGTGATTTTACAGTTAAGCCTTGTCAGCCACATCCCAGTGGAAAGCGCCCTGACATCGCTGCCGGCTGGAGCCGGGAATGGAACTGTTACCGGTTACGGATTTTCAACCTCGAAGGCATCTTTTATATGCTCGATCTGCTTTCTGCCGCCATGGATATTAATACTCAGCACATCAAATCTGGCTGGAAGCTCTTTCCTGAATCTCTTCAAAAAAGAGAGCGCCACTTTCCTGATCTTCTCTCTTTTTCTCCGGGTTACGGCTTCGAAAGGATATCCGAACGCCATATCAGCCCTTGTCTTAACCTCTATAAAAACAATTACACCTTTATCCATGGCAATAATATCGATTTCTCCGAAGACGGTCCTGTAGTTTTTCTCCAGGATCCTGTAGCCCTTTTTTTTGCAGAATTCAACCGCAAGCTCTTCACCCTCCCTGCCGAGTGTGTTCATTTCCCTCCAGCCTCGAAAGTAGTTTGGGTATCCCTTCTATATCGTTTATGTCCTTCCGGCAGAGTATCTTTAAAATCTCCCTGAGGGATGCGAATTCTTCCCAGTGTCCAACCAGGCTTTCGCTTATGGATTTATAAAGTCTTTCTCCTCTGGTATCCCAGTCCATCAGGAGAATCACCTTTGCAAAGCGCCCGGCAATATCCTCACAAAATTCATACAGGCCCTTTCCCCTGTGAAGGATTATCATCTCTCCCGAGAGCCCGAGCTGCTTCAGGGCAACTGCGTCTTTTTTGCCTTCCACTATTACAGGGACGCTTTTATTCGCCTCATGGAGCAGATCGATGACCTTCCTCAATTTCTCGGCCCTCTCCAGATCGTTAGTTAACGGTCTTTTTTTATCCGTATTAAGCATAAACAGTATATTTTACATAGTGAAGCTCCCCGCCTACAAGGCGGGGTTTCAAAAAAGATTAACTACCTATTATTCCCCCGTTTACAAAATGGGGTATTCAAGCTCATTTCTTCATAAACCAAAAGCTGCAATCTTTAATAACGTTATATATTAAGGCTTATCTGTGGGTATATATTCAGCATTTATCTCCTGATTTATCGCGGTCATTCTCTTAGCCATTCCCGTGGTCAACACCTCTGTCATTCCCTTGGTCTTTTGAGCGGGTCGACGCGACTCTCGCGAGGACTTACATCGAGAATCCAGTGTTTTCAATGCTTTCTGAATACCCGAAGCCCCTATATTAAAAAGAAAACCCATGTCACTGTCGGAAAGGGTCCCGGCATATGGTCTTAGAGACATATTCAGGCAATATTTTGCGATAAAAAAGGTACCCAGCCATAAACATTTATGGCTTGAAGTTATCGGTCAGATTAACTTTAATCCAGTGAGAATCCCACCAGTATAAGGGAGAAACCTGGTAGCCGTGTAAAAGTATGCTGAAATGCAGATGGTCGCCGCCGGCAAGCCCGGTGGAACCCGTTCTGCCGATTATCTCACCTTTTTCAATCTTCCGCCCTTCTTCAACGGTTATGGATGAGAGATGCCCATAAAGGCTCATCAGTCCGAGACCATGGTCTATTATTACGGCGTTTCCATAAATACCGAGGTCTCCGGCGAAAACGACAATCCCCGTATTAGATGCCTCAACCGGCGCGTTCGCCAGAGAGGCAAGGTCATATCCGAGATGAATGCTCCTGCTGATCTTTTTCCCTTTGTATAAATATGTCCTTTTGTCGCCGTATCCTGCCATCACCTTACTATTTTTTAACTGGAGAAAAGGGCCCTTCCATAGAATCTCCGGGCCGGTCTTACCGGCAATTTCGATAAGCCTTTTCGCGCTCTTCTCCCTCTGTTGTTCATTCACTTCCTTAAAGGCGCTGACCGGGTCATGGATATCAGTCTTATCCAGAAGCGGCAAAACAACCTTGTTGATAAAGGAATCACTAATGTTCATTGAAGACCTTTTAAACCTCTTTGTTTTCAGTCTTGTCGGCAGGGTTTTTACAACCCGGTTACCGGCGGCATCCTCGGCAACGGCGTAAAAAACACTGTCACCCTTTATATCAATCGGCGCGGGGAAGAAGACGAAATAGGTGGAAGCGGGTCTGTCGCGGGCGCCTGGAGCCACGGCGGCGTCCCGACCTGAAACGGATGGTGCTTTAAAACCTTTAAAGGAATAACCTCCCAGCTTGACCGTTACTGATTCCGCATCTTCAGCTCTGAGCAGTGCAAAGCCGCCACTGCCCTGATCGACCACGGACGGCGCGTTTATTATCTCGAGAGAAGGCGGCACTGTATCAACCATGGCGTTAATCTCGTAGTCAATTTTTTTTAATATGCCTGATTCCGCTTTAATAACAACCCTGGCGGGGCCATTGCGTAGCCCGAGTTCTTTCGGTTTTATCTGTATCGTATATGTTTTTTCATCTCCATCGGGAAAATCCCGTACGAGTTCAATCTTCCTTATGTCCTGATTTATAAATATATTCAGGAACTTCAGGTTCCTGGTGCTTAGTGTAACTGTTTTGTCCACCGGCAGAGATGTGAAGGCATTGATACCCTCAACCACTGGCGCCGGAATAAAATAGAGTTTATCGGCCGCATAAACAGACATGGCGATAACACCTGAAACAAAAAGAATCCGGCAATACTTTTTTATCCTGTTTTTACTGCTTCTTTTATTCGAAAAACCTCTCATCTATCCTCCTGGTTGATAAATTCGCTGTGTGTTGTATGACATTAATAAGTGAAGCTCCCGGCCTGGAAGGCAGTGCTTCAAAAAAGATTAACCGCCTGTTATTTCCTCCTTTTAGTAAAAGGGGAAGAGATGAAAACAAACATGTTGCATCCCCGTTTACAGAACGGGGCAGGTTCATGTCTTCATCGAAATGCGATTTATACTTATATTGGCGGAAGATGCATACGGAGCCGGCACTAAAATACATCTCCAGCTTCAACCGAATTCCTTCTGCTCATAATAGCGGCGCTGATAGCCCGGAGATTGTACCCTCTTATTATTATCCCTTCAATATCAATAACGGGCACCGCCCCCGATCCGCTCTTGTTCCTCATCTCTTGCCGCCTGTCTCTATCCTTATCAATATTATATTCGATCAGGTTAACGCCGGTAGAAACAAGATATTCCCGCGCCTTTTTGCAATAAGGGCACCAGTCCGTCATATACATGATGACCTTGATCTCGCTGACATCCCTCTGTTTTTTTGCGTCAAGCGTTTTCGCCCGGGCATCAACGCCGGTGGCCGAAAGGTATGAATAAAGGATGCTATCCCTGCTCTCTCGCAATTGGCAGCTTTCCGCAAAGGCAGGTGATGAAAAAGCATATAAGGCCATGGAAACCGCCAGGGTAAGCAGGACAGATGTGCTGAATCGAATTTCATGGCTTTGTCTTCTTAATCTCATGATAAATAGGGCGTTTCACCCTTTGCGATCGCCTTGCAGCGCCGAAAAGCGATTATTTTCACTTTAAATTATTTGACTCAAAAAATGCAATCATGACTTTAAAAGGCGGGCCTGGCCGGACTTTCCGGCAGTCAGCGCCCGAAAGAAATCGCATTTACTACAGTCGGTTATTTTCTGGGCGTATTTGCCCTGGACCTTCTTTTCACAGAAAGTGCCGGCGACAGCCCAGCACATCCGTCCGAAATCAGGATAAGCGCCGCATGTCATTTCACTGTCGCTTTCGATGCCGCATTCCATGAATTGCCAGCATTTTATCTTGTCTTTGTCTTCTTCCGATTGAAGGGGAAAATATAGGCTGAATGTACTTCCTTCATTTAATTTGCTCCTGACTTTTATTAATCCGTTATGTTCATCCATGATTTTTTTGCATATCGCCAGACCAAGGCCGGTACCGGCGCCGATGCTTTTGGTAGAATAAAACGGCTCGAAAATTATGCCGAGTTTATCATCCGGTATCCCCGATCCGGTGTCCTCGACATCAATAACAATATATTGAATCTCATTCAGGCGCTCTATCCTTGTTCTCAGTGTGATAGGTCCTTGCCCGGACATGGCGTCCAGTGCATTTATAATGAGATTATTTAAGACCTGCTTTAATTGTTCTTTATCAATCAGGGCCTTTAACGGGGCGGCACCGTATTCTTTTTTTATACTGACATCGGTACTCTTTAAAATAACCGCCACGTCAAGGTATTCATCAATAACGCTCTCCGCTGTGAGAAGCACGCACTGTATCCCGGCCCCCCTTGAGAATATCAGGACATCCCTTAATGTCTGCTCTAATTTAATTGATTCGGTAACGATCAGGTCGGCATAAATCCGTTCCTTTGAGCCGTCCGCAAGATTCTCCCGGAGTCTTCTGGCAAAACCACCGATAGATGTAAGCGGGTTCCGGATTTCATGCGCGACATCCGCCGTCAATCTCCCTAAGGCGGAGAATTTTTCGACCTCTACAAGTCTTTTCTGTGTCTGCCGCAGGGAAGCCATGGATTTTTCAAGTTCACGATTGAGCGCTTCTATCTGCATCTTATCTTTTTTTAGCTTGTCGGACAGTATTCCGAGAGGAACGGCCATCAGAAACAGAAATGATATTCTTAACATAAAATCGGTCCACTGCAGAACTTCGAAGTCCATCTTTCCCCCGAAGAGATACACCAGGGATGATGCAAAGGCAAGGACTATGCCGTAATTCAGTCCGTAGTAAAACGTATGGAGAGCGGTCAGAAGATAAAAGCCGAGATAAAAGTCACTGTAAAATCCACCAGTGGCACTTACGAGCAGAAAGACAAAAAGCAGGTCAAATAATAGGCCTATGACATATAGACGCCTGACTTTCCATGGCCAGAGGAAAATAAGTCCGTACAAAAACAGAGTATAGAAAAGATAATAAAAGTATATTTTAAGGACGGCAATGCTTTCTTCCGGTGGAATTGTCGAGAATGAGAGCCATCCAAGCCCGCCTACAAGGACTATGCTCCTGAGCAGAAAAAAGCCAAAATCCGTCGGCTCAAGATTTTTTTTTACCGAATCAATTTTCTGACTTAAATCCATTTCTCTTTTTAATATCCGTTAGTTCAGCATGTAATCCGGTTATCATCCGGCCCGGAGTTGAATGTTGACTTCCATCCGACCGGATCTCTAATCACTTGTTGTGGTTATTATTGTAATATTAACGGAAAAAGCAGGTCAATAAGATGGATCGTTCTGGCTGAAGACGCAGACTGCGGTGTCACCGCTGCTTATGGAACGAAACGTGCTTGGCGCAGAGCGCAAATTGAGGATAACTACAATTCAAGGGTTAAGACTGTCTGAGCTTTTTTTTCGTCTTAGTCTGTTACGCTTTGCTGTTGTTTGCGCCTTGAGCATTGAACTTCTTTTATCCGTTACGCTATGCGCTTTGCTCTCTGCGCTATGCTTTTTATCGGGCCGGCCGGAAACAGACCGTTAAAAAAATAATCGCGGGGCGCAATTTCTTGGTTCCGTTCTTTATGTCTTTGTTCTTGCTATGCGCTTTGCGCTATGCGTCTTTATCCGTTGCGCTGTTGCTTCTTAAAGAACCGGGGGAAGGGGC
>VAPF01069871.1_pt1 | contig 24825 bp, 28 predicted proteins | sample 3393931 | NCBI WGS metagenome assembly VAPF01 (sample SAMN08290437, study PRJNA428436) | hydrothermal vent metagenome | isolation source: Deep-sea hydrothermal vent chimney | place: Atlantic Ocean: South-mid Altantic Ridge | depth 2773 m m | reverse complement strand
CTTTTTACGATTTCGGTTGTGGCATAAGAAATATTTTCTGCATACTTACCAACAGAAGATTCCTCATGAGATGTGTTAGTGGTAGGTTCCGAGGAAGATCCTCCTGCTCCACAAGCAGTTAAAAATAAAATAGCCACTAAGCAAGGTATTTTTTTGAACATGTTTTTATTCCTTGTAATAATTAAGAAGGTAAACCGCCGGCTTTGTCGGAGACATTTAACTTTAAGATGCATAACGCCAATGGAGAATTTTGTTAGGCTTTTTTGATAAAACTACTTATAGCCTATTTATTGAGTTTTTTCTTTTCTGCATGATCTCATTATTAGGAAATTTTAGCTTTCCTTTGCCTCATTGAAGCAGCAAAAAAAACCAAGTATAGGCCAATTAAAATATCAACGGCTCCACAAAGTTCAGGCCACCATTGAGGTGTGCCAAGGTTATAAAAAAATGAATTATGTGCTACGTCATATACTGCATGAGCAATGTAACCAATAGCCAAAAGTAACAGCCCCATAAAACTATTTAACTTATATGCCATGTAGGCTATTGCGAAAAAAACGAAACCAATAATTACTTCGATTGCTAAAGCATCATAATCTGAAGCATATACAGCAAACACCCAGTAGTACACAGGAAATGTTGCGAGAACTACTGAATACGCCCATTTTTTATTCTCTAATCTCATTTTTCGAAATCTGATTACCAGATAAATTGCGATAACAATTCCAATGGCTAAAGCGTATAAATTCATATTTTTTGCCTAACACCATGTTCATGACGCTTTGCCACGTCCAATGGAGCATTTTTAGAAGCGACTTCACGCATGCAACTAAATAATAAAAACCACTACCAAAACCAACTCTAAAACTAAACCCAAGACTAAAATACCAAAATTAGATTTCTTGTTCTTTGGGTCAGAAGAACCGATATTTTCTACTCGACGTACTACTGGCGTTGGTTCTATAAACTTTCGGAACTCATTTATATGTTTTATTTCTCTAGGATCAATACTCTCACCAGTTGTAGTGTTAATCATGTTTCCAGAAACACCAACTAGCCTAAAAGTTCTAGGTTCATTCCGAAGCCTACAATGCCCTTTAAAATAAACTAAGCCAGCATCCTCCCAAGCTGTACTAACGTTCACTATCCTTGTCGTTTTTACATTCTCTTTATTTTTATAATCGAATTGAATATCTGCTCCTGTCAAATCAATTTTCTTAGGCGGAGTCCTTTCCTTAGAATCTGAGTACGTCGTAGATTATGACAGCTACCCACTACAAATCACATAGAGCCATAATCTCTGAGATCGTATAAATCTGTACAGTCCTTTATTTTTACCGACCCTTTGGTGAGAGGCAATCTTTTGGCTTTAAATTTTGCCAAGCTTCTAACAGTTGAACTATACGGAATCTGTCAGAGTTCACTGTCGCACAGGCAGATTAGAGCTGTCGCGGCCGAACCTGATCATAAATCCTGAACAAGCAGTTTAGCACCGAGAGTTCCAAACAGCTCATTAAACGCTGGGCTTGTCTTCTGGGCCAGCACCTTGAATCCGTTGCGTTCAAATGCTTTCTGACCTGGCTCATTACCAATCAAACACAGGGTCTGCGTCCGTTTAAAGCCTCTCTTCCGCCCCTCTTCAAGGGTGTGCTCAAACAGGCGATCAAGCAACCCTTTGCCACGAAATTTCGGCAGGACGGCAACGTTTTCAATTCCCCAGGTATCGGGTAGATCTTCAGGAAACCCTAACGCTGCAATCGTGAGGCGATTGCGGATTCCGGCCAGACGTGTTTCGGAGTAGTTGAACTCTTGTTTCGCAACATCAAGCTCCAACTCAGCCAAAACGGGGGAGCTCTCAGTTAATGGTGCGAACCCACACATGGCAGCAGCCACCACCCCGTCCACCTCGGCAATCCAGAACTTTGAAACGTAGGACCAAGGCAGGGCTGGGATTTGAGACATGCGCTCCAACAATATTCGGGTTCGTGCTTCGGGTTCATGGAAAATCACGCTCCAAGGCGACTCGGCGAGGTGAGAGCGCGCAGCCGTAAACATCACCCAACCAAGGAAAGGGATGTCTTTGTTTCGCGCGGGTCGAATCTTCACTTGCATCATGTTTCCTGATGGACGTTTTAGCACACCCGTTGGAGAATTTTGTTATAAGCGCCTTTCTTTGTGATGCCATATTCGCAGAATATGCACTTCGTTGGAATGCACTAAATAACGCACAATATAATGACCCATAATCAGATCTCGAATCATTTCAGGGTCAGGAGCCTCTTCAACTTCAACACCCATAAGCGGAAAAGTTTTTAGTTGTTGTATTTTGTTCCTTATGGTTTCGGCAACTCGTTGTGCTGCTTGTGGATTTTTATTCTCTATAAACTCTCTCAAGCGAATCAAGTCTCTAATAGCTTCAGGCGTGTATGTGATTTTCATGTTTTTGGTGGCTTAAGCTCATTCGTTGTTCCCCAACTCTCAAGCCACTTATTTACACTCGCTTCTTCGACTAATTTGCCTGTTTTCACTGACTCAATAGCACCAAGGGTTTCAGCCCATCGCTGCTCACCAGTGCTTTTACGTTCTATGAACTCTTTAATGGCCTGATTTATTAGGTAATTTTTACTTCTATCTAGCTTTACAGACAAATTTTCAAGAGGACTTTCTATTTCAGGTTGCAATCTAATACTTGTAACACCCATGACTTCACCTATATTAGTAATGATTTGTATTACATTGTATCTTGATGTTTATGGAAGCTCAATGTTTGGCATGAGCTTATAACGTCGTGAATCCGCTGGAGCACTTTTAATAATTATAAGAGTGTATGATATAGATTTTGGAGTCTGTTTATGACTGGGGTTTTTGTAACAGGTACGGATACTGACATTGGAAAAACATGGGTGAGTGCAGGGTTGATGGTGGCACTCAAAAAACAAGGGCGGTGTGTGGCTGGAATGAAGCCCGTTGCATCTGGGTGTAAACCATTGCCTGAGGGCTTGCGTAACGAGGATGCAGGCTTATTAATGGAGCAGGCTTCACAAAAGTTTCTCTATGAGAATGTAAATCCTTTTGCTTTTGTCCCTGCAATAGCGCCTCATTTGGCGGCATCTGATGTTGGTGAGGTTATTTCTTGCGAAAAAATAATGCAACATTATCGTTGTCTTGAATCTCAGGCAGATTATGTAGTGGTTGAGGGGGTCGGTGGGTGGAAAGTGCCCTTGAATGATCAGGAGACAGTGGCTGATCTAGCGCATACATTGGCATTGCCAGTGATATTGGTTGTTGGTATTCGTTTGGGCTGTATTAATCATGCGCTTTTGAGTTATGAAGCGATTATTCGTGATGGGTTGAATGTCGTGGGCTGGGTGGCTAACAGTATTGAAGAAAGTTCTTTGAGATTTAATGAAAATATTGAAGCCATCAGGCAGCGTATCAAAGCTCCTTTGCTGGGTGTTGTGCCCTGGATGGATCAGTTGAATGTTGAGTGTGTTGCTGATTGCCTGGATGTGGCGATTTTACAAAAAGGGTAGAAGACAGCAATCACTGGTTGCTGTCTGCGGTTTGAATTATGCTTCCAGCATATTTAGCCTGATTTTTTTCATCGCATTTTTTTCCAGCTGTCGAATGCGCTCAGCGGATACTTGGTATTTCTCAGACAGCTCTTGCAGTGTTGTTTTTTGATCAGTTAACCAGCGCCGACCTAAAATATCACGGCTACGCTCATCCAGCTTACTGAGAGCACGATACAGTTTATCTGTATGGTGTGACTTCCAGTCATCATGCTCAAGCAGAGCGGCAGGCTCTTGTGAGCTGTCTTGTAGGTAAGAGGCGGGTGCTGTGTGAGTGTCTTCGTTATCGTTGGTTGAGGGATCAAATGAAGTATCCTGTCCACTCATACGAGATTCCATTTCGACAACAACCTCAGGTGAAACCCCTAGGTCTTTAGCCACTGTATTAATCTCTTCCTGATTAAACCAACCTAAACGCTTTTTTGACTTGCGTAAATTAAAGAACAGTTTGCGCTGTGCTTTAGTGGTCGCAACTTTTACAATACGCCAGTTTCGTAATATGAACTCATGAATTTCAGCACGAATCCAGTGCACGGCAAAAGAGATCAAGCGTACATCCATGCTGGGGTCAAAGCGCTTAACGGCCTTCATCAAACCAATATTCCCTTCCTGGATTAAGTCTGCTTGAGACAGCCCGTAACCACTATAGCTGCGAGCAATATGTGCAACGAAGCGCAGGTGAGACATAATCAGGCGACGCGCCGCTTCCAGATCGTTATCTTTTTGTAAACGTAACGCCAGTACTTTTTCTTCTTCAGAACTGAGCACTTGAATGTGAGATATTTTTCTTAAATAGGCATCCAGGCTATCTGCTGAAAGGGGTTGTGTCATTGGCATATATTGGTTCACAGAATGGTATTCCTTTTTCACTAATTCTAATAGGGTGTGTTCAAAAAACAGCTTCTGTAACACTCTTTGAACATTTCAGGCTTGAAAAATAATGGGTTAATCTTGACGGCTTTAATAAGATTCGTCTTTAAATTTATTATATTTATATGTTAACACTCGAACAGTAAGAGTGCACATTCTTGGGTAAAGTTCAGTTTTTAGCTAGGTTCAATTTCTCGTAAATGGCGGCCAACTGCCAGCCATGAACCAAGCCACCCCAGTAGTGCACTGATAATAAGTAGTTTGAGTGAGGTTGTAAAATCCAGAGCATGAAGTATAAATGCGCTGTCATAAAGCAGTGACAGGCGCTCGACAGGGGCGCTGAGCAGCCCGAAGGAACTTGTGACCAGTAACCAGGCAATAATGCCTCCTGATAAACCATACCAAAGCCCACTATAAAGAAAGGGGCGACGAATAAAAGCGTCTGTTGCGCCAATGAGTTTGGTGATTTCAATTTCGTCACGGCGATTGTTGATTGCGAGGCGTATTGTATTTCCAACAACAAGAGGAACAGACATTGCCAGTAGTGCGGCAAGTATCAAAACGCCTCGCTGGCTGGTTTCCAATAGAGCATTCAAGCGTTTAATCCATTGCATATCAAGCCGTACGCTTTCAACTTCGGGTGCTGTTTCCAGTTGCTCTAGCAGCGAACCTATGACTTCAGGTGTGGCAAAGCGATCAATCGGATTAATGACCAACACACTGGGTAACGGGTTTTCATCCAGCACTTCAAGTGCAGTATTGAAACCTGCATATTGACGAAACTCTTGGAGTGCTTCTTGTGGAGAAATATGCTCTATTGATTCAATCTCTTGCATTTTTTGAAGGCGGCTGGAGAGTTGCTGAGCCTGCTTTTCATTGATCTGTTTTTTTAGGAAAAGTGATATTTGGGTGACATCATCCATGGATGAGCTGACTTGTTGTACATTTTTTAGTAATACATAAAAGCCTGTGGGTAATGCGAGAGCGATGCCAATGACTGCGGCAGTCAGCAAGCTGGCGAATGGTTGGCGGCATATTTGCCCCAGTGTATAAAAAAAGACTTGAAGGTGACGGAGTAACCAGGGTAATAATGATGCTTTTTTTATAACTTGGGTAATTGATGTGCTGTTTGAGCGGCGTTCACGAAGGTTGTGCTGATTTTTTCCTTGCTTTTGCATTTTTGTGTTGCGACGATCTGGGCTGTTTTTTCGGTGCGTTCTATTTTGTGAGCTTTTTTTGATCATTCTGCTGCAACCTGTGAATTATAGATCAGCTTGCCATGCTCCAGAGTTAATACACGTTGTTTCATCTGCTTGACTAATTCAAGATCATGGGTGGCGATCAATACGGAAACGCCCACTTGGTTGAATTGTTGAAACAGGTTCATGATCTCTTTTGAAAGTTCTGGGTCGAGGTTGCCTGTGGGTTCATCCGCGAGTAAAACGGGGGGTTTGTGAACCACTGCGCGTGCGATGCCGACACGTTGCTGTTCACCACCTGAAAGTGTAATCGGATAAAGTTTTTCTTTGCTCAGGAGTCCAACTTTGTCGAGTGCGCCTCTGACTCGGCTGGTGATATCGTGTTGATGTTGGCCTGCGACGATGAGTGGTAAGGCAACATTATCGAACACAGTGCGGTCATAAAGCAGTTTGTGGTTTTGAAAAATAACACCAATATCTCGCCGGTGATGAGCAATTCCACGACGGCTGATGCGTGATAGATTCTTGTTATTAACCATAATTTGCCCGCCGCTGGCACGTTCAATCAGGGCGATCAGCTTCATGATAGTCGATTTTCCTGCACCAGAATGACCTGTTAGAAAAGCCATCTCTCCTGTATCAAGCTGGAAACTGATATTTTCCAGGGCAATATGGCCGCTGGTGTAGCGTTTACTGACATTATCAAATTGAATCATTGTGCGTTATTTTTCAAACAGGGCATCTACAAATTCTGCCGCATTAAATTCACGTAAATCATCAATACTTTCACCGATACCAATAAAGCGGATGGGTAAGCCTGTTTTCTTGGCGATTGCAAAAATAATCCCCCCTTTTGCTGTGCCATCCAATTTGGTTAAAGTGATTCCAGTCAGCCCGATCGCGCTATTAAATTGCTCAGCTTGTGCAAGTGCGTTTTGGCCTGTTCCAGCATCAATAATCAACATGACTTCGTGTGGTGCGGCTGGGTCTATTTTGCCCATGACGCGCTTGATTTTTTTCAACTCCTCCATGAGGTTGGATTGAGTGTGCAGCCGTCCAGCCGTATCAGCAATCAGTACATCAATATTGCGTGCCTGGGCTGCTTGTAACCCATCAAATGCGACGGCAGCGGGATCTGTTGCACCCGCAATGACAGGAATATCATTGCGTTCCCCCCAAACTTGTAACTGCTCAACGGCCGCCGCACGAAAAGTATCACCTGCGGAGAGCATTACAGAAAGCCCCTGAGCCTGAAAACGTTTTGCCAGCTTGCCAATTGTGGTGGTTTTTCCTGCACCATTAATGCCGGTCATTAGAATGACAAATGGTTTGCCCGTTTTTGGAATCACGAGGGGTTGGCTGCTCGGTTCAAGAAGGCTCTGCATGTTTTCACGCAGTGCAATCATGAGCGATTCAGGATCTTTGAGTTGCTTACGAGCCAGCCGTTTTGTGAGTTCATCAATGATCGCGCCCGTCGCATCAATGCCAACATCCGCGCTCAGTAATAAATCTTCAATCTCTTCAAATAACTCATCATCAATCGTTTTTTTACCCAGCACTAAACTGGAAAGGCTGTCAGTGAGCCCTGAACGTGTGCGGGTTAAGCCACCTTTAAGGCGCGACCATAAACCACTTTTTTCAGGTTTTTCCTGTACAACTTGTATTGCTTGTTCAGGGGGAAGTTCGGGTATTTTATCAGTCGATTTATTCTTTATGAAACCAAACATATTTTTTGAGTCTCACTGTGCATTGTTTTATTTAGTCGGATGTAATTAAATAGGCTCTATCCTATCATTTTATGGATAAATATGGGCAAGAATACGCATCCAATGTAAAAACTGATCTCTTTTTATTAGTCAGGGTAGAGTATAAAAGATTCGATATCATCAGGGTGAATATCGGCTTCCGAAACAGCCTTGCCTGAAACAGATATTCCAGCTTCATGAACGGATGCTGAGCTCTTTGAAATGAGAGGGTGCCATGCGGGAAGAGGCTTGCTTTCAAACAGCAAACGATAGGCGCAGCTCTCTGGAAGCCAAGGGTGGTCGGCAATGTTGTTTGCCGTTAAGGTCAAGCAGTCGGCAACATGTTGGGTGCGTGTTTCATAATGTTTGCAGTGGCACCGCTCTGTATCAAGTAGTTTGCAGGCGACGCGAGTGTAAAAAACATCCCCTGTTTCATGGTCTTCCAGCTTGTGCAGACAGCATAAGCCACAGCCATCACAAAGTGACTCCCACTCTTCAGTTGAAAGTTCTGTGAGAGCTTTGCTTTGCCAAAAATTGTTCATGAAGTTAGTGTAATGGTTGTTCGCCATCCTGTACTTTGTAGTGCTTCATCCACCACTCTTCAGCATTTTTGGTGGCTTCATCAATCTCATTTTGTTTGAGCAGAGCACTCAACTTTATTCTAGGGTCACCTTCTTGTAAGCCTTGATGTTCACTGTCATTCCAGACCGCAGCGATGGTGTACCACATATAGGCTGTCTTTAGATTTTTAGTGACACCCTGCCCATTTTGATAGAGTGCGGCCAGCCTGTTTTGTGCACCAATATGATTATTTTGAGCGGCCTGTAAATACCAGTGGGCTGCTTTTTCATAGTCTTGGGGCAGGCCTGTTCCTGTTTCAAAAAGGTGAGCTAAGTTGGCTTGGGCATATGTATCTTTTTGCTGTGCGGCTTTTTGTAACCATTTTGCAGCTTCAGTTGGCTGCGCCTGAACTCCGAGCCCTTCTTTGTATATATATCCTAATTTGCTTTGTGCAATCGCATAGCCTGTTTGAGCTGCTTTTTTATACAAGTCAAGGCTTGACTTCATATTTTTAGTCACACCAATGCCTTGACTGTACATATGGGCGAGGGCTGTTTGTGCTCGGGCATCGCCCTGATCTGCGGATACACTGAGTAGTTGCAATGCACGTTTTGGATCGGCCTTGATAAAATCACCAAACAGATATTGAATTCCAAGTTCGGTATGGGCATGTTGGTTGCCTGCTTTCACTTGCCTTTCCAGTGTTTGTATTAATTTTTGTCGATCCGCTGTAACGGGGTCTGCATCGGGTGGTGGCGCTGCAAATGTATATTGCCCTGCAATCAATAGTGCTGTCAGGGCGAGTGTCCGTTTAAATTTCATGCGGTATCCTTTTGTATTCTTAAGGTGATATATTCAGGCTTTTACTGGCGATTTCATAAACATCTTTGGAAAGGTTATCGGTCTTGATTACTCTTTCTAATTCTATTTTCATCAAAGCTTGGCGGTTTTTATCGTATCGATGCCAGCGAGTCAATGCCCCCAGCAGTCGTGCCGCAATTTGAGGATTGATGTTATTCAATTCAATCACTTTATCGGCAAGGAATTGGTAGCCTTGGCCGTCAGCACGATGAAAGTGAATTGGGTTGCTATTGCAAAATGCGCTGATCAATGATCGAACTCTGTTAGGGTTTTTGATGTCGAATGCTGCATGGGTCATTAAGCGTAGAATATTATTAAAAGTATTTTTCAGGCTTGAAACGGCTTGAAGTGTGAACCATTTATCCAGTACGAGTGCTTCATTACGCCATTTGATAAAAAATGTATTGAGTGCAATTTTTCGTTCTGGGCAGTCACGCTGAGTAAGCGCACTGAGTGCGGCAATCGCATCAGTCATGTTTTTTGCCTGAGAAAATTGCTGACAACAAAGTTTGATGATTTTTTTGTCACCTGACTGCATTAAATAATCAAGAGCACAATTTTTGATTTTTCGCTGAGAAATGGCTTGTGTGTCGTTTTTATAGGAGCCGTCGTCACTGTTGTTTTGATAGATGGAAAGCAGTGTATCTTTCAGCTCACGAGCCAATGTCTGCTTTAAAAACTGACGGCAGTGATGAATTGCATCGACATCAATGGTGGCCATCTGCTCGCCCAGATAGGTTTCTGAGGGCAGTGTGATGATCTCAGTAATGAGTGCTTTATCAAGAGTCTCATTATTGATTGTTTTGGCAATGGCATCAATCAAGCCTTCAGGCAGTGTGAGCGCTTGACTACTATTATATTGTTCGATCAGATTTAAAATTGTTTTGGTAAAAAGCTGTTGGCCAGCCTCCCAGCGATTGAAGGTGTCTTGGTCATGTGTCAGCAAAAATATGAGATCTTCATCGCTTAAGTTGCTATTGAGTTTGACAGGAGCGGAGAATCCTCGGAGTAGTGATGGGGTGGGGTGCTCTGGAATATTTATAAAGTGAAACTGATTGTCATGGTTATGCAGTTCTAATAATCGAGTCGTTTGGGGTGATGTTTTATTATCATTATCACTTTCTAGTTGAAGGGGTAAGTCATTGCCATCTTTGTCCAGTAAACCGACAGCAACGGGAATATGTAAAGGGGGTTTATTGTTTTGACCGGGGGTGTCAGGGCAAGATTGTTTGATGTTTAACGTAAACTTCTGCGCGGCAGCATCATAGTCGCTTGTTATATCGAGCTGTGGTGTGCCGGAAATTTCATACCACCGCTTAAAATGCTCAAGATCAATGCTGCTGGCATCTTCCATTGCTGTTACAAAATTTTCTATCGTCACAGCCTGGCCATCGTGGCGTTCAAAGTAGAGGTCAATTCCTTGGCGAAATTTTTGTTTGCCCAGCAGTGTGTGCATCATGCGAATCAACTCAGAGCCTTTTTCATAGATGGTCATCGTATAAAAATTACTGATCTCTATGTATGAGCTGGGGCGTACTGGGTGTGCCATTGGTCCGGCATCTTCAGTAAATTGCCATAAACGTAACATCCGTACATCGTTGATGCGCTTGACAGCTCGGCAGCCCATGTCAGCAGAGAATTGCTGGTCACGAAAAACAGTTAGGCCTTCTTTAAGGCTGAGCTGAAACCAGTCACGACAGGTGACTCGATTACCTGTCCAGTTGTGAAAATATTCATGTGCAATGACCGCTTCAATGCGTTCATAATCGTTATCAGTGGCAGTTTCGGGTTTGGCTAAAATGCATTTGGTATTAAATATATTGAGTCCTTTATTTTCCATTGCACCCATATTAAAATGACCCACGGCGACAATCATGTAGATATCAAGATCGTATTCAAGGCCAAAAGTTTCTTCATCCCATGCCATAGAGTTTTTTAATGATTGCATGGCGTGATCGCACTTGTCGGCATCGTGCGCTTCAACAAAAATATGCAGATCAATCACTCGGCCTGAGCAAGTGGTGAATTGGTCTTCGATCTTGACGAGGTCACCTGCGACCATCGCAAATAGATAACTGGGCTTTGGAAATGGGTCGTGCCATGTTGCCCAGTGACGACCATTTTCTAATTCACCATGATCTGTTTTGTTGCCATTTGATAGCAGAACGGGGTAGCGCTTTTTATCTGCCACAATGGTTGTTGTATAAACCGCCATGACATCGGGACGATCCAGGAAGTAAGTGATTTTACGGAAACCCTCAGCTTCACATTGGGTGCAAAACATACCGTTTGATTTATATAGGCCTTCAAGGGATGTGTTGTTTTGAGGCTGAATTGAGGTCTCTATTTCAAGGGTGAATGTATCCGGTAGCTGTGTAATGGTTAGCTGCCCGTTATCTATTTGGTATCTATTTGATTCTAAGGGTTGATCATCTAATATGATGCGACATAACTCCATCGTCTGACCCATGAGTTGTAGTGACCGTTGATGTTCGCCATTACGCGTTAGAGTGAGTTTGGATGTCACTCTTGTGGAATGTTCTTTGAGATCAAAATGAAGGTGAACTGAATGAATGAGGTAGTCGGGTTGCTTATAGTCTTTGAGGTAAGTGGTGTGGGGTTTTCTATTCGTCATTCTTTATCCCTTGATCGTCATCAACTTTTGGTTACTCTATCAGTTTTAATCTGTAATGGTCGAAAATAGTTATTGTATAAAAATAAACTTTAATGTGACATTGCCCATGATTTTTATCCTGTTTTAGAGTAGAGTTATGCAACGGGGCTCCGCAGGGTGTTTGATAGCGGTCGGTAGATCTAGTATCTGTCGGTCAAGCAATTGAGTTCAAAGTATAATAATAAGCATATGAAAGATAGATTAACAATAACCATTACAGACGTTAATGGGTCTAAACACTACACTACGCATAAAATTGCTCAAAAGCTGGCTTTATACTTGGCTTCATTTCTTTTTGTCGTGATTGCGATTGGCATAACGATGATTTTGGTTTTGCAGAGTGAAGTGTCTGCTATGGAAGATAAAAAAGTTGAAATACAGCAGGAAGTTGCACAGTTATTGAATGAAAATACAGGTCTGAAGCTTAATGTTGCTGATAAAGCTGAAGAGCTGGATGTGTTGAGTTTGAAGTTGGACGATATTGAAGAGATGGTTGGACTCAAGTATCAAGGGCATCTTGATGTTGCAAGCCGTATTGAATTGGCTAGCCTGACATCTGCGGAAAAAGCGGTTGTATTTCAAAATATACCGAGTGGTTCTCCTTTGGGTGAGACGATCGTCACGAGCCATTTTGGTAAAAGAATTCACCCTCTTTCAGGTGTCGAAGAGAAGCACGGTGGTGTTGATTTACGCGCAAAAATGAATACGGAAGTTTTTTCAACAGCTGATGGGGTGGTGGAATACGCTGCGCCTCATAAACAGAGTGGTTATGGAAAGCTACTTATTATTAGCCATAATTATGGGTTTAAGACATTTTATGGGCATTTGAACGGATTCGAAGTTAAGCAGGGTGATTTCATTCAAAAAGGTGATTTGGTTGCACTGAGTGGGAATAGCGGGAAAAGCAGTGCTCCTCACCTTCATTATGAAATTAGGTATATTCAAAGGCGAGCTGATCCCATGAGCTTTATTCAATGGGATATGCAATCTTATGAATCCATTTTTTCCAAGGAGAAGTACATAAAATGGCCATCTTTAGTTCAAGCAATCACACGACCAATGTTTCAGTTGCCGCAACAGTTATTGCAAACGGCACAAAAATAAAAGGTGAGATCAATATTGAGTGTAACCTTCATTTAGATGGAGAGTTTGACGGGACTGTTCGATCAAACGGTGTCATTACGATTGGCAAGGATGGTGTTGCAGCGGGAGAATTTCATGCGAATTCGATTATCGTCAGTGGGCAATTAAATGGAACATTAACAGCCGAGACTGTAGAGATACTCGCTTCAGGAAAGGTGGCTGCTAAAGTCGTTGCCAAAGACTTTACGATTGAAAAAGGTGGGATCTTCGAAGGAGAAGCACTGATAAAGTCTGATGAAGTATCACTAAGGGAAAATCTAGCCAAATTAAAAGATAGTTCAGTGGTCGCGGAGAAAAAGCTAAAAGCGATTTAGGCACGCACACGAAATATTCTGAGCAGTTTTTTAACTCAGTGATCTTCCAATATCAGAGATGGGTGCCACTAAGAGCATTTTAAGTAGTTGCAGAAAAATAATGGCTACAATCGGTGAAAGATCCAGACCTGATATTGGCGGAATGATGCGACGCGCTCGCCCCATAATAGGCTCTGTCAAGCTGTAGAGCAGACCTGTTATCGGGTTGTTTGTTTGTGGGCTGACCCAGCTCAGAACAACCTGTATTAAAATGGCAAATAGAAAAATATTGATGGTCAGCGATAGTAAATCGGCAAAAGCCATAATAGATAGGCCAGTGATCGCTGGAATTACGCCGTGCCCTAGTGTGCTTGTCAGTGCTATTTCAGCGATTGTGAGCAGATAAGCTAAAACAACAGCGGCCATATCAACCCCTAGAAACCCAGGTACTATGCGCCTTAATGGCAACAGCGGTGGATTAGTTGCTTTGACCAAAAACTGTGAAAATGGGTTGTAAAAATCAGCGCGTACGCATTGAAGCAGAAAGCGTAGCATGATGATTAGAATATAAAGCCCGAATAGGGTGTGAATTAAAAAAACACCTGAGTTTGAAAGGTATTCCACTGAATTTAATCTCCTAGTATTTTTGCGAGCTCAATGGATCGTGTGTGGGCTGCTTTAAGAGCGTTATCAAACACGGCAAAAATTTCTCCGTCAATTAATGTATTTATTGCTTGCTCTGTTGTGCCGCCTGGTGAGGTGACATGTGCACGTAATGTTTCACAGTTTTCGTCACTTTCCAGTGCCATTTTTGCTGCACCGAATGCTGTCTGTAGCGTGAGTAAACGTGCTGTTTCCTGAGTTAATCCAAGGTTGACTCCTGATTTTTCTATGGCTTCCATGATAAGAAAAAAATAAGCAGGGCCACTGCCGGATACTGCAGTGACTGCATTCATCTGCTCTTCATTGTCAACCCATAAAGTCAAGCCGACGGCACGCATAATTGATTCCGCCTGGTTGCGTTGCTCTGTCGAAGTATGGGTGTTGGCGTAAAGTGCTGTCGCACCACTTTGAACGAATGCTGGCGTGTTGGGCATCGCTCTGACGATTGGGTGGTGATTGCCAAGCCATTTGTTTATATCAGCTTCTTTAATGCCAGCAGCAATTGATACAATAAGTGCTTTTGATGTGCTTAGAGTTTTTTCAAGCGTTTGTGCAGCAGATTTGAATATCTGTGGTTTTACAGCAAATACAACAATATCAGCGTGCTGGGCGGCGGTTTCATTTGAGTTTGTGGTGTTGATTCCTGGGAAGTTGACATGAAGCGCAGCAATCCGCTCATTATCCGGGTCTGAAACATATATTTTTTTTGGAGAGTAGCCATCGCTAAGTAAGCCACCAATCAGGCTGCAAGCCATGTTGCCGCCGCCAATAAATGTAATTTTTATATTTTTCATAAGCTAAGGGTTGTGAGTTTTATGTATTCAAGATAGGCCTGTTTTTGTACCTTTCTCATGCGTTGTTCAAGAGGGTGGTATAGCATGGCGATGTGTCGTCTGTTTGAACGCGCTTGCCCCCAAGGGCATGCCATAATCATGTGACAATTTTGGATGTTATTGCATTCTTGATCTTAAAGATACAAGTTTGTTGCAGTGAGTGCTATTAATTTTTTTGTTTTTAATCTCGACGGCCAAACAGGGCTGTACCAATACGAACAATTGTTGCGCCCTCTGCGATTGCGGCTTCAAAATTTCCAGACATGCCCATTGAGAGCGTGTCGAGTAAATAGCCGTTTTTAATGAGCGTCTGTTGCAAGCTTTTTAGTTGGCGAAAAGATTTGCGTTGATTCTCTCTATTTTTTGTGGCCTCTGGGATAGCCATTAAACCACGCAACCGTATGTTTGGCATGAGTGATAATGCTTCGACCATTGGAAATAACTCTTCAGGGTGTATGCCGGACTTGCTTTTTTCATGGCTCATATTAATCTGTAAACAGATATTGAGAGGTTTTAACTCTGTAGGGCGCTGATCATTAAGGCGTTGTGCGATTTTAATGCGATCAACACTGTGCACCCAGGAAAAATGAGTCGCAATGGCTCGGGTTTTATTTGATTGGATCGGGCCAGTGAAGTGCCATTCGATATCGTAATTTGCAAGTGCTCGAATCTTCGGTAAGGCATCTTGCAAATAGCTCTCACCAAAGAGGCGCTGCCCCGCATTAAATGCTGTCAATACTGCGCTGGTGGGCTTGGTTTTACTTATGGCGAGTAAAGAAACCGAGCCAAGAGGGCGGTTGTAGCGCTTTTCTGCGACATTAATGCGTTGTCTGACCTGATTTAGGCGAGCTGTAATCGTATTCATAGATTAGCTTGTTTATATCATTCGTTGCTTTTTTTGTCGATCATAATTGTTCAAGTTATTTCGTGCGTGGTTCCATGGGCGCAAATTGTCCGCGTGATGTATAATTACGCCAAATTGAATTTGGGATGTGTGGTTTTAATGTTGAAAGTGACTGGGCTGGAGTGTGTTCGTGGTGACCGTCAGCTGTTTTCATCGCTCGATTTTTCTTTGGAAGCTGGCGAGCTATTGCATGTTCATGGGCATAATGGCAGTGGTAAAACAACGTTGCTGCGTACACTTTGTGGTTTGTTAACCCCTTCTCAAGGTGAAATACTTTGGGGTGAAAAGAGCATTCACTCTCTTGGTGATGAATATCGTAAGGACGTGGCCTATTTTGGCCATAATAATGGCATTAAAGATGATTTGACGGGTGTTGAAAACCTGCATGTGTTATCCATTATGGACGGTGTAGACTCCGATAAAAACCGAGAGTGGGGCGCACTTAAAGAGATGGGTTTGTCGGGCTATGAAGATCTGCCGACCGGAATGCTCTCCCAAGGGCAAAAAAAACGCGTTGCACTTGCACGCCTACTACTCAGCAAATCTCTACTATGGATATTGGACGAACCTTTTACCGCTTTGGATAAGGCGGCTGTTGATCACTTGCAAGGAGTGATTAGCTCACATTTGGGGAGTGGCGGTCTGGTGGTTTTGACGACGCATCAAGATGTTCGGCTTACTTCCGGCCAAACTCGTCAACTTCAGCTGGGGTCATAACAGATGTTTGCTGCATTCCAGTGTGTGATTCGACGTGATTTATTGTTGGCTCTGCGTCGTCGCTCAGATATTTTTACGACTCTTTTCTTTTTTATTATTGTTGTCAGCCTGTTTCCTTTAGGTGTTGGGCCTGATGCTGATATTTTGCGTCTGATTGCCCCAGGAATTATGTGGGTTGCTGCGCTCTTGGCTTCAATGTTGGCGCTTGAGCGATTGTTTGCAAATGACTATGCTGATGGCTCACTTGAGCAGATGATGTTGACTCCTCAGCCACTGTTTCTTTTGGTGTTAGGTAAAGTGATCGCGCACTGGTTGGTGACGGGTTTGCCTCTGGTATTAATTGCGCCTTTATTAGGTGTTCAATATGATCTTTCTAGTGAAGGCATCACAGTTCTTTTGTTGACATTGTTGCTGGGAACTCCCGTTTTAAGTCTGATTGGGGCGATTGGTGCAGCACTGACATTGGGTGTGCGTGGAGGTGGAGTGCTTGTTTCATTGCTGGTGTTGCCTCTCTATATTCCTGTGTTAATCTTCGGTGCAGGTGCCGTTGAAGCGAGTGTTTCAGGTCTTGGTGCAGAGGGGCATATTTATTTGTTAGGTGCTATTTTGATCATGGCTTTATGTTTTGCGCCTTTGGCTGCAGCGGCTGCTTTGCGAATTTCGATGGAATAAGTATGGCACTTTTTGGTTTTTAAGCACTCTATATTAGTTTTTTTGGATAAAGTATGGCTTCAGGCTCAATAAATTGGTTTAAATATTCAGCGCCTTCTAACTTTTATGTGTTGGCTGGGCGCATTGTTCCATGGGCTGCGCTGCTTGCTGTTGTATTGGGGGTGGCAGGGCTTTATCTTAGCTTTTTTGTCGCACCCACCGACTTTCGGCAAGGCGAAGGTTATCGTATTATTTTTATTCATGTGCCTGCAGCCTGGATGTCAATGTTCATTTATCTCGTAATGGCCTGTTGGGCGGCAGTCGGCCTTGTTATGAACACGCGAGTGTCATACATGATGGTGACTGCGTTGGCACCGACAGGGGCGATGTTTACTTTTATCGCGTTATGGAGCGGTGCCCTTTGGGGAAAACCGATGTGGGGGACTTGGTGGGTATGGGATGCGCGTTTGACTTCTGAGCTGATTCTATTGTTTCTTTATATTGGTTTTATGGCATTACAGTCATCAATTAGTGATTCGCGCCGCGCGGATCGGGCGGGTGCTTTGCTTATATTGGTTGGTGTGGTGAATATTCCGATTATTTATTACTCTGTGAAGTGGTGGAATACGCTGCATCAAGGGGCATCCATCAGCTTGAATGCTGCGCCGACAATGGCTTTAATCATGTTCTGGACATTGATTGTAATGACGCTGGCATGTTGGGCTTACACAATTGCAGTGGTCTATGCACGGGCACGTTGCATTGTGCTTGAACGTGAGCGTAATACAACCTGGGTGAAAGAGTTGGTTGGAGGAAAACAGCATGACTGAATTTTTTGCGATGGGCGGTTATGCCTTTTATGTGTGGGGATCGTTTGGTGTATTTGCATTATGTGTATTGATAGAAGTAGTCGCTGTACGCCAGCGTAAGCGAACTATTTTTCAAAGGTTAGGTCGTATGATTCGTTTAGAGGTAGAGGTGAAAAATGAAAAATAGGCATAAACGTTTGATCTTTGTGTTGGCTGGTTTAGCTGGTTTAGCTGTTGCGGCAACACTGGTATTTAAAGCGCTTGATTCAAATTTATCCTACTTTTTTTCACCGACCGAAGTGGCTGCGGGAAGTGCACCAAAGGATAGTGTGTTTCGTTTGGGTGGTATTGTTGAAGTCGGCAGTGTCCAGCAGACTGGTGAAGGTCTAACGGTGCATTTTAGTGTAACGGATAATGCAAATAGCATCATGATCAGTTATACCGGTATTTTACCTGACCTGTTTGAAGAGGGGCAGGGTGTGATTACGCAAGGTAAATTAGGTGAGGGTGGTCTATTTTATGCAGATGAAGTACTTGCAAAGCATGATGAAACCTACATGCCTCCTGAGGTTGCGGATGCACTGGAAGAAAGCAAGAAAAAACTGGAGAGTAATGACTTATGATTCCTGAAATTGGAAACTTTGCATTAATATTGGCGCTTTGTCTGGCTTTGATTCAGGGGACATTGCCATTAATTGGTGCGGCAACGGGTCGAAGGGTCTGGATGAATTTGGGACGATCGACTGTATTAGGGCAATTTTTGATGGTTTCCATTGCGTTTGTCTGTCTGACGTATGCTTTTATTGTTAATGATTTTTCTGTTTTATATGCGGCAATGAACTCTAATTCACAGTTGCCTCTGCAGTATCGTATTGCAGCCGTTTGGGGCGGTCATGAAGGGTCGTTGTTACTGTGGGCTTTGCTATTGGCTGCCTGGGCTTTAGCTGTCAGCATGTTCAGTCGTAGCTTACCTGAGGAAATGGTCGCGCGCGTGTTAGGTGTTATGGGTCTTCTTAGCGTGGGTTTTTTGCTGTTTGTATTGTTGACATCCAATCCATTTGAGCGCTTGCTGCCTGCCGCATTGGATGGTCGTGATCTGAATCCATTGTTACAAGACCCTGGTCTGATCTTTCACCCTCCTATGCTCTATATGGGCTATGTCGGTTTTTCTGTCGCATTTTCCTTTGCTATCGCTGCGCTTCTCGGTGGAAAACTGGATGCATCCTGGGCGCGTTGGTCTCGCCCTTGGACAACCATTGCGTGGGTTTTTCTGACTTTTGGTGTTGGTTTGGGCAGTTGGTGGGCCTATTACGAGCTAGGTTGGGGCGGCTGGTGGTTCTGGGATCCTGTTGAAAACTCTTCATTCATGCCTTGGTTGGTGGGGACTGCATTAATCCATTCACTGGCGGTCACTGAAAAACGAGGCTGCTTTAGAAACTGGACTATTTTGTTAGCGATTCTTACATTCTCCTTGAGTCTGTTGGGAGCTTTTTTGGTACGTTCTGGCGTGCTAACTTCTGTGCATGCGTTCGCAACCGATCCTGAACGCGGTGTTTTCATTCTTGGATTTCTTGTTACTGTCATTGGAACTTCGTTAGCACTTTATGCTTGGCGTGCTCCTAAAGTAGGTATGGGGGGAGCTTTTCATTGGTCGTCACGCGAAACCATGTTGTTGACAAATAATGTGTTGTTGGTTGTTGTGGCAGGAATGGTGCTGTTAGGAACACTGTACCCACTACTATTAGATGCATTGAATTTAGGAAAAATATCAGTTGGCCCTCCCTATTTTGACGCAGTGTTTGTGCCATTAATGCTACCACTGGTTTTTCTATGCGGTTTAGGTTCACTGGTACGCTGGAAACATGACAACCTGGCTGAGTTGATGATTCGCTTGCGCTGGGTGTTTATTTTGAGCTTGCTGCTCTCTATTGTGATCCCTTTTATGATGGGGCACTTTTCAATCATGGTCTGTTTGGGGTTGTTGGTTGCAATCTGGGTGATTACAACAACGTTTTACGGTCTATGGCAACGTATTGTTGGGCGCTCTGGGAATCGTAGTTTTGTTGCTGGATTTCGTAGCTTAACAGCCTCTTATCTCGGTATGGTATTAGCTCATATTGGTGTGGCCATTGGTGTCATTGGTATAACCTTGGTTTCAGGTTATGAGATTGAGAAGGATGTACGCATGGATATAGGTGATACGCTCACAATGGGAGGGTATGAGTTTAAGTTTGAAGGTATCGAAAATATTGAAGGGCCGAATTACAGTGCGAGTCGCGGCTTAATTCAAGTGAGTGAGAATGGAGAGGTATTGACTATGTTGCATCCTGAAAAGCGTATTTATAATGTTCAAACAATGCCGATGACGGAAGCTGCCATTGATTCAAGTATTTTTAGGGATCTTTATGTCTCTATGGGTGATTCATTAGGCGGAACGGCTTGGGCTGTACGAGTCTATTACAAACCTTTTATCAGCTGGTTGTGGATGGGTTGTTTTTTGATGGGACTGGGTGGCCTCTTGGCGGTGAGTGATCGCCGATACCGGCTGGCTCAACGCAAAAACAAAAAAAAGGTTGTTGTGCCAGAAATGGGTATGGCTGAAGGAGTGAAAAGTTAATGAAGTCTTCAATGCGATACCTGCTTCCTCTGGCTCTATTCTTAGGTGTCGTTGTTTTTTTATTTAAAGGCTTGTCGTTAAATCCACGTGAAGTTCCTTCACCACTTGTGAATAAGGCTGCCCCCGATTTTGATATGCCACAACTGCATAACTCTGAGGCTCGATTTTCTAAAGAAGAGATGCTCGGTAAGGTGTGGCTTTTGAATGTGTGGGCATCTTGGTGCGTGTCGTGCCGACAAGAACATCCTGTTTTGATGGAGTTGCAACGGCAAAATATTTTACCAATTTATGGATTGAACTATAAAGATACGCAGCAAGATGGTATTCGTTGGTTGCGTGAGTTTGGTAATCCATATGTGCTGAGTGGGCAGGATCCTGAAGGGAAAGTGGGCTTTGATTATGGGGTGTATGGTGTGCCAGAAACTTATCTTGTTGATAAAGAAGGTATTATTCGTCATAAATTTATCGGGCCAGTTGTGCCTGATGATATCGAACAAATAATTAAACCGATGGTACAGGAGCTCTCTTTATGACAAAGCAGCGTATCTTAATGAGTTGCTCGTTCGTGCTCTCTTTTTGTTTTTTATGGTCTTCAGTCGCTTTTGCAAAAGAGGCAACGCCTCTGGTTGATGATCCTGTCTTGGAGGTGCGTGTTATGGCGCTATCTGAAGAGTTGCGTTGTTTGGTTTGTCAAAATCAAACAATCGCTGACTCTGATGCTGATTTAGCGGTTGATATGCGTGATGAAGTACGTAATAAGATGAAGGAGGGGTGGAGTGACCAACAAATTGTTGACTATCTGGTTGATCGTTATGGGAACTTTGTACGTTACAATCCGCCCCTAAATGTAACAACGTTTCTCTTATGGTTTGGCCCCGCACTATTTTTAGTTTTGGGGGCGGTGTTATTGTTTTATAGTTTACGTAATCGGCGCAAGCAAGCGACAGTCACGACACCGTTGTCCGAACAGGATCAACAGCGAGCACAAGCGTTGCTGAATGAAGAGGAAGATAAAAAATGATGTGGTTGTTTGGTTTTATTGCAACACTTTTAGTTGTTGTCGCGTTACTGTTTACTGTGCTTCCTTTGCTTCGTTCTAGCCCTGATAAAGTGGGTTTGGAAAGACGAGCACTTAATATCTCTGTTTATAAAGATCAGATGACTGAGCTGGAAGCAGACTTGGAGCAAGGTGTATTAACTGAATCAGAAAAACAGACGGCTCGTAACGAACTGGAAAGTCGTTTGCTGGATGACGTTGAGCAAAGTGATGAGGTTGCCATTGCTGAAAATAATCAGCCATCGAAAAAAACAGCGATTATTTTAGCAGTGGCGGTGCCTATTCTAGCTATTTATCTGTATCAATTCATAGGCAATCCCGATGGAATGGAGCCGCAGTCACAGAAAGTCGTTGGTGAATCGGCTGAAGGGGACCATAGTGTGACCGCCGATCAAATTGAAGTAATGGTGACGGGTCTTGCTGAAAAATTAAAAGAAAATCCAAATGATCTGGATGGTTGGGTGATGTTGGCTCGTTCTTATAGTGCGTTACAGCGTTACGATCGCGCATCATTTGCATTTGCAGAGGCGACTAAACTTTCACCGACTGATCCTAATTTGCTGGTGGATTATGCTGATGCGCTGGCAATGGCTAATAATGAAAGTTTGGAAGGTTCGCCGATGAGCCTAGTGCAACGTGCTTTGGAAATTAACCCTAACCATCAGAAAGGTTTGTGGCTAATGGGAACAGGTGCGTTTGATCAAGGTGATTTTCAGGGCGCAGTGCAATACTGGCGTAAACTTGAAGCTTTAATGGCTCCAGGTTCGCAAGGTGCGAACTCTATTGCAGGCAGTATTGCTCAAGCTGAGCAATATATTGTAAAAAATGGTGGCCAGGTTCAACCCAGTGAAACACAAGCCCAAGCCGCTCCAGTGGTGGGAGGCGCTTTTATAGAAGGCTCCGTGACAATTTCTTCTGAATTGGAAAAATTAATGGGTGAAAATTCGGTGCTGTTTGTTTTCGCAAAACCTGTCGATGGATCACGTGTGCCCGTTGCTGTTTTTAGAAAGCCACTCACAGACTTACCTATTGATTTTCGACTGGATGATACAATGTCATTGATGCCTTCAGCACGCCTGTCTAATCATCAAAAAGTCGAGATTGTTGCACGTATTTCAAAAAGTGGTGACGCTGTACCTGCTTCAGGTGATCTTGAGGGGAGCAGTAATGCGGTGGCTGTCGGTGTTGATGGTATTAATATCGTAATTAATAAGGTGATCCCCTGACTCTTCGATGTCTGTTTCTTGTTATTGTTTTAAATATGATTGGCTGCGGCCAAAAAGAAGAGGTCGCGCTTGGTGGGGTTGTTGCTGGTTATGATTTTCCAGCGGTTGAGTTTGTAGATTTAGAAGGCAGTACAAGCTCCTTTTCTGAGTATGAAGGAAAGCTGGTTATATTGAATGTTTGGGCAACTTGGTGCCCACCATGTCGGCGTGAATTACCATCTTTAGAGCGACTTGGAGAAGCCCTTGATGAAAATCGCTTTGCCGTGAAATTTCTTTCAGTGGATAGTGATGAGCATGTAGTCAGAGAGTATTTGATTGATGTGGGTTTTAAAATGAATAGCTTTATCGACAAGGAAGTGGAAATTGCAGGACAAGTTCTAGAGGTGATCTCTTACCCTGTGACCTATCTGATATCACCACAAGGAAAAGTCATGCAAGTGGTCTATGGTGAGCGAGAGTGGGATAATGCAGTCGTTGTTGAAAAGCTGAAGCGTGCTTTTAGTAGTGGTACTATTTCAATTTAATTTGAGGGTAAGTCAATGAATTTAACCTTGTCTTTATGGGTCGTCCTTTGTCTTTTTTTATCTGTTTCAGGGGGCAGTGGCGATGTCTATGCAGCCGATTCGATAAAAGGCGGTAAAATATATCAACAACACTGCTCTAATTGCCATGGCTCACGGGGTGTGAGCAACATACCTGGGGTGGCTGATTTTTCGCGTGGAGAAGGGCTGTTTAAATCTGATATTGAGTTGTTGAAATTATTGCAACGTGGTGTGGGCATGATGCCAGCCTACCAAGGTCGCCTTTCAGATAAAAAGTTACTGGATGTTATTGCTTATATGAGAACTTTACGTTAATGCCGTTTCGAATAATATTTTCAGGTCTGCTTGTATTGATGCTTGCGGGCTGCAGCTCTTCTGATGATAGTGAAGTAAAAGTACCTCAAGCTCCAGCTTCTTCAAATGACGAACAAAAAAGTATGCCTTTAAAAGCCGTTGCTTCGACTGTAAAGGCAAAAAACAGTCATGCTGTGCTAGATACTTTCGGTGTAGGCGAGAATGTTTATGTGCGTGCTTTAGCGGTCGAGTCATCGAACAATCATTTGTGGGTCGGTTCATCTGTCGGTGTGCTGGATATTGATTTGGAAAATCGGTCTCTTGTAAAAACACTGACGCGTGATGATGGGCTTGCAAATGAGTATGTTTTTGCAATTGATATCGACAGTCAGGGTTATAAATGGTTTGGTACCAATGGTGGCGGAATGTCGCGTTATCGTGACGGGGAGTGGAAAACCTATTTTCCAATGCATGGTTTGGCCGATTATTGGATTTATGCTTTTGATGAAATGGCTAATGGTGATTTATGGATAGGCACATGGGCGGGTGCAAATCTCTTGAAAGCATCGACTGGAAAGTTGGAAACTTATGTTAAAGAGTTGGTGAATGAGTGGGTTTATGGCGTTGCAATTGATCAAAAACAGCGCGTCTGGTTTGCGACTGAAGGGGGCGTTTCCATGTTGGATGGGGATCAGTGGTCTTCATTTACGCATGCGGATGGTGTCGGCGCATCCAATGAATCAAATTTACCGATCAGTATTAACACAGGTCTTGGAACACGTTCACGCCATGACCTGAATATATTGTCAGAAGGCCGAGCCACATATAACCCAAGTTATGTATTTTGTGTCATGGTGGCTGCTGATGAGACTGTTTGGGCGGGTACATGGGGCGGCGGCGTTTCCTATTACGATGGCAGGGGCTGGAAAAACCTGACCGAGAACGATGGTTTAGCGGGTAATATTGTATACAGTATTGCTCAAGATAAGAGTGGAGTCTTCTGGTTTGGAACGAATAAAGGCTTGTCAAGATTTGATGGGCAAACGTGGCAGACTTTTAATCGACATAATGGGCTCTTGGGGAATAGCGTCTATAGCGTGATTTCAACACCTGATGGTGAAATATGGGCGGGCACCAAGGGCGGCGTAGTACGGATTGGGAGAAAAATGGATGAAAATAAATGAATAGTAAACAGGAAACCAAAATTTTTGTACTTGTTATATTTGTAACATTTTTATTAATGATCGGTGCTTATTGTGTTGGTAAAAGTAAAGTTGAGCCGCCTGCTACTGTTGCAGACAAAGTATCAATATCGACTTCTCATGATGTGGCTTCAAAGAGTGAGCCAGCGGCTCACCCTGAAAAAAACCAGTTTACCCAGTTTGAAGTGGGTAACAGTAATGTTAAAACCATTTTGGTTGATGGCGATGTTGTCTGGATAGGAACATCTGGGGGGGTTATTCGTTATGATACGAGCAACGATAGTTACAAAATTTTTGATAATAAAATAGAAGGTCTTTTGTCTAATGGTATTTTCTACCTGAGAAAAATAGATCATCACTTATTTGTAGGAACGTATGGTGGTGGGCTGTCT
>VAPF01018285.1_pt1 | contig 25110 bp, 15 predicted proteins | sample 3393931 | NCBI WGS metagenome assembly VAPF01 (sample SAMN08290437, study PRJNA428436) | hydrothermal vent metagenome | isolation source: Deep-sea hydrothermal vent chimney | place: Atlantic Ocean: South-mid Altantic Ridge | depth 2773 m m | reverse complement strand
TCGTATCACTCTGGCAATAACGTCCCCTGGAACAAAGAACGTTTCAATGAAATATTTTGGGAAACGCTGGCAACAACCCCTTCGCAAACAACAATATGCAACGACAACCCGAATATTTCCTGTAATATTGACATCCAGATAACTCAATTGAATAGCAGCTATGATGTTATCGGGAATGGAGAAGTTGGCACAATAATAAAGGGCAGCGGCATCTACCATTGGACCATGAATGGTTGGTTCCAACAGAACGGTCAATCACGTCAAAATATTGATCAATCGACCTCCCATTCTTTTTCATGGAATTGGGAACGTATCCGTTAAATTGATTTATCACGGATAGATTTTCCGATAAATAAAGAGTGCGTCACAGATGTTTCGTGCCAAGGCGCACTCTTTGTTTAAGAAAGAGCTTGTGTGGGATACAGCATTTTTAATGTTTTTCTCTGCACCCTTTATGTTTATAACACGCCATGTGTCAGCACCACTACAATATAAGCTCCCATTGTACTGAGACACATGCTCCGGAGGTACACCTCTGGATTCCGGCTAAAAGACATACCCGAATGACCATAAAGTGCTTTAGCACTTAATTCACATTACAGTGGAGCAACAGGATCAGAGTTTGTGACTTTTAACCTAACACATCAGTTGAGCCGTAGCGAGAGCGGCTAAGGTGCTCAAGATCAATGACTTTTGGGGTTATTTTGAATGAAAGCGTATCACCCATACAGTGAGTTCAACATGTTCGAAAACGTCATTGAGATTGAGTGCATTAGACGTTCGCAGTAGGCTCAACTGATGTGTTAGGTTTAAAGGCACAGGACCCACTCCATAATACGAATAAACACTTATCAATGACACACAGCAAACCATTGCGACATCCAACATAATGAATTACAGGGAAGCAACGGCCACCGATCTGATCGCAATCAAGACACTGCTTGATTCCAGCAAGTTGCCTTCGGATGACTGCGATGAACATATTGGACATTTTTTCGTCGCTGAAGACAGGGGTAGAATCATTGGCGCGGGTGGCCTTGAAATTTGTGGCGCTGACGGCCTAGTTCGTTCGATTGTGATAACACCAGAACACCGGGGGAACGGGATAGCCAAAAAGATATATCAACAAATAGAAGACAGAGCATATGGCCTGGGAGTGAGTACATTGTATCTTCTAACAGAGTCCGCCGCTGAATATTTCAAAAAGCTGGGTTTTGTGGTTAAAAAACGTTCGGAAACGCCAAAGTCAATCATGCAAACAAAACAGTTTAGAGAGCTTTGCCCATCGTCTGCAACAGTCATGTGTCGCACCGATACCCGGCCTCATTCGGTGGAGGTCAGCAAATAACCCCCCATTCTTGGTTCATTCTATTATATGAAACTATTGCGTAAAAACCGCAAAAAAACGGGGCCAAAGAGCGGCAACTCTGGGGCCCCGTGTTTTAATGCCTTTTGAATAAATTACAACCCAGCAACGTAATCTGAAACGGCTTCAATTTCCTTATCGCTCAGCCCCTTCGCTACCATAGCCATCATGCCGGCCGGATCATTAGTGCGTTTGCCCGATCTAAAGTTTTTCAGCTGCTTGATGAGATAGGCTTTCTGCTGACCACCAATAACGGGAAACAGCGCATTAGTCTTGCTTTGGCCCTTGCCGTCTTCGCCATGACAGCGTCCGCAAGCACCATATTCACCCAGTTTTTTGTTGCCTTTCTTATAAAGCCGGGCACCAGATTTAGCCATTTTGCTACTCGAAGGCTTGCCTTTCATTTGTTTACGACTGGCGAAGTAGGCGGAAATATCCTTCAAATCCTGACGGCTGCTCACCATTGATGCCATGGCGCTCATGGTGTCATCCTGGCGATTGCCTGACTGATAGTCTTGCACCTGCTTGAAAATATAACCCGCAAACTGGCCTGCTAAATCAGGGTAAGTGGCTGGATCAATACTGATACCTTCAGCACCGTGGCACCCCTGGCACAGCTCGGACTTGGATTTACCTGCCTTGGGATCACCATCACCCTCGCTCATACCGCCAGCGATAACGGTTTCTGCGTTTACCCCCCCTACAAACACTGCTGCTGTAATAGCAACAAGCGCTGCAAACATACCGATTTTTTTTGTCATCGACCGATTTCCCTTTTATATCATCCGAATGAGTTCGAATTTTGACTAAAACTACCGTGACGAAAGGCTCTGGTTTCTTAAATTATGGATGTACATGCACTTGTTGGCCTTGTATTTCCGTCACGCCCCTCAAAAAATGCTAGCGACCAAGTATATCAATCCAACCCTCTGCGTCAATTCCATACTGTACCGTTGCGAAAAAGCGGAACCTATAAGCGAAAATAGGCGTCTATCCGCAATATTTGTATAACGATGATAAAAACGGATGCTCGGCCAGCAAGGCCAGTAGCTAGAAACAAGCATTTGAGGTCTGGCTACAATGGAGTATGATCAGCGCACAAGTGGCTGATCTGATAACAATTACACCCGATAATACACGCCATACTCATAATATAACCTTGAACAATCGGCGGGCATCTCGTGCGCCAAAACATGACAAACCCTATAAGTAGTGGGAGTAAAGATGCATCAATCACATCGCCAAAATACCATGATCAAAAAATATCTGTTGTTTCCCACCCTGTTTCCCGCGTTAACTCTGCTGGCGATGAGCACTTTGGCCACTGACTCCAGCGCAGAAGTCCGCTACGTTATTGATAAGCTCATCATCACCATGCGCTCAGGTCAAAGCAACGAACACCAGATTTTGCGCACCTGGCCCAGCAACACCAAGCTGGAAATCCTTGAGGCGAGTGAAAAATACAGTCGCGCACGCGGCCCGGATGGCACAGAAGGCTGGGTGCTGAACCAATACCTCACCGCCAAACCTACTGCCAAAATCCGTCTGGCCACCACTCAGCAAAAACTGGCCAAGGTCGAAAAAGAAAATGCCGGGCTCACCGCTAAGCTGTCTACAGTGCAAAACACCGAGGGCAAGCTCACCAAACAACAGCGTGCGCTCTCTCTCGAAAACAAAAAGCAGGAGGATGAACTCAAACACCTGCGCCGCGTCGCGGCCAAACCACTGAAGCTGGAAAATGAAAATCAGCGCTTGAAAAAAGAATTACTGGAACTGGAAAGCAAGCACGAGCTACTGCTGCAAGAGAATCAGATGTTAGGGGACAGCTCTGACCGGGACTGGTTTCTCAACGGTGCCGGAGTCATCATCCTCGGCATTATTATCGGGCTCATCGCGCCCCGCCTGCGGGTACGTAAAAAATCGAGCTGGGGCTCCCTTTAAAAACACTTAAAATGTAAATTAAGTGCTAAAAACACGCTTTTTTTGAAATCACCGAGTATTTAACGCAAAGGTCGCAGAGACGTAAAGGACGCAGAAACGATTCATCGACAAATGGCGAGTCAAGATGAATCTCGATAGCTGATCGAACCTTTAATATATCCCTTTCCCACTTGGTGGAACCGCTACGCTTGTTCCACCCTACCCGGCTGATGGTTTTTACATGACGCTACACTGCGTATTCTGACAAAAGCTTGCGTAACACCAATGTGAATTAAGCGCTAAAAACACGCTGTTTTTAAAATCACCGAGTATTTAACGCAGAGGTCGCAGAGATGCAAAAGACACAAAAGACGCAGAGAAAAACACTAAAACCCTGTGCCCCTGCGATCTCTGTGTTTATGACACGCTACTCGTCAATATCACGACAACACGACTGTCCGTTGTACTAGAACGTTTTCTGCGGAATGTAAATCTCTGGATTCCGGCTGATAACCCTTCGCGCTGGATTTTCATTGTTCAGCCGTAGGGTGGAACAAGCGTAGCGGTTCCACCAATAGGCTATGAAGAAACAACAAATCGCCTCTGTGCCCGCGACCACTGACAAAAAACACCCTGCAACAAAAACCCGGTTGTCTGATAACAGGAGAAAAAACCTCACATGCAACCACCATTCATCGACAAATGGCGAGTCAAGATGAATCTCGATAGCTGACCGAACCTTTAATATATCCCTTTCCCACTTGGTGGAACCGCTACGCTTGTTCCACCCTACCCGACTGCCTCCAAAGCCATGCTCAAGCCATCTCAACCTACCGGGTTATAAAATCTAACGCAAAGGCGCGAAGACGCAAAGAAATACTCACTGCATATGAGACCTGGATATTTATAGAACACCTGCATGCAATAAAACCAAAATCTCAATCGCTACGGGCATATATCTTTTGCCCGTTATTTTCTAAACTCTTTGCGCTTTCTGCGTCTTTGCGTTGGGTTTTCATTTATTCAGACCCGACCAGCCTCTGCGCATGAAAACGGGGTAATTTAGGCTTAATCCGTATTTAATTGACTCACATCACGCACGGCACCGCGTGAGGCAGAGGTCGTAAGCGCCGCATAGGCTTTAAGCGCTGCTGATACCACGCGCTCACGATTAACCGGCTGCCATGCCTTTCCGTTTTTGGCATCCATCGCCGTGCGACGGGTGTCCAGCTCTTCATCAGAAACCGCCACACGAATAGTGCGATTGGGAATGTTTATTTCGATGATATCCCCTTCTTCCACCAGTCCAATCGCTCCCCCCTCGGCAGCTTCCGGTGAGGCATGCCCAATAGACAAACCGGAAGTCCCGCCGGAAAAGCGCCCGTCGGTGAGCAGTGCGCAGGCCTTGCCTAGTCCTTTGGATTTGATATAGCTGGTGGGATACAGCATTTCCTGCATGCCGGGACCGCCCCGCGGGCCTTCGTAGCGAATAATCACCACATCACCTTCTACAATTTTGTCACCCAGAATACCTTCCACTGCCGCATCCTGACTTTCAAAAATACGCGCCGGGCCGGAGAAGGTGAGAATGGATTCGTCCACGCCTGCGGTCTTCACTACGCAGCCATCTTCCGCAATATTGCCGTATAACACGGCCAAGCCACCTTCGGTACTGAAGGCATTTTCAAGACTGTGGATGCAACCGTTTTTGCGATCCACATCCAGTTCGTCCCAACGTTTGCTCTGACTGAATGCTGTTTGCGTTGGCACATTTCCGGGCCCGGCGCGGTAAAACGTTTTCACTTTTTCGTCAGTGGTTTGCATCACATCCCACTGCTCCAGTGCTTTTTTAACACTGTCCGCATGAATCATTGGCAATTCATTATTGAGCAAACCCGCTCGATCCAGTTCACCGAGAATGCCCATCACACCACCGGCACGATGCACATCTTCCATGTGATATTTCTGTGTGGACGGTGCCACTTTGCACAGTTGCGGCACCTTGCGTGACAATCGGTCGATGTCATCCATGGTAAAATTCACCTCGCCTTCCTGCGCAGCCGCCAGCAAATGCAAGATGGTATTGGTGGAACCACCCATGGCGATGTCCAGACACATGGCGTTTTCGAACGCGCCAAAATTGGCCACGTTGCGCGGCAGCACCGAGGCATCGTCACGCTCATACCAGGCTTTGGTGATGGCAACAATCAAGTGTCCTGCTTCCACAAACAGACGCTCACGATCGGCATGCGTAGCAAGCATGGAACCGTTGCCCGGCAGCGACAGGCCCAGCGCTTCCGTTAAACAGTTCATAGAATTGGCGGTAAACATGCCGGAACAGGAGCCACAGGTGGGACAGGCAGAACGCTCCATCTGTAGCACTGTGTCATCACTAGCATCGGGATTAACCGCCGTCAGCATTGCGTCCACCAAATCCAGATGTACTTCCTGTCCATCGATGACTGATTTGCCCGACTCCATGGGCCCGCCGGACACAAACACTGCAGGAATATTCAGGCGCATTGCCGCATTCAGCATGCCGGGGGTGATCTTGTCACAGTTGGAAATACACACCAGCGCATCAGCGCAATGGGCGTTAACCATATATTCAACGGAATCAGAAATTATCTCGCGTGAGGGCAGCGAATACAGCATACCGCCATGGCCCATGGCAATACCGTCGTCTACGGCGATGGTATTAAACTCCTTGGCCACACCACCTGCTTTTTCCACTTCACGTGCCACCAACTGTCCCATATCTTTCAAATGTACATGCCCTGGCACGAACTGGGTAAAAGAGTTAGCGATGGCAATGATGGGTTTGTCGAAATCACCGTCTTTCATGCCGGTGGCACGCCACAGGGCGCGGGCACCCGCCATGTTGCGGCCGTGAGTGGTGGTGCGGGAGCGATATACAGGCATAAGATCCTCGGTGTGCTGTCAGCACATTGTTTTCAGGGTTTTCAGTGACCTGCAAGTTTAACAGATAGCCTGCGCTGGCGAACAGCATCAACTAAAGCAAATACCCCGCAATGCTTAATCATTCTGCTGTCAATGAGTCCCGCACCCGTTCCAGTTTGCTGCGCACTTCGGCAGCCAAGGGCTTCACATCGTCTCTTTCCACCAACCCCAGTACGGCTAATGGGTCCATAAACGCCACGGTAATGGAGTCATCCTCCTCTTCACGCACTAATACATTGCAAGGTAATAACAGACCAATGTCCGGCTCAGCATTAATTGCCTGATTAGCCAATACCGGGTTACAAGCGCCCAGAATGGTATAGGGCCGACGATCCACATCAATTTTTGCTTTCAGCGTTGCCTTCACATCAATAGTGGTCAACACGCCAAAACCTTCTGTTTTTAGCGCTTCGGTGGTTTTATTGATCACTTCGTCAAAGCTGCCTGTGACGGTTGTATGAAATCCGTACATTATCTTTCTCCTATTATGGGTTTAATCTGTTTGTTGATTAGCAGTGACTAATACTCTAGCGGTCTCGTTGCAACATTTCAAACCACGCACGATAAAACAACTGCGACGGGCACGCCGTCAAGATTATTGATGGGCCACACTAACGACAGTGCTTTGACAACAGGCGTAACACGCCGATGAATGTTAACAAGCTCAGCTCAGTTTGTGACCGAACCAGAGAAGATTGGTTTCATAATAAAAAACAAGGAAAAGCGGATGGTGAAACAAAAGGGTTTCGCGCAGACTGGGGTAACAATTACATTTTTTTGCTTTATGTTCAGTATCTCAGACACTTGCCTTTGATCTGATTCATTGATTTTATTGGCTGGTGATTGTGTTACTTACACAACCACCGGCCAACAAATATACTCTATCGAGTATCGTTAGTAACGACGTACCGCATGTACCGTCATCGGAATTGCACCACGGGTCAACGTCACGATACCTTCACTGAGAGGACTCGTAAATGTATTGGTCGGGTCGTTGGGATCGACAAATGTAGTTTCTGTGGGTGGTGTACCGGGTACCGCACCATAAACGTTACCATCAACATGGCTGGCAATATCCAGCATCAGTAATTGCTCACCCGTTGGCAAAGTATCCATTGGGCAATAACTGAGTGTACGTGTAAATTTCGCGACACCATGTTTATTGGCAACCGTGACATTTGGCACGCCACCAAACGGCAATGGAACCGGTGCTGGCTCAGTGGCACCCGGTGGGGTCGTCAGCCATATGGCCCAGATGGTCAGCAATTCATGAGGTTGATAATTACGCAATTTGATTCTGACGTGCGAAGTTCCATCGGCAAAGCACTTCACTTTCATTTTACCTTTGACTCCACGAAACTCTCCAAGCGTCAGTGGTTGGTTTGTCGCGGTATTAGTGGGAGGAAACGGTGGTGTAACAGAACCTGCGGGTGGCAATGTAAACCGGGTTCCATCGGGTGCCGCTATTTTGGGAATTTCATGGGTACGCAAATTCTTCAAGCGGGAGTCTGGCTCTGGTGCTCCCAGCATTGCCAGGAGATCCAGATTGGATGTGGTGGCGATATGCATCCCCAGACTGGTTTCACAGTCGCTTTGTTGCAGTGTGAAAGCGTCACGCATGTCTCCCTCTGCGGGCGCATCCGGGTTGTACAAACCGATAACATCAAAATGTAAATCAGCAGGCAGTGGCGCAGGCAAATTAAACACCGGCGTATTGCAATCGGTATTGAATCCGGTTGTTGGGTGTAATTTTTTAACCCAGGTGCGCACATCGCTCGCAACAGAGGTGGCCGGTAACATCGTGATTGCCGCCAATAAAATAACTGGCACATGAATAGATAATTTACGCTTTAGCTTTATATTAGTTGGTAACATAATTACTTTCCTTTTTGTTGTTATACCCAAATATAGTATTATGGAGAAACTGATATTGTCATTTTTTTGTTATGCTCAAAAGCATTAATGTCGGTTAATATGGAAATATATATAGCACAGCCTAATGCCACTATTTAGCGTTATTCTGTCAACATACTGTAAAAATTGTATTATGAAAGTCCTGATAAACTGTTAGCAGGCTGCGTATTATTGTCAGCAACTCCTTCATTCCCACTCATCGTATGCTATCCATAATTTAAAAATATGCAATCGATGTTACTTGTCCATTCTTGCTCTTTTTCTTTGTGCCCTTAGCATCTTATAAAAAACAATGAAAATTATAAATCTATGTCGTTAGCCGTTCTCCCCTGCTCCAGCCAACGGGCACAATCTGGCGACAAAGCTTTCTTCACCGCAGCCTGATAAAGCTCTATGTCTTCATCATTTAAAAAATTACGCCACAAACCACTGCCATATTTGTACATATAATCACTGGGCCCATCTCTGAGCACCATATTCATTTCAGGTAATATTTTGTCCATGTTTTTACTGATTTCTTCAAAGCGGGTTCGCTGTTTTATACCGGTAAGTTGTTTTTCATCAATAGTAATCTCAAGAAAGTTGGCAATACGTTTTATTTCACCTTCTGTGTCATTCAATAAATCCTCAAAATGTATTAACAGAATATTGGGCAACTTCCTGAAAGACCACCAGCTTTGTGCATGATTGAGATGAGACCAATAAGGATATCCTTGTGTTTCCCATTCAAACCATGATTGTGAAATCCATTGTCGCCAAAAATCCTTGTCGCTGCCTACATCAGGTGGAAATGATCGACCTATCAAATCATCATACGTTGCCGCTTTTTTGACGACATCCACAGAAAGCCCTCGATGATGATGTAATAAAGACATAAATGCATCGCGTGTGTCACGACCCACAACGATATATTTAAGTTGCTCGTAAAATGTCAAGCCATTCAGCGGTAAATGCGACTTGAGTGATCGGCGATGAGTCTGGGCTTCCAATGCTTCCTGCATAGGCTCGAAGGGACTGAAACGTAAGTCATACCAGGGAGAAATTTCACCAATCGGGCCCGGAATATTGCCATCCTGAAAAATCAGATTGGCAACGATAACCTGTGTCCAGGTTGTACCTGACCTTTGTGAGGTAGTGACGACAACGTCTCCTTGTCGTGGCGAAAACTGATCCCATCGCTCGGGGTCAAACACATGATGAACGCTATAATCATAGGTTTTTGTGGGTTTTTCCATGGTAGAGTTCTCCTGAAATCACTAACGGTAAAGTATCGATACATAATCTGGAGCAGGCTGTTATACATGAATAGCGAAGGATGACATTTGCTTCTGATTCACAGCATCAACTAGCTTGCTATAGTTCATTTGACTGTTATTAAACGGTGTCACTATAGGAAAAATATTCGACACGGGCCGCGGCCCTTTCCGGTAACACAGTAGATTAGCTACCGTACCGGTAGGGCCAAGATCGATGTAACGGTAACATTCACTGTTGTCGATAGATTCAAGGGCTTCCATAAGACGTATAGGCTCTCGCGCCGTTCGCCAGAAATGATCTCCATCCAGATATTGAATACAACGGGTGGTTACAGTGGAATAAAGAGGCATGTGCAGCTGGCGAAAAGAGTGGCTATTCAAAACCCCGGCATACGCATTGTGCGCCGGGTCTATATTCCTGGAATGGTACCCAAAGGCCACAGGTAGAGATTGAAAACAAACATTTTTCTGACGAAAATATTTTTCTGCTTCATTTATCGCTTTAATGTCAGCTGCAATAACAAAATGTTTCCCATGGCAGTCAAAAGCAATATCCGTTGCATGATATAAAATATCATTATCATGATAGATACTGATATCATCCAGTACGGCCAGCATGGCTCCGGGCTCACAGTGTGTATCAAAACAAGATCCAGCACTTGCCACCAGGTGGACTGCTGTTTCGAATGTCATGGCCCCTGCAACAACCGCAGCGGTATATTCCCCCAGGCTCATACCACATACCGCATCAGGAATAATATCCGCTTGTATCAATGTCTCGGACAAAGCGTATTCGATAGTGAGCAGTGCAATATTGGATAATCGACAATCGCTGAAATTGTCTGATTTTTGTTTTTCTGGGTCATACACTATATCGAGAATTGAACACCCGGTGACATCACTAACGATTTGCGATAGCTGTGTGATATTTTTCTCAAACCCCGGGTGACTTTTACGCAGATCACTCCCCATATGATAATACTGGGTTCCCTGCCCTGAAAATAAAAAAATATTTTTCATTTTAAAAAACACTCTGGCCTGTTAATAAAAACCATCAACCCGTGAACCATTGGCTCAACAAGGTGTTGATTTCTTTATAATGAAACAGGCTCAAAAAATGATGCCCGTTTTTTATCTCGTGATATTTTGAGTCTGGTATTTTTTCGCCTAACTCCCGCGCAAATTTCGAGGGCATCAAAACATCAGCACCACCACTGATGAGCAGGGTTTTGGCCTGGACATGGTCTGCCGATTCAACATGTCTGAAACGTGCAATCATTAAAAAATAACTATCAAGAATTCTCCGATTGGTCGTACACCAGACAAAGCGTTCAATATGCCCTTCTTTTCTGAATGCTTTTACCTCGGGCATTTTGCGTAAAAAATCGGGCAGTTTTTCAAAGTTTTCTTCAAATTCTTCGGCACACTTAATGGAAAAATCTTCAGCTGAGATCGTATATTCTTCAGATGACCAGGAAATGGTTGTGGTACTGATAAGCACAAGTTTATCCACATATTGCGGATAGTGTTTACAAATCGTTTGCGCAACAAATCCTCCCAAAGACCAGCCAACCCAGTGATTTTTTTTGTTTCGGATAACCTGAAGCTTGACGAGTTCATCAACAACCCCCGTCAGAATTTCTGCCAGCTGTTCAAAATTATCAAGGCCGTCCACCCAGTCACTGCCATTCAATCCCGGATAATGCGGCACAATAATTTTGTGCTGTTTGCTCAGTGCCTGTAACTGGCGAATCCAGATAATCGCGCTGGAGTTAAAAGGGGGCAGTAATATTATCGTCGGACCTTCGCCGCAGACCATACATTCAATATTGGCCCCGTTCACCAATACATTTTCAGTTGTGACCTTATGCTTCACTTTGACGCTGTTATGGTAGGCATCGATATATCGTTTGATTGGCGCCAGTGTTTCACCAAATTCCAGCGCGCCAATATTGCCAACATCTTCTTCCTCAACGATGGGTGGGTTATCGGTAGACAACGGTTCTGGCGTAATCGGCCTATTGACAGGTTCCAGGCTATCCAGATGTGAACTGAGCAGGATGCTGGTATTGAATTCAAAAAGAGCGAACATATCGAGTTTCGGATAAATCTTGCTAAGCTCAGTGTGAATTCGAGTTCCCATGATGGAATCGATACCCAAGTCACCGAAAAATGTTTTATCGGTATAAACTTCAGGAAGTGCGCCCAAAACCTGTTGTAAAGTGTCACGGACCAGTGTCAATGTATCCGAGTTTGAAGTGTCTGATTTTGAAATATCAGGATTCAGGGTTTCCTGATTAGAGGTAGTGTCAGTAACATCAGAAACAGGTGTGCCTGTCGCACAATTTATATCCTCTGCCACAGGACTGACGACATCCTGCCTAAAAATATAACCGGGTAAATATGTGCGTTTGGCTTCGGGATCGTGCTGAAAGCCTTTCACTTTACCAACAACCCAGTTTTTCGCCACAGCCAGAAGTTCCGTGATACTCACACCCGTTCCCATCAGCTCGCTATAACCGGTTTCTTTTTCTTCGCCCAACACCATGGTGGCGTCAATATTCCCACCCAGGTAAAGTTTGAGACGTGCTAATAATACCTCCATGGAATTATCACAAATCAGCGCAACGCGATAGCGACCGGCAGATCGCCCATATTGTAATGTTGCAGCAATATTGCGTACTTTCAGTACAGAGTTTAACAATGCCTGTTCTGTACGAATATAGTGATAAGTAACCCTCACTATATCAACAAGCTGTTCAGGTGTGGCAGCACTGAATGGAATAATGTATTTAAAGCCTGATTCACGATCAGGTTTTGATGCCTGAAACGATTCCGGTGCCTGCTCCACTATCAAATGTACATTGGTGCCACCAGCACCAAAAGAACTGATACCGGCCCGGCGCACAGGTTGTGATTCGCTGATCGGCCAGGGAGCCAGTTCTCTTTGTACCTTGAAAGGAATACGCGAAAAATCGATATTGGGATTCAGGTTTTCATGATGCATCACATTGGGAAAATACTGCTGGCTCTTTAACTGGAGCACTACTTTTGTGATTTGGGCAATACCGGCTGCCGCTTCCAGATGACCAATATTCGACTTTAGCGAGGATATGGGACAGCCTTCCGCTGGCATGCTTTTACCAAAAGCCTCGGACAATGCCGACATTTCGATGGGATCGCCTAATGAGGTACCTGTACCATGACATTCCACAAAAGAAATGCTTTGCGGTGATACCTGTGCGACTTCAAGTGCCTTGCGAACAGTGTCACGTTGCGCATCAGGATTGGGTACCGTAAATCCCTGGGTACGACCATCGTTACCGGCTGCAACACCTTTGATGACCGCCAGTATGTTATCGCCGTCATTTTCGGCAGACTCAAGAGACTTCAATAAAATCATACCAACACCTTCACTGGGCACATAACCAGTCCCCCCTTCCGCAAAAGAACGGCAACGGCCATCCTGACTCAAGGCATTTTTATCTGCCAGAAACTCGTACTTGCTACGATGCAAGTTGAGATTAACGCCACCTGCCAGTGCCATTTCGCATAAACCGAAACGAATGGCATTATAAGCATCGGCTATCGCATAAAGTGATGATGAGCAGGCACAATCAATCGCAACCGATGGCCCGGTCAGATTGAAGAAATATGAAAGCCGGTTGGCATAGGCGAATATTTGCGAACTGTACGGTAAGGCATCACTTTTCTGTTGATTGGACTCGGCAACAAGTTCACTATATTCGTGAAAGGATGCTCCAATATAAACACCGATATTACCACCCTTGTTCTCTACCCATTGCAAAGGGTTATAACCGGCACTCTCGAAACACCGCCAGGTTTCCTGCAATAACAAACGTTCCTCCGGGTGAGCCATCAAGGCATCCCGGAAGCTCATATTAAACCGCCCATAATCAAAATTCATGGGCTGGGAAAGAAATCCACCCCAGCGCAATTCATCTCCGGCAGCACCATGCGTGTCAGGCACCACATCAATACAATCACGACCTTCTGCCAATAATTCTGCGAACTGTAATACATTCTCAGCCTGAGGATAGCGGCCTGACAAACCAATAATGGCGACATCATTTATGGATGTCTGTGGTGTCTCTGTGTATGTGTTGTCAGGTCGTCCAGCGGAAGCCTTCACGGCAGATGGTTGTTCCTTGCCAACATTAAGGCTCAGTTTGGGAATGCGGGCATTAATACGTGCGGCAGCATCACGAATGGAACGTGCCGAATAAAATATCACAGGGTCTCGAAAGCCGAGCAAGGGCTCCAGGCGGGCAGTCAGTTCGGTGATAAAAACAGAGTTCAATCCCAGGTCGGTGATATTTGCGTCAGGATCCAGGCTCTTCAGGGGAACCTCACTGATTTCCGACAAATATCGACACAATATTTCAACAGTTTCCTCCTGCTTAGGCATCTCTTTTTCTGCAACAAGCATCTGCTCTATACTCATTCCCTCTCCAACAGCGCCCTCTGCTCTTCGCTGTTCAGTCACAATACGTAAAGGTATATGTTCGTCATACGGGTATGCGCCAGTATCTTCATGGCATTCCTGCATTGCCATTTCTTTCTCCAGGCAGGATTGCTGCACATTAAAGATACTGGAACTACCTGCCTGCTTTGCCGGAGATTCTGAAGGAGACTTGAATACAGGCTTGGTGGACAAAGCAGGCAGTGGGAAATGTTGTGCGGCAAAAGGATAACCCGGCAGGGGTAATCGTCCAGGGCTGGATTCATAGAATGTGGACCAGTCGATATTCTCACCACTGACCCAGGCTGCTGCCAGTCGATCCAGCCTCCCGTTGGCAATCCAGCGTTGGGTGAGCAGGCTTATTTCTTCTTCCTCCAGAAGGGCCGGAACATGACCGCACACACCCTGAAAACAATTGTCCAGCGTATGACCGGAATCAAACGCAAGCATTTGTTCTGTTAATGCTTTAAGGTCAGTTGCTACAAAAGCAACCCTGTGAGCCATAGGCATCCGGCCCAATTGTAAGGTAAAAGCCAAACGCAGCAGATCATCTTTATGCAGTGTCGGTAAATGATGGATCAATTCATTGACACGCGCCCTGAGCTGCTCAACAGTTTGTGCGGATAACACAATGCAATACGATTCGCGACGTATCGGTTCGGGTTTCTTACTGTCCGTACTTTTACCCGCCAGGTACTCTTCAACAATCACATGCGCATTAACACCACCGAATCCAAAGGCGCTGACACCGGCACAGCGAGGCATATCGAGAACGGTCTCCCAGTCTGTGGGTCGGGTAACAAAGTGAAACGGGGTTCCTTTAAGATCAATACCGGGATTTTGATTGTTCAGGTGTAAAGTGGCGGGCAGCATTTTATGCTGTAGTGCAAGAACTACCTTTAACAGACTAGCCATACCGGCAGCCGCTCCGGAATGTCCGATATTGCTTTTGACCGAGCCAAGACCACAATACGCTATCTCAGGGGGATCCAGTTTTTTCTGTTGATACAACGCGGAAAATGTTTCTGTCAATGCATCAACTTCCACTAAATCACTTAACGTGCAGCCCGCACCATGCGCTTCGATATAGCCGATTGCACGCGGGTCTACATCTGCTTTTTTATAGGCATCCAACAGCAGCTGTATTTGGGCATCGGGATTTGGTGTGGCCAGTGATTGCCCATGTCCACTATGATTGACATTGCTCCCCCGGATGACTGCATGAATATGATCACCATTACGCTCCGCCTCAGCAAGCGGCTTAAGATACAGGGCAGCAAACCCTTCAGCACGCACATAACCATTGGCATTTTCATCAAACGCTTTACAGCGACCATCCGGGGATAACATACCGGCACGACTGAATGATGTATGACAGGTCGGCATCAACAGTGCGTTAACGCCACCAACGATAGCTGCATCGCAGCGCCCGTTGTGAATTGCCTGCAAGGCATGATCCACGGCCACCAGGGAACTGGAGCATGCTGTGTCCACGGGTTCACTGGGACCTCGCAGATCAAAAAAACAGGAAATACGATTGGCCAGCATGGAAAAAGTGTTACCCGTGGATGTGTACTCCAACACATCGGTATTACTCATACTCAGACGTTCGGCATAATCATGATTTGAGACGCCAACAAAGACACCGGTACGTGATCCCGCAATCTCGCGGGGTGGAATACCAGCATTTTCCAGGCAATTCCAGACCGACTCCAGCCACTTACGCTGCTGCGGGTCCATCAGGGCGGCTTCGTGTGGCGAAATATTAAAAAAGTCGGCATCAAAACGTTCAATGCCATCAATAAAACCACCCCAGCGTGTAGCGTCTTCATTTTGTGCATCATTAGCATAATCACGCCAGTCCCAGCGCTCAACGGGAATTTCAGTGATAACATTCCGTTCTTCCATCAGGTTTTTCCAAAAGGCTTCAAGATCAGGCGCGCCAGGAAACTGACCGCTTATTCCAACGATGGCAATAGCAGAATGTGTACAGCCTGTTGCTTTTTTGACGATTTTTATTGGCGCAGACACTGATTTTTCCTCTGATAAGGTAGAACGGAAATAAAGGGCTTAACTATCGATACTCATTTTTTTCTCACTAACGGGTTGCACATCTGCAAGATCAAAATAACCTTTATAACCCTGCATATAAATTGTGGCTTTCCGGTCAAATAACAGTAGTGCCTGTGTACGTGTTTTTAATATCTCACCACGGTTTTTGCAGGACACACGGGTCCCGACCGGCCAGTCATTATTCCAGGCAGTCACTGTTTTTCTCGCATCTTCAATGGCGGGTTTATTGTCTCTGGAAAGGTTGATTTCAGTGCTTTCCACATCAACAACCGTATCAATGGCTTTATCTGCTGTTCTGGTATGTGCCTGTATTTTTTCAATCAGTGCTGTCAGTACATGACCCGCACCCAATTCCGTGAACTTTGTCACTCCCAGTTCCATCATATAGCGAATACTTTCTGACCATTTAACGGAATGGGTAATCTGATTCACCAGATTTTCTTTTATTTTTTCCTGCGTATATGGCTGCGCCTTTACGTTTGAAATAACATCTATCTCCAGAGGAGAGAATGTAAACTGATGAATATATTTTTTAAATTCAGTGGCGGCTGGTTTCATATAACGGGAATGGAAAGCACCATTGGCATTTAAAGGAATGAATTTTATATTACCTTCGCTGAATATGGACTGCGCTTTGGCAATATCCTCCTCCAACCCGGAAATAACCGTTTGGTCATGCAAATTATAGTTAGCAACATCCACCGTCGATAAATCGTTATTTTTGAGCAACCATTCTATTTTATTTTCTGTTGATCCCAGAATGGCAGCCATTGCACCTTTCGGTGCCCGGCTCATCAGCTCGCCTCTTTTTTTGACCATTTTTAGTCCATCTTTAAAACTGATGGCACCTGATGCCTGAAGCGCGTTATATTCTCCAAGACTGTGACCAGCCAGGCACTCTGGTAAATCTCCTGTTTTTTTTATCTCATCCTGATAAGACAGCGCATTAACGACATACAATGCAGGCTGCGTATATTGTGTAAAACCCAATTTCCGTTCAGGATCATCAAGGCACAATTCGGCAATGGAATACCCCAATACGGTGTCTGCCTGTTGAACCATATCGCCATACTGCTCAAAGAGCCCCTTGCCCATTCCCTTATATTGAGCCCCCTGTCCGGGAAATACATAAGCCTTCATGTTCCATCTCCTTTAATGTATAACGAAAATAATATTTATAAGGGAAGCGCATGTAATAATTTTTCGGTTTAACGCCCGTATTTAGTGCGCATTCGTTCGTTCTAATTGAACAAAAGTGCAGAAATAATCGTTCTATTTCGATCTTTTGTGATTGAAGAACGGACGAAAACGGGCTAAAGCCGGGGTGCAAAACCGGAAGTTATTACATACACGTTCCTAAACATCAGCTTTTCCATTAATGCCCAAATAATTCAGTAATTTTTTCCTTTACTTCAGTCAGTTGAAATGTTTTTTGATGCATAATCACCTCCTGGTCAATAATTTCCGGAAGTTCCTTACGCAAGGAGGAAACCAAATGGTCTTTTAATATGATCAGCGAGTCCCTCGGTTTTTCAGCCAGCCCGGAAGCCAATTGAAGTGCGGTTTCCAGAACCTCTTTTCTGGGCACAACAGGAAATGGGATACCACGGTTTCCAAGCTCTTCACCACGATATCGTGCGGCATTCATTAACATTTCATTCGCCAGACTAAAACCCAGCTTTTTGGGTAATATATAGGTAGCTCCCATGCCCGGAGTAAAACCATATTTCATGAAATTCGTGGTATAAATACTTTCACGACTTAAAATCACAAAATCACAAAACAATCCCATGACAAATCCACCACCAATGCCATGACCCTGCATCGCAGCAATAACAGGCACCTGACACTCCAAAGCAAGAGAAAAAATACCAATATCAGTGAATTTCATATTTCCTGCCTGCAACGTCAATAGCTCCTCCTGTGTCCCGCCTGAAGAAAAATAGCTGTCATACCCCGTCAAAATCACCACTTTAATGGTTTTATCTTTACCAATGGATTCAAAAGCCGTAATAAGCCCGGAAATCAATTCCTTTGAAAACGTGTTTTTATGCAGCCTGTCCTGCATGGTTACCTGGACAATATGCGGTGCAATTTCACATAACTCAACGACGGGTTTTTCCAAGGTCTGTCTCCAGTGCATGACGATACTTTACGTTAAGTTTGACGTTATATTTGATGGGTAAAACATTATATTTCCCAGGGAAACTTGCCTGTTTTCACATAACGACAGATCTTTTCCCGGTTATCAGCATCTGAAAACATGTCGCTGTTTGCCTGGGTTGCCGGGGACTTCGACTGAACAATAAAATCATTTAAAGAAAGCATATAGGCTTTATATTTCGTAATAGCAGGTTTTGAAATACGCCGAAGTCGAAGCAAATGCTTCCGTAACAAGGAGGTGCTGTCTGTATCACAGGCATCAACCAGCCCCCAGGAAAGTGCCTGTTGTGCAGATATGGGTTTATTAAGCAGTGTCATATAATTTGCCTTGTTATGCCCGATACGACGAATCAAAAATGGCAATACACAGGCAGGGAACAAACCGAATAACAATTCCGAGAGACTGAATGAGGCGGTCTCATCCGCAAGCACGATGTCACACGCGGAAACAAAACCAACACCCCCTGCATTGGTTTTTCCCCGCACATGCGCAATGGTAATGTACGGCCCTGTCGCCAGTTCAGTCCAAAGGTCGTACAACGGTTCCGGGTCTTGCGTTTCTTTATTATTTGTTCCCGCTGTCATACTCTTTTCAATATCCTGAAAGTCTGCCCCAAAGCAAAAAACCTCCGGTAAACCTTCCAAGACAATAATGCTGCAAGTCTGACCATATAATTCAAGCGCATGCTGACACTCACGAACCAGTTGGTCATTGATGGTATTGCCTGCTTCAGGTCGATATAACCTCAGGTAACAAACCGGCTCATCGACCTTAACCTGTATCGTGTGGTAGCTCATTGCACCCACTCATATAAACGATGATATTCCTTGATTTCTTTCAGGAACAAACGGGGCATACTCACTGATTCCCGTGCCGCACCAATAAATGTGGTATCCAACGTCACATTTCTTGTGCCAAACCGAACCGTTGCACTTTTTTCTATCAAGGCATCATACTCATCCATTGATAACTGATATCGCTGGTTCAGCTTTTCCGTTATGCCAAAATCACGTATGCGTTGCTGACTTTCTATGGTCACAACACCGCTGAAAAATTCAGAACAACACCCTGAACCGTATGAAAAACATCCAATTCTTTTCGACGTATGAAATGTGCCATTTTCAATAGTGCTGGCCAAAGATAAAGCCGTAGTCGCACCCATGATATTACCCACCCGTTGGCAGTAAACAAGCCCGGGAAAAACTCTTTCTTCAAAGTCTGCTTCAATGATATCCGGTTTCGCCTTGCGCATTTTACGCATCATGGTGCGATGCGCCCCTTTGATCATTCCTCCAAAAGGGGTATGAAAAGCAAGGTATGAAAAACTCTCCAGATAATCCGCACCCGGAACACGTTTTTGATATTCAATGAATGATTGTTCCAGACAATCCAGATAGGACAATAAAGATAGATCAGAATCGCCAGCTTCACTATCCGCGACGGGCCGACAGGTATCCATCACCTCGAAACCATAATATCCGTTAGCACCAACATCGATCTGGAATACATAAGGATGATCACTTACCAGCATCGCTACGGCACCTGCACCGGAACTGGGCTCTGCAAAAGACCAGCCTTCAGACAATACCCCACCCCCCTTTGCCACCAGAAAGCGCGAAATATCCGTCGCAATCACCAGTACCTTGGCACCGGGAGACACCTGAGACAAAACAAAATTTATCCCCATCTGTAGCCCGGTTGTTCCTGAATAACATGCACTTTTAATTTCAAACAAACGGCAGTTCCTGTTTAATCCCAAATAATCATGCATGTAGGAACTCATGGACTTCCCAAAATCAAATGAAGATTCTGTACACGTAATCAGCATTTCAATCCGGTCTTTTTCGCTATCACTTAATGCATCAATAATGGGCTTTGCTGCATTTACACCTAAAGAAACAGGGTCTTCATACGGTAATGCCACAGACTTTTCTTTCATCAGCAGGTTGTCAAACCGCGTCTTATCCAGACCACGATGACTCGCCAGCTGGTCAACATCCAGATAAGCACTACCGCCAAAAATATTCAGCATCTCAATTCCAACCGGTTGCATATAATTATCCTTTTACTTTTATTACGCTCTGCTCGCTATTTTAAAAAATGGCACACATATTTTCCGATTAACAAGCATTCTGAAAAACGATACTGGAATTAATTCCACCAAAACCAAACGAGTTACTCATCGCAAACGCTATCCTGGCTTTTTCAGACGTTGTTGCACTACTAAAGCGGAGTTTGTGATCAATAGGATTCTCCAGGTTTTTGCTGGGGTGGATAAATTCACCCTCCATTTGCAAAACAGATGCGATGAGTTCAACAACCCCGGCTGAATATAAACAATGCCCAGTGAGCCCCTTGGTCGAATTAACCCAAAGTTTTGCGACATGACCTCCGAATACCTGTTTAATCGCCTCCACCTCGGTGGCATCCCCCAGCGGCGATGAGCTGCCATGCGCATTCAGGTAATCAATATCAGATGCGCAAACTCCTGCCCTGCGCAGTGCCGCGCTCATGGCTCTGGCTTCCCCTGAAATACTGGGTGCCGTCGTACTGACGGCATCGAGATTCATTGCCGCACCCAGTATTGTTGAACGTACTGCTGCTTTCCTCTCTGTAGCAATATCACAGGATTGCAAAATCACACAGGCACTCGCCTGACCAAATACAAAACCGGCATGTTGATCGTCAAAAGGGCGTGATGCCTGTTCCGGTGTTTGAAATTCATTTCCCCTGACCATTGCACCTACATTAACGAACCCCTGTAATTCCATGGGTGACAAGTCCGCGACAACACCTGCCACAAGACAAGTATCAACAATGCCCGCCTGAATCAGTTGCACCGCTTTTATGATGCCCACATTGCCGCTTGCAGAAGCGCCACCAACAACAAACCCTTCTCCTTTAATCGCCAATATTTCACTGAGAACACCCACCTGATGAGTGTCCAGAAACTGAAGTGCATACCGGGGCGAAAGATATTCCGGATCAGCTTCAAAACCGGCATGCAACCCGTATCGATAATTTTGGGCAGTACTCTCGCCGGCAACAATCACTCCCAGACGTTCAGAGTCATTTTCCCGAGAAAACATTCCCGAGTCCTGCCATGCTTCCAATGCCGACAGCACTGATGCCTGAATTGGAAAAGGTGACCGCTGCGCACAATGTTTGGCCTTTTGTAAAAGTGTCTCAGGAAGATCAGAATAACGATAAAGATGATCAAGAAATGAAAATGCTTTTATTTCGGCCCCAATATCCACAGACAATTTTGGTCCCGCTCTATCTACCAGCCGGGTGATTCCCGAAACACCTTTTTTAAGGGATTCTTTGAATTCAACAATATTATCGCCAACAGAACAGACTATTCCCATACCGACAACAGCCACTCCATGATCTGATTCTTCTGTCATTCCATTTCCCTGTATTAATCGCTGCATAGGCACCCGATAAACCTGCACATCCATTACACCCGAAATTCAGCTGTTATTCTCGATAAGAATCAACCATAACATCAACCATATCTTCAATGTTTTCCACGCCACCAAAACTCACCAGTGGCAGTTTTATTCTCAGCTTTTCCATTGAAGACATCACAATTTCCGTACGATCAATTGAATTTGCTCCCAGTGATTTAAGGTTTTGTTCAATGCTGACAGTTTCAGTATCAACATCGGGCAATACCTCTGCAATGGCATTTTTTACGACTGAAAAAATATTTTCCTTTTCCAAAATTAATTCCCCTGTAGTGATAACATATTAATATGTTGTAGTTAACCGTGAAGAAACCAACTCTCAAACAGAGGGCTTCCTGATATTCTTTTTATATTGCTCAGTTCATTTTCCGCTGATAGGGCGTGATTGATACCCGGCGTTACCATTACTTTCTGAGCAGACTGTTCCGGCTGGGAAACCCAGTAGAGCTTATTGTCAAATGGATATGTGGGTAAAGAAATCCTATTGATTACTTTTCCCTTGTATAACAAATCCCAGGGAATTTTCCCGCCTAGCACCCAACATTGCCCGATCTCTGCAAGATTTCTGTCCTGAGTCAATTTGTGGATAAAATGATGATCCGGAGTTTTATTTTTTCCCTCGCCTGAATAACTTAAAGGCACAGGGGTGCGGGTAACATCACTTATATTTAGAAAATGTTTTATACCGGTTATCAATGCTTCACGATCAGACACCATCATGGACAATCTGACATCCAGTTGATCCCGTCCAACCTGGAGCGTATACGCAAAACTGTCCAACGATAATTTTTCGTGTGCCGACACATAATTCAGCATCTGTCGCACAACGACCTCAAGTTGTTTTTTATTTTTTGCGGAAAACACGACGAGTTGAACTGAGCCTGTATCACTGACCTTTTCCTGCCTGCTGACATATTCCTCCAGGATCACATGCGCATTAACTCCCCCCATACCAAATGAGCTGACACCCGCTCTGCGCGGTATGAGGTTACCGGAATCATCAGATAATGCCTGCCATTTTTGCGCATTCTGAACGACAAAAAACGGGCTTTCATTAAGTTGCAAATAAGGGTTCAACGGATGGGTGTTGAGGTTCTTAACCAGCATCGCATGCTTTAACTGGAGCAATACTTTAATAACGCCCACCACACCGGAGGCTAACTCTGTATGACCGATATTTGTTTTGACGGACCCCAGGCCGCAATACCCTTCCACAGCCAGGGACGCATGGATATCGTTTCTGTCAGACTTCTGTTTTGAAAGGGTAATTAATGATTTGAATGCCGTCTTAAGCGCATCGACTTCAATGGAATCACCTAATTCGGTACCCGTACCATGTGCTTCCAGATAAGTCACAGTGCGTGGATCAATATTGGCTTCCTGGTAGGCTTTTTCCAATAGTTGTGTTTGCGCGATGGGATTTGGTGTTGTCAGTGAATGCGCCCGCCCACCATGATTTTCAGCACTTCCACAAATTAATCCATAAACCGGGTCACCGGCTTTCTCAGCATTGCCCAGTTTCTTCAGTATCAGGATGCCTGCCCCTTCACTTCTTACAAAACCATTGGCATTCGTCGAAAACGTTTTGCACCGCCCATCTTCACTCAACATACCGGCTTTCTCATAGGCGATATGCCCGGCAGGTGTCAGCAACGTATTAACCCCTCCCACAATAGCCATTTCACAACCATCATTTAAGGCTGCTATTCCACGCCGGATTGCCACTAAAGAACTTGCGCATGCGGTTTCAATAGGCTCACTGGGCCCCCGAAGGTCAAGATAATAGCTGATCCTATTGGGTCCCACTGAAGGCTGTGTTCCTGTTGCTGTAAATGCTTCAATTTCGCCACCGAATTTTTCAATCAAACGGTCATAACCACTGTTTGCTGTACCGATAAAGACAGCAATATTTTTTCCGGAAAGACTTTTTGGGCTATAACCTGCATCTTCGATAGCACGATAAACATACATCATGATCAGTCGTTGATTGGGGTCCATCAGTTCCGCTTCACGGTCGGATATGCCAAAAAATTCAGGGTCAAACTCTGCGATTCCCTCAATAAACCCTCCCCATGTTACATGCCCCTCACCTTGCTGTGAGTCAACAATGTCCTCTTTTAAGCTGCTACGATCAGGGGATACTCTGGAAATACAGTCTTTCCCGGAGGTAAGGTTATTCCAGAATGCATCAAGATCATCCGCCATGGGCAACCTGCCACTCATCCCGATAACCGCAACCCGTTCTGAATCCGAAATGTCTGTGGTGCATTTCCCTCTTCCTTCAGGAGGCTTAATTGCAGGTTCATTATTTTTTATTAAACTGTTTTTTATTAAAAAAGTCTGCCTTTCGGACACATCTGTCTTTTTGGGTGTTTTCCTGATTTTTGGTACATTGATATTATTTTGTAATTTTTTGTAATGCTGAATAATCGCTTCATTCTCATTAGACAATAAATAATCTGTTAATTTTTCCAGCGTATAATGCCCAAACAGAACAGCAGGCGGTATTTCCACATCAAAATGTTGCGAAAGGCGATGTGAAAATTCCGTCAAAAGAATCGAGTCATAACCAAACTCGGAAAAACCGGTATCAATATCCAATAATTCCAGGTTTATTTTTAATTGTTCATGAATGAACTTTTTAAGATCATTCATGATATGACTTTCAAGATTCTCTACACTTAACGTATTTTCATGTAGTATTTCTTTATTATTCAGCGGTTGAATATCACTTGTTGGTAATTTATACAGAAATCGTTGATTATCTGGTGCCTGGCCCTTGTCGATAATAGTGAAAGCGCACTTGCTATCCTGTATGAATGCCTGAGCAAGTACTTTTTCGAGGAAATCAATGTCAGAATACAATGATTTATTTTTTTCCTGAAGGGTTTGATTTAACTTGTCAGTGTCTTCTGCCATCCAGTTGATAACAATGGATTTCCCACAGGTTATACCTTCCGCTTGAGCCTCGTCTAAATCGTTGACTTGTGCCACGCGATAAACTTCCCCGCCAGCATTATCCGGGAGCTGCCGCTCAACCATACTTTCATCAGATAATAAATTACATAAAAAATCCGGGGACTCATATGAAAAAACAGGGTGCGGGTAAATACTGTTGAATATTATTTCAGCTGATAATGATTGATATTTTTTTCCGGTATAAAAAATACCGTTTATTTCACCCATCAAATTTTTCATATCCATTGGTATATTTTTCAGAGTCAATGATTCCATTGAATCAACAACTATATATTGTATATCAGCAGCTAATTCTTTCATTGCCTGTAGTCTGTTTTTAAAAGAACAAAGGGATGAAGAATGTATCACCAAAACAAGCTTTAACGCACCAGAACCCGCCAAATATTCGACCAATATTTTCCCTGTCTTTTCACATTCACATACAATCAAATACATGCCGCCATATTTTATTGGGCTCATATCAAATTGAGTCCATGCATTCTGCAATTCACCCGTTTGTTTTTCACCCGCTATATCTTCCGCTA
>VAPF01028786.1_pt1 | contig 25176 bp, 21 predicted proteins | sample 3393931 | NCBI WGS metagenome assembly VAPF01 (sample SAMN08290437, study PRJNA428436) | hydrothermal vent metagenome | isolation source: Deep-sea hydrothermal vent chimney | place: Atlantic Ocean: South-mid Altantic Ridge | depth 2773 m m | reverse complement strand
CCAAACGTCAGGCTGTGACTAATCCTGCCAACACGCTGTATGCGGTGAAACGTCTCATTGGACGCCGTTTTACGGATGACGAAGTACAGAAAGACATCGATTTGGTGCCGTACAAAATCATCAAAGCTGACAACGGTGACGCCTGGGTGGAAGCTCATGGTAAAAAAATGGCTGCTCCAGAGATTTCCGCACGGGTGCTGCAAAAAATGAAAAAAACCGCTGAGGATTACCTCGGCGAAGAAGTGACTGAAGCGGTCATTACTGTACCGGCCTATTTTAACGACTCCCAGCGTCAGGCCACCAAAGACGCCGGTAAAATCGCAGGTTTGGATGTCAAACGTATCATCAACGAGCCCACCGCTGCGGCGCTGGCCTTCGGCATGGACAAGCGAGAAGGTGATCGCAAAGTCGCCGTTTATGACCTGGGTGGCGGCACGTTCGATATCTCCATTATTGAACTGGCCGACATTGATGGCGAGCATCAAGTGGAAGTATTGTCTACCAATGGTGATACCTTTCTCGGTGGTGAGGATTTCGATCAGCGTTTGATTGATTATCTTGTCGATGAATTCAAGAAAGATCAGGGCGTGAATTTGCGTAACGATCCGCTGGCGCTGCAACGTCTGAAAGAAGGCGCGGAAAAGGCCAAAATTGAACTGTCTTCTACCAGTCAGACCGATGTTAACCTGCCGTACATAACCGCCGATGCCAGTGGCCCTAAACATCTGAACATCAAATTGACTCGCGCCAAACTAGAATCACTGGTGGAAGAGCTGGTAGAGCGTACTATGGCTCCTTGCCGTACTGCGTTGAGCGATGCCGGTCTGGGTGCGCAAGATATCGATGATGTCATCCTTGTGGGTGGTCAGACCCGTATGCCCATGGTGCAGGAAAAGGTCAAAGAGTTTTTTGGCAAAGAGCCACGCCGTGATGTGAACCCCGATGAGGCCGTGGCCGTGGGTGCCGCGATTCAGGGGGGTGTACTGGGCGGTGATGTAAAAGATGTGTTGCTGCTGGACGTAACTCCGCTGAGTTTGGGTATCGAAACCATGGGCGGCGTGATGACCAAACTCATCGACAAAAACACCACGATCCCCACCAAAGCACAGCAGGTGTTTTCCACAGCGGAAGACAACCAGACAGCGGTAACCGTGCATGTATTACAGGGTGAGCGCGAAGTGGCTTCCGGCAACAAATCATTAGGACGTTTTGATTTGTCCGATATTCCGCCATCCGCACGCGGTGTACCACAAATCGAAGTCGCGTTTGACATTGATGCCAATGGTATCCTTAACGTGTCGGCCAAAGACAAGGCCACCGGCAAGGAACAATCCATCGTGATCAAAGCTTCCAGCGGCCTGTCGGACGAAGATATCCTGAAAATGGTTCAGGATGCCGAGGCCCATGCGGCGGAAGACGCCAATTTCCACGAGTTGGTGGCTGCCCGTAATCAGGCGGACAATATGATTCATGCCACCCAAAAATCCATGAAGGAAATGGGTGACGACAAACTGGAGGCGGGTGAAAAAGAAGCTATCGAAAAGGCCATCAGCGAACTGGAAGAGGCCATGAAAGGCGACGACAAAGATGTCATCGAAGCCAAAACCAAAACATTGGTGGAAGCATCCGGTAAAATGGCTGAACGTGCTTACGCACAGCAGGCAAAAACCGACCAGCCTGAAGGTGCGGCTGATACAAGTGGCGAAGCCAACACGGCCAACGATGATGTTGTTGACGCGGAATTTGAAGAAGTGAAAGACGACGATAAAAAGTAAACAGGGTATGGGCGCAGGTCAGTGAGACATGTGTCCGAAAGTAACAGCGGCGCGACAGCGGGATTTTCCCTCTGTCGCGTTTCCGCATTCGGGACATCATTAAACCTGGATTCTGCCGACATGATTACAGGCAGAATCCAGGTTTAATGTTGTTTATTGATTAACCTTATAACTGGCTGAATTTAAAGATGTCTAAACGTGATTATTATGAAGTGCTGGGCGTACAACGCAACGCCAGCGAGGCAGAACTGAAAAAGGCTTTCAAACGGTTGGCGATGAAATACCACCCGGACCGTAATCCGGACGACGCCACCTCAGAGGAGAAATTCAAGGAAGCCAAAGAGGCTTACGAGGTTTTAGGTGACGCACAAAAACGTGCAGCCTACGACCAGTTTGGTCATGCCGGTGTGGATGCCAGTATGGGGGGTGGTCATCCCGGCGGTGGTGCCAGCTTCAGTGACGTTTTTGGTGATGTGTTTGGTGATATCTTCACTGGCGGAGGTGGTCCGGGCAGTAATCAGCAGCGCGCACGGCGGGGTGCTGATCTGCGTTACAACCTGGAACTGAACTTGGAAGATGCCGTTCGCGGTACCACCGTAAAAATTCGTGTGCCCACCTCGGTGACCTGTTCCACCTGTGGTGGCAGCGGTGCCAAAAAAGGCTCCAAACCCGAGCAGTGTACGACCTGTGGTGGTGTTGGCCAGGTGCGCATGCAACAGGGTTTCTTCTCTCTGCAACAAACCTGTCCGCAATGTCAGGGTGCGGGACAAATGATCAAAACCCCCTGTGGCAGTTGTCATGGTCAGGGTCGTACCCAGGAACATAAAACCTTGTCGGTGAAAGTACCCGCGGGTGTCGATAATGGTGACCGGATTCGTCTCAGCGGCGAAGGTGAGGCTGGTGAGCGCGGTGCGCCCAGCGGTGATCTCTATGTGCAAATTGCGGTGAAAGAACATTCGCTGTTTGTGCGTGATGAAAACAACCTGTACTGCGAAGTCCCCATCAGTTTTGTCACGGCAGCCCTGGGTGGTTCACTGGAAGTGCCCACGCTTGATGGCAAAGTCAAACTGAAAATCCCGACGGAAACGCAAACGGGTAAAATGTTTAAGCTGCGTGGCAAAGGCGTGAAATCTGTGCGTGGGGGTCCAGTGGGCGACTTGCTGTGTCGAGTACAGATCGAAACTCCGGTAAATCTCAATGGTAAGCAAAAAGAGCTGCTGAAGCACTTTGATGAAACCATGAGTAACCAGGGTGTCAAAAAACACAGTCCGAAGGAGCATTCCTGGCTGGGTGGGGTCAAAAGATTCATAGATGACATTAAGTTATAGCCAATACTTAAAATATGAATTAAGTGTTTTTTGCAGGGAATACCGTTATTCCGGCATGTTGTTAGCCGGAATCCAGAAGTTTAGATCCCATGATGCTGAAAGTGGCGTGTTATAAACGCAGAAATCGCAAAGGTACAGAGGGCGCAGAGAAAAATACTAAAAACTCTATGCTTTCTGCGTCTCTGTGTTAAATATGATTATAAGGTTTCGTCATCTCTGAAGACTTGGACCACCAATGCCATTAAGCTAACGAATAACGGTATCGCGTAGGTTGGCGGTGAGCTTGCGAACCCCAACGTTGCCAATGCTGTTGGGGTTCGTCGCAAGCTCACCGCCAACCTACAACAAACAAAAAAGCCGACTTAACCTAATGTGAAACTTTACCCTGGAGGCTGCACCATGAAAAACGCACGAAACTGTTTATCACGAAATTATTTATTGTGGTTATCGCTGATAATGGTTTTTGGGTTGAGTGGCACTATCCAGGCTGAAGAAGAATTACGCTTTCCGGGTGATCCACCGGATCACAAAGTGGTGTATCAGTTCAACACGGCGGATGAAGCCACGCAAAAAGCCATCTTGTTCTCCGTCGGTGCCATGCTGCGTAAATGGGGTGATAACATCTCTATCGTCGTTGTAGGTATTGGTCCTGGCCTGCACATTCTGGCCAAAAATCCGGGCCGCCCGGTCAGTGAAGAAACGCGCCAGCGGGTTTCCAGTCTCGCCCAGTACGGTGTGAAATTTCAAGCCTGCGGTAATACCATGAAAGCACTGAAGTGGACTGAAAAGGATATGCTGCCCTTTGCCAGCATTGTGGAAGTAGGCGCATCGGCTCTGATGGAGTTACAGGAACAGGGGTATGCCTACATCAGCTGGTAAAACAGCGCAGATACAAGAAAAAAACAACGATAAAGATAAAAATGAACTATTGCTGCCCAAATGGACAGCACAAGCAAACCGCCAAACATCAAGTTCGCCATCAATTATTCCCTCTCCCTCTGTGTGGAAGAGGGTGAGGGAGTAAAGCCTGAAAATGACAAAAATCGCAATTACCGGCGCAGCCGGGCGCATGGGCAAAGCCCTGCTGGAAGTTGTTAATCAGGCCGACAAGGCGCAGATCAGTGTGGCATTGGAGCGACCGGGCAGTACCGTCATCGGTGTGGATGCCGGTGAGTTGGCCGGTATCGGCAAACTGAATGTGGCCGTAGTGGATAAGATCACAACCGCAGATACCTTCGACGTGTTCATTGACTTTACCCGACCTGAAGTCACGCTGGCCAATTTAGCCGTGTGTCGCCAGCGCGGCAGCGCCATGGTTATCGGTACCACCGGCTTTGATGAAACACAAAAGGCACAAATCACTGAAGCTGCACAGGATATCGGTATTGTCTTCGCACCCAACATGAGCGTGGGTGTCAATCTCTGTCTCAAATTGCTGGAGACCGCCGCCAAAGTGTTGGGCGATGAGGTAGACATCGAAATCATCGAAGCCCATCACCGACATAAAGTGGATGCTCCCTCCGGCACTGCATTGCGTATGGGCGAAGTGATCGCGGATGCGTTGGAACGTGACCTGAAAGACTGCGCTGTATATGGTCGTGAAGGTGTCACCGGTGAACGTGATCGCAAGACCATTGGTTTTGAAACTATCCGTGCGGGTGACATTGTGGGTGACCATACCGTGTTATTTGCAGGCGATGGCGAGCGGGTGGAAATTACTCACAAAGCCTCCAGTCGTATGACATTTGCCAGCGGTGCAGTGCGTGCTGCGCAATGGCTGGTCGGACGCAAAGCTGGACTATATGATATGCAGGACGTGTTGGGGTTGTCACGAAAACTCTGAAAGGGAGGTGATTTTGACCATATCCGAAAAACAACATGATGTGGACGTTCTGTTAAAAAAGATAAAAAACAAGCGACAGGAACTTGCGGATTATCTTGCCAGGAATGAATCCCGACATTCACTGCTCGGTAATTCATCCATTGTTTTTGGTGCTTTAAACGCCGTGCTAACCGTGGGGCCCGGTGTAGGTGGTAACGGATTTATTGATACTGTCAAAGATGCTATGCCCTTCGGTATCCTGGCCTAGCTGTTGCTGTGTTTATTGGCAGCCACGCTTTCTGTTGCGGTAGTCATTACCAATGGCATGTTGAAGTCCCAAAATCTCACCGTCAAAATTACCAGTGCCAAAAGTTGTTCATCAAAACGTGAAGGTCTGGAAGCGTTATTGACGTTGCGGTAAATGGAGGTAGAACAAGCTGCTCCCCTCTATACACACTATATATCCGAGGTTCACCACGTTTGACGCTATATTTCAAATATGAGCCACGCAAGTATCAGGGAAACTGTTTATTTGCCTTCGGCGTCAATATCAATAGAAGCGGTATGTGGCACGTTTTGTAGATTCCAATGCGTTGTAGCCCAGCTCAATAACAGAGCGGGATCGGCACCTTGTAGTTCAGCAGGTGGTGGGTGGCCGAGAAAAGCCAGCGCCTTGCTCAGTGTGGGGCCGGGGTGTCGGATGTCAATGGCTGCCGCGAAGTTTTGCTTGCTGAGTTTTTGACCGTGTTGATTAACGGCAAGCGGTAGATGGCTGTATTGTGGATGTGTGTAACCGAGACACCTCTGCAAATAACGTTGTGGCGGAGTGGAACTCAGCAGATCAGTACCACGCACAATATCAGTGATGCCTTGCTGTGCATCATCCACCACCACTGCCAGATGGTAAGCATAAAGGCCATCGGCGCGATGGACGACAAAATCACCTACATCGGTTTGCAAGTTGGAGGTCACCTGACCTTGCAGGGTATCAATGAAGGTTTCATATTCGCTCGACACGCGAACCCGCACTGTGCGAGGTGTTTCTCCTGAGGCGAGTCCATCTCGACAAGTGCCGGGGTAAATATGACCATTACCGTTGACAGCAATGGTTTTACGACTACAACTACAGACAAAGCTGTGATGGTTTTCAGCGAGTTGAGCCAATGCTGTTTCGTAAGCCTCATAGCGTAGGCTTTGATACAGCACGGCACCGTCCCAATTCAGGTGATAGGTTTCCAGTACACGCAGAATTGCATCGGCAGCACCGGCCTGTTCACGAGGAGGGTCAATGTCCTCCATACGCAGCAGCCATTCGCCCTGTTGACTGCGAGCCTCTAAATAGCTGCCAAGGGCGGTGACCAGTGAACCAAAATGCAAGGGGCCGGTGGGCGAGGGGGCAAAGCGGCCACGATACCGTACATGCTTTGCGGTTGTGGTGAAATGTTGGTCAATTGACATGGAACCGATTGTAACAGCCCAGCGTGTCTAGCCTTAATTGTGATGCGTATTCAAACTTAAGTTCCAAGCGCTATGGGTATGGGTTTTTAAACCTAATGCCTTGAATTTGAATCAACGTATTTTGAGTTCTGGCCGGTTTGCCAGAAAATTTGGCTTCAGGCAAATATTTCCCCTAACGGAAACATTGTTTTGGCCGATGCAAGAAGCAACATTAAATGTTCACTGTTATTAATGACAGAATATACTGAGGAGCACGCTGTGAGTTGGTTAGTTGAGGGAACGATGCAAAATGGTCGCACTTTTCGTCCGAGTGACTGGGTGGACCGAGTGTCAGGTGTTTTGGCAAAATTTGGTGCTGATCATCGCCTGCGTTACGGCGCAGTACGTCCTTGTTATGTGAAAGGAAAAAAATGCCTGCTGGTACAAAAAGCACTGGAACGTGATGATCCGGTAGCTTTCGAGTATGTCAGCACATTTGTACGCACCAATGGTTTGCGGATGCATGATTTGCTGGCCGGGGCAGAGGTGGAAGAGATCGAGCCGAGTGAAACAGTGAAAGAATTAGGGGCGGTGGCTTAAGCAGCGCCAGCAGTAACCTATAGGGGCTATAGTCCGACATGGCCGCCAGTCTGCGCAGACTGGCGGCCATTTTTTTGCTTGTTATATTGTTCGCAAAAAAGAGAATTATTTGCCGTATTGTTTTTCGCGGATTTCATTCAGGGTTTTGCAATCGATGCACTGGGTGGCCGTAGGGCGGGCTTCCAGGCGGCGAATGCCAATTTCCACACCGCAATGTGAGCAGTAGCCGTAATCTTCACCCAGGTTATCGATGGATTCGTCGATTTTTTTGATGAGTTTGCGCTCCCGGTCTCGGGTACGCAGTTCCATGGCAAATTCCGATTCCTGACTGGCCCGATCATTGGGGTCCGGGAAATTGGCTGCTTCATCCTGCATATGATGCACGGTCTCATCGACCTTACCCATCAGCTGTTGCTTCCAGCCTTCCAGAATGTGACGGAAATGCTCTACCTGCTCTGCATTCATGTATTCCTCACCCTTTTGACTATTGTAGGGGGTGAAGTTGGTGAAGTGGTTATCATCCATTTTACGAGTATTGGACATTGTCTTTTGGGGTGTCGTTTTTTTTGCGGTCACTTTTTGAGTCTCAGCCTTTTTCAGCGGTGCCTTTTGGGTGAGTGCAGCCATTTCGGTGGCACCCTTCTGTGTTGAACGGGTTGTTCCTTTTTTCTTTACAGCCTTCTTAACGGCCATAGAGCTGCTCCTCTATCCTGCCTTTCTCCTGTTCATTGCCAGTAGTGATATCCAGTTTACAGGACGCATTACACAATTAGGCAGAGAGTATAAAAATAAGGGCGCATTTTATAGCAAAGAAGGCATTGCTGTGCAAATTTATTGCATTATCTGGATGTTTTTCAACCAATCATCAGCGTATTAAGCGGGTATTAAAGGTGAAATTGCAGAGCATCGTGTCGCCAGGAAAACTGGGGTAAGATGTGCGGCCGCCCGTTATTGGGCATGGGTTTACTCATGCTCTGCGGATATCGAGATGGTGAGAACTTTACTTTAAGAGAATGCTAAATGAATGAATTAAAAGCACTTTTGTTTGATGTGGATGGCACATTGGCAGATACCGAACGCGATGGCCACCTCGTCGCTTTTAATCGCGCCTTTGCGGATGCCGGGCTGGATTGGCACTGGTCATCGGAATTGTATGGTGAATTATTAACCGTTACTGGCGGTAAAGAGCGCATGCACTTTTATCTTGATGAATACAACACGGGCTTCAAGCGCCCCGATAATCTGGATGAGTTCATCAAACAATTGCACGCTGCTAAAACTGAGTATTATGTGAATATCCTGGCTGAAGGCGGAATGCCTTTGCGTAGCGGGGTGCGTCGGTTGATCGAGGAAGCGCGTGCTGCTGATATGCGTATGGCCATTGTTACCACCACAAGCCCTGATAACGTGACAGCCCTGTTAACTCATGCCCTGGCCCCGGACGCGGCCTCCTGGTTTGAAGTGATTGCTGCGGGTGATGTGGTGCCGGCGAAAAAACCCGCACCGGATATTTACATCTATGCCATGCAGGAAATGGGACTGGGCCCGGCGGACTGTATTGCCCTGGAAGATTCACGTAACGGTATTCTTTCGGCACAGGGTGCTGGACTCAAGACCATTATCACCGTGGACGCTTACACTAAAGGCAGTGATTTTAGCGGTGCGGCCATTGTGCTGGATCAGATGGGTGAGCCGGATGCACCGTTTACTGTGCTGGCGGGTGATGCAGGTCCATCCCAATATTTGGATCTGGCACTGGTTAAACGCCTGCACGCGGCTTGAGACAGGTTTAACTCGGATTAAAATGCGCAAACGATCTGCCCATATCGCCCGCCGTATGGCGGATATCGAACCCTTCTATGTTATGGATTTACTCGCCCGTGCCCAGGTGCTGGAAACCACCGGGCGGGATATCGTACATATGGAAATCGGCGAACCGGACTTTGTCACTCCGGCTCCCATTCGTGAAGCAGCGAAACAGGCGCTGGATGCGGGTAAAACCCACTACACCTCGGCGGTGGGTCTGCCTGCCTTGCGCGAGGCTATCAGCGGTTTTTACCAGACCGAATATGGGGCAAGTGTCGCTCCTGAGCGTATTGTTGTTACACCGGGTGCCTCGGGCGCATTGCTGTTAGCCTTGGGGGTCTTGGTAAACCCCGGTGAACAAGTGCTGATGGCCGACCCCGGTTATCCCTGCAATCGGCATTTTGCCCGCCTGCTGGAAGCTAAGGCTCTGAGCGTGCCCGTGGGGCCGGAGTCTGACTATCAGCTCACCCCGGCGCTGCTGGAGCAGCACTGGACAGCAGATACCATTGCGGCACTGCTGGCCTCGCCATCGAATCCCACCGGTACTGTGATTGGCACGGACAATCTGGCAGATATGCATAGCGTTGCGGTAAAACACGGTGGCCGACTGATTGTCGATGAGATTTATCACGGTCTGATTTATGACAGCGCAGCCAATAGCGCAGTGTGCGTGTCCGACGAACTATTTGTTATCAACAGTTTTTCCAAGTATTTCTGCATGACCGGCTGGCGTCTGGGCTGGCTGGTGGCTCCTGCCGATTATGTGCGCGAAGCTGACAAACTGGCGCAGAACATCTTTCTGGCTGCGTCTACGCTCTCCCAGCATGCTGCTTTGGCAGCCTTCGCGCCGGAAAGTCGGGAAATTCTGAACGGATACCGTGATAACTTTCGTCAACGCCGTGATTTTCTACTGTCTGCCCTACGCGAACTGGGTTTTGATATTCCAATCGCTCCGGCAGGTGCCTTTTACCTGTACGCTGATTGCAGCCGGTTCACCAACGACAGTTACGCTTTTGCACTGGATGTGCTGCAAAAGGCCGGAGTCGCTATTACGCCCGGTCGGGATTTCGGTGCGAACCAACCAGAACGCCATCTGCGCTTTGCCTACACGACATCGTTAACTCGATTGGAAGAGGGCGTTGATCGACTTGCCACCTATTTACGTTCAACCTAGATTCCGCAGTTGACCGCTTAGAAGATGTATTAACATGTTAATGAATATCGATGTTCTATCGATAGGGAAAGTTCACCCATCGGGTGAGTCGCTACGGCTTGTAGAATGCGTTGCCTTTTGCGTCTGGCCGCGTTGCGAATCGTCGCAATAGGTAAGCGATTACTCGACAACGGCTCCTGTTGATGTTCTACCTTTGGCCATCCATGGCCTCGTTCTCATCGCGCCTTGCCCGTCACAAAATTCAACGCACTCTACAAGCCGTTCAACTGCGGATTCTAGGTTCAAGCTGATTTTTATGGAAACTGTTTGTTTAAAAAATGAACTATGTGCAAGGCACCCAGTCCTAGCTAATGACGGTGATGTAGGTGGTGTGAAAACACCCGATAAGTCGGAAAGGCTTTACGGAAGTCGATGTACCCTGGGTGTCTCATGCATGGTCTCGTGCAAAAAGACTATCCCCCACTCAATGTGTTGGGACGCCTGGGGCAGTGTCGATACCGTAGAGCCTTTTTATTGTTCTGGCCAATCAGCATTAATCCTTGAATTGCTTGACCCACATTGCCGTTGCCCCAGCCACTGCTGCGGGCATCACCAGAAAATTAACCACCGGAATCATTGTTGCTACCGTCACCGCACCGCCAAAACCCAGTGATAATAAGCGCTTTTTGCCCAGCCGCTGTTTTTGCTCGTCTGAGCGCAGGCCATGATTACCCATGGGATAGTCGGCATATTCCACAGCGAGCATCCATGCACTGAAAGCCAGCCAGGTGAACGGGGCAATGAGATTGATTCCGGGAATTAAAAATAACAACAAAAACGGCACTGACCACATCAGCAAATACAACAGCTTGCGCAGTTCATCGATAAAGGTCGGTATGATTTCGCGCAGCATTTTTTGCCAGCCACCCGCACTGTCCATACGTTCACCAGAGAGGTGAATCTCCACCGCCTCGGCCAGCAAACCATTAAACGGCGCGGCAATAATATTGGCCAGCAGAGAAAACGTGAAAAATAGAATCAGCAATGCCGATACCGCAAATACAGCCCATAATAACCACTCCGCCCACTGTAACCATTCCGGCAGCTCCGGCAGTAGCCAGTTCATAAAAACCTCAAACTGGCTCGCACCCAACCACATCAGCCCGCCAAACAGGGTGATATTGATCAGCAGCGGCATCATCACATAGCGTCGCAGGCCAGGTTGGACAATCAATCGAACGCCCTGAAAAAAATACAGGATGCCGGAAAAGGGGTTGCTCATAAGGGACTCTTTTTTCGGTTGGTTTTTGCCAGCAGCGCAGCGCCAAAGGCGGCTTCGGTGTGCTGTGCAGGCTGAATATCAGTGTTGAGTAAATTTTTTCGCAGGGTTGTCCATGCTGCATTGTGTGCGCCACCGCCAGTGGTGCGCACCGAAAGCGGGTAGGGTGCGCCAAGTTTGGAGAGCAGACGGTAAGCCGTTGCCTCAATGTGCGCGATGCCCTCCAGCATCCCCTGAAAGAATACCACGTCATCGACGGGACGTGGTTCGAGTCGGGCGGCAAGTTGTGGATCATTGACCGGAAAACGCTCGCCACGCGCAGGCAATGGGTAATAATCCAGCCCGGTGGGTGTGTCAGGCTGTAACTGTGGCGTCATTTCTGTGAGTTGTTCTGAGGTAAAGTAGTGTTTCAGGACACTGCCGCCACTGTTGGAAGCCCCCCCCACCAGCCAGCGTACCTGACCGTTGCTGATCAGCGGCTGGCTGTAAACACCGTATTCTGGTGCAAACACGGGATGCTCGCTGATGACTTTGACCACCAGCGTAGAACCCAGTGCAGTGACGGCTTCGCCGATGTTGCTAGCCCCCGTCGCCAGAAAAGAAGCAGTACTGTCGGTAGTGCCCGCCACGATACAGGTGTTTTCAGGCAGGGTGAATTGTTTGGCGATTGTTTTTGAAAGGGTGCCGATCACCGTACCAGGGGCAACAACGTCGGGTAACAAACCCATGGGCAATTCGAGCGTGTTCAGCCAGTCCGGCCAGATTCTTTGTTGAGCATCAAACCCCAGTTTGAGCGCGTTGTTGTAGTCACTGATGACAGCCTTTGTGGGGAAATGCCCGCTGAGCGTGGCAGCGATCCAGTCAGCTTGATGGCAGGCGTGTTGTGCTTTGGCAATCATTCCATTTTCTGTAAACCACAATAATTTGGCCAGCGCACTGCTGGCACCCTGTGCCGCAGTGTTGACAGGGGCGATGCGGGCGATGGTCGCAGCCTGGAGAGTAGCGCGGGCGTCGTTATACATCAGCGCTGGGCCCAGAGGCGTACCGTTTCCGTCTGTGAGCAGCAGAGTGGCTGAGGTACCGTCTACGGCGATGGCAACGACGTGTTGCGAGTTGATCATTGCTGTTAGCTGGTTGAGGCAATCGCAGACAGCACTCCACCACAAGGCAGGGTCTTGCTCTACGTGGGTATCGGTACGTTGTGGGGCGGGGAGGATAACGCTGGTTTCGCCGACAATAGTGTGTTGTTCGTCAATAGCGATGGCGCGACAGCCAGAGGTGCCAAGGTCGATGCCGATGTACAGGGAGTGGGGTGAAGGCACGAGTGGTTTACCCCATATCCGTCAAACTAAGCAAGCTTGTTCAATATTGATGATAATGAAAATCTTCAGTAATCCGTCGTTTGAGAGTGATAATAATAAAGTGAATGCAAGATTATGGTGGAACCGCTGCGCTTGTTCCACCCTACTCACTATGAATATCCAGCGCCATCATCGACTCGGGTAGGGTGGAACAAGCGCAGCGGTTCCACCAAACGACGATTTTACTCTGTGTTGATATAGAGCGAAACAAAAAACTGATGAACACCCTAACTCTACCCTCTATCTGAGTAGGGCTTAGCCTGATGGCTATGCGGTTTACCTCCTCACCCCAAAGGGGAGAGGGCTGGAGAGGGGGCTCATTCAAGGCCCGGAAAATAACATCCAGCACGTTCTCTGTTTGGGTCAGGATCTTATTATTCCAAAACCGCAATCCCCCCCGCGCTCCCAAAAAAATGGTACGTTTTTCATCATATGTTTGCAGCTCAATATACTGTCCACCATCAGCCTCAATCACCCGCTTTTTCTCCAAGCAGACAAAGTTCACAATGTAAGATGGAGCAGGATGCTGTCTCCGAAACTTCGCATGACAAACCTGTCGATTGCGCAGCTGCTGCCAAAGCCGCTGTTCGGCATCCGTGGCCAACTGGCGCAGGTTTTTGGCAAAGTTTTTCATTTCATTTAGCGGCAAGCTTAATTAATCTGAAAAGATTGCATCTATAATTTTAATTAATTCAATTCAATACAAGGTGTTTCTTAGATGCATTCGAGATGACATGCAATAGTATCCATTATCCCGTGGCTGAGTGATATTGTCAGATTTCAGTGGGTCGGTCAGTATGCAGTTGGCAGCAGATGTTTTCAGGTAAGGTGCATTTTTTATGTATAGTGGGGTTTGTTGCCCTTATATTCATAGGTGTTGAAAAAATATAATGGAGACACGGTGGTCAGAAAATAGACTTTTGCGAAGAAGCAAGCACAAGGTATAGCAAGAAATGATGCTATTAAAAAGGTTTTTTAGTAGCCTAGTATTTTTTATGCTAACAGCGTGTGTGGCTTCAAATAACCAACTGAAACCGGTAATGGCTGATTGCCCAATCAGCTATAAGTTGAGTGATGCCGAAAAAGTTAGCGATTATTATGCTGGTTTTGTGGGTGATACAAGCCAATATGTCGCTTTTAAAGCATTTTCAACATGTGGCTACAAGCTGGTTTCATTGATCAAAAATGATAATCACTATGTTTTATCCGTCAGCTTGCCTCCAATACCCGATGGAACACTATCCAAAGAAATCGACCCGGAACTTGGTCGAAGGGTTTTTGAGGACATCAAAAAAATAAAAATACTGGATTATTTTGATGGTAACGTATCCACTCATACTCAATGTGTCATTGTCGGAATGAAGACCTCAAATATTGAGTCAGCTAGCAGTTTATATAATCCACCCCTCTTTATTCACAAATATGGCGACAGTCAAAACAGTGGCTTACGGCTGTATTCGGCTTTAACTTCACTTGCTGATGCACAACTACCAAGCCATGAGAATAAAATCATTTCCTCATACAACAGAAAATCAACGTCTATGAAAATATCTGGACGGACTTTTTATGCTGATACCAATACAGAGCCAACAAAAAATGAAAGCAGTGAGTTTTTTCGAAAATTGAGGCAAACACCCTTTTTTGAAATTGATCAACTGATATTACAAACTCGAATAATGAAACAATGACTAACGGCTTTTACGTGACGCCACAACTGATTTCCATATTAAAAAGCAATAAATATGTGCAAACATTAGGTATATCAGCCAGTGAGATGCTTGTGCTACGTTTAAACAATAGCATCACAATATTGCAACTCCCTGCTGTGTGCGATGTCACACCCCGTTAAAAAGAGCCTGCCAATAATTACATTTGGTCACGTTTCAATTTTGTCGGTAATATTTACACTTCCAGGTTTATAAAAACTACCCGAAAGCAAAATATGTTTTCAACTCATTGAAATATAATGAGTTTGTGGCGGAGTTGAGCATGAGGCACGAAACATGCTGATGCTTGCAAAAGTTTGTTTTATGATAAATGCTTCAGTCAGGGAGAGAACGTAGTAACTGATGTCTGACATTGCTCTGAGCTCAGTAAGCATAATTAAAAATAACTCAATCAGATTCTTTACCGGAAATTGTATTGCCAACAAAACCAATGGTGGGTTTGTCGTGCATGATGCCTCTATTATTTTGACAGACCTAGCGGTCACCATTCCGGTTGAGCTGCTACACGTAACATCCCGATTACTGTAACAGTAGATTTTTCAATGCTATCACCGGACTAGCGCCATCGACGCAAATCTCCGAATATGAAGTTTTAATCGAGGTTATGTGCAAGCGGCTTAGTCTGATACTTTTTTACAATACAGAAATACATACTAGGTTGCCCTTCCGGGAGATCGAGTGACATGGAGAAATAACATTATGAATAAATTTATGACAACTTCTTTATCATCCGCACTTCTGCTGAGTGCATTTTTAATGACCGGCTGCGGTGGTGGTGGCGATAACCGCGATGGAGGCTCTGACGGCACAGTTTTCGACGGCAACACCAGTCCTGCCGCAATCGATATTGATAATGCAAAAGCTATTGGTACGGCATCAGGTGAAGCGGTTCAAAAAGCCAGTGCGCCTACAGGGTTGCCCAGTTCAATATCAGTAAGCACATCAAGTGATTTAGACCGGATCAACGAAATCATATTATCAACTGCTGACATCCTGTCAATTCCTGCTGCTTCTGATGCATCAGCAGCCTGTGATGGCGGTGGTAGCGCGCACGTTTCAGACACACCAACAATCCCGACCTCAGGACCTTTACGCATCACCATTACTTATGATATGTGCGTAATCAGCTTTGGTGGCGATAGCAATACATTCGATGGCACTGTTACTCTGGATTATGAGGACATCGATAACCCTAATGCAGGTTTTGTCATTACCTATTCTAACTTCAGGGTAACTGACTCCTCTGGCACTATCACAATCAACTTGACAGTGAATTGTTCTGACCTGAATAATTGTATATACAGCTCTGATTTTGTGGGTAGTGACGGTGCAACACACCGTGTTACTGACTCTTCCGTCAGTGGCAACGCGAGCAGTGGTTACAATGGCAGCGCTACTTTTCTGCATGGTACTTATGGTGAGGTTTCTATAACCATCAGTGGTATCACTTATAGTAGTAGCTGTGGTGCAATACCGAGCGGCGGTACGGTTAATTTTACCAGCGGTAACCCGATCACATCATCGGGAAGTATCACGTTCAATTCTGACTGTACTGTTTCTGGCACCTGGTCTAACAGTTCAGGCTCTGGCAGCTTCTAAAAAAATATCGGATAAAAAACGCGGGCTTTATGCCCGCGTTTTTTTGCATGTATATATTTTCTGTTCTCAAAAGCCCTAGGCTCGCGTGACTATTTGATTTTATTGGCTGATGTTACACAAACATCAGCGAGAATGCAGGCTTGGGACTCTTAAGTTTCTGTTGGTTATATTTCATCTATGCACAATACAAAAATAAAAACCGGAATACTATTGAGCCTGCTTTGTGTATTGCCAACACAGGCTGATACAACGATCAACGTTGCTGCCAGTTTGCTCAATTTCGATTATGAAGAGTTCGACGAGTCAGGCAACTCGTTTAATACAGAGAAAGGCATTATTCCTGGCACATTTATCTATATCTCTTCATCAGGAAAGTCGAGTAGATTGACTAATTCGGTCGGCGTTGAGCTCTATGGCGGGCAAGTCAATTACGACGGTCAAACACAATCGGGAATCCCGCTGACGACTGATACCAATGAGACTATTTACCGGCTATTTTACAAATTGGACTGGTCACCGGAAAACTACGGTGTTTCAACCTATGGAAAAGCAACATGGCAGCAATGGGGTAGAGACATACTGTCAAACCGTCTTACATCTGGCTTATTCGAAAGATACCAATGGTGGGCTTTCGAGCTAGGATTCAGCTTGCCGCTACACAAAGATAATAAAAACACCTGGTTATTTGAGTTCGGTATCACCCGCACCAGTAACGGCACCATCCAGATTGATTTGGACCGACAGGGGTTTGGACGACCGAAGCTCGATCTGGGTAATGGCTCGGGTTTTACTGCGGCACTGCATTATCAATTTACGATGTCTGCGCAGAGTGAAATAGGGTTCGAGCTGCGACATCAGCGCTGGACATTCGGCCGAAGCAATACGAAAAGAATTTCGAATGGCAGCATCCTTCTTGATATTACTGAGCCACGAAGTATTAGTCAGCATAGTTCAGCTTCGATAACGTATCGTTATTATTATTTTTGATATTACTGAAGCAGGGGTTGAATAGTCTATTGGTGGAACCGCTGCGCTTGTTCCACCCTACGGTTTTTCTTTGTGTTGAGTAGCGCAAGATAAAAAATCTCTAACACCCCAGAACTCAACCTGCTTCCTGGGTAGGGCTTAGCCTGACGGCTATGCCTCCCATTGCTGTTTGGCATGTGTAGCCTGCTGACAAAGCCGTTTATTTCATTATTTACGGCAACTCAACCCGTTCCGGTGCTTGCCAGCCATCAGCGCGATGTTCGGCGATAACGGAGGTATAGATGCCACCACGCACATTGAATTCGCCCGTCAGGCGCATGAAACGCGGTGCACAGGCGGCAACCATGTCGCTCAGCATTTGATTGGTAACAGCCTCGTGAAAAGCACCTTCATTGCGGAAGGACCACATATACATTTTTAGTGATTTCAATTCGATACAGGACTTATCTGCGATGTATTCGAGGTTGAAAGTGGCAAAATCCGGCTGTCCGGTTTTGGGGCACAAACAGGTGAATTCCGGAATGTCGATATGGATGGTGTAGTCGCGTTCGGGGTTGGGATTGTCGAAGGTTTCAAGTGTTTTGCTGGGTTGGCTGGACATGTTGTTGGCTCGTGGCTGATATTTTTGGTTTAAGGCGGGAATCTAAACAGGCGCACAAGATACCCGAATTAGCGGCAATTCTCACGGTTTTTGCTGGTAGTTTTGCGCATCCATATTGTGCCGTGGGCAAGGCTCCGGTATCGTGCCACCCTGTCCATATTCCCCATGTCGTTATTCAAAGAAGAGCCTCCAACAAAATGCGCCTTAGCAAGATCAAAATCGCCGGTTTTAAATCCTTTGTTGATCCCACCACCATTCCCATGCCGTCTAATCTGATTGGCGTGGTGGGCCCCAATGGCTGCGGTAAATCCAACGTGATTGACGCGGTGCGCTGGGTAATGGGTGAATCTTCAGCCAAACACCTGCGTGGCGAATCCATGGCAGATGTAATTTTTAATGGCTCCACGTCGCGCAAGCCAGTGGGGCAGGCGACGGTGGAATTGTTGTTTGATAACAGTGACGGCACCATTAAGGGCGAATACGCTCAGTACAACGAGATTTCCATTCGGCGTACGGTGTCCCGTGACGGGCAGTCCCAGTATTTTCTCAATGGTACCCGTTGCCGCCGCCGCGATATTACTAATATTTTTCTTGGTACCGGCTTGGGGCCGCGCGGTTATTCCATTATCGAGCAGGGTATGATTTCACGTCTCATCGAGGCCAAACCCGAAGACCTGCGGATGTTTTTGGAAGAGGCTGCTGGTATTTCCAAATACAAGGAACGACGCAGAGAAACCGAGACACGCATTCGTCATACACGGGAAAATATGGAGCGCCTGACTGATTTGCGTGACGAGCTGGGCAAGCAACTTGATCGTCTGCAACGCCAATCAAAAACGGCAGAAAAATATAAAGAATTCAAAGAGGAAGAGCGACTTCTTAAAGGACAGTTGATTGCGTTGCGCTGGCGTGGAATGGATGCCCAGGCCGGTGAGCGAGAAGCACAGATCCGTGAGCAGGAAACCAACTACGAAGCCGCCGTGGCCCGACAGCGTGCCATTGAAGCCGAGATCGAAAAATTGCGTGATCAGCAGGTGGAATCCACCGAGGCATTCAATGAAGTGCAGGGGCGTTTTTACAGCGTAGGCGGAGACATTGCTCGTATCGAACAATCTATTCAGCACGCCAGCGAACGCCGTGCTGAGCAGCAGCAGGAACTGGAAAATGCCGAACGAGGTTGGATTGAGTCCGAAACTCATCTGGCTTCGGATCGTCGCAAAATTGATGAGCTGACAGAGGCACTGGAAATACTTCAGCCACAATTGGAAGAAACCGGTGCCCGCCAGGAAGCCTCGCAGACTGCATTGGCTGAAGCTGAACAGGCCATGCAGAATTGGCAGACTTCATGGGATGAGTTCACCCAGGGTTCTGCGGAACCGGCACGCAATGCTGAAGTGGAACGTACCCGTATTCAAAGTCTGGAACAGCAATTTATTCAGCACGAACAGCGCGTCAACCGCTTGCGGGAAGAGCAGCAGCGGCAATTACATGGCGACCTGGAGGGAGATATTGCCGAACGTTCGGCCAAAGTCGAAGAAAGCGGCCAACAGACCAGTGAATTGCAGGAACGTTTACAGAACCATCAGCAGGCCATTCAAGAAGTGCGTGAAACGACGCACCAGCTAAATGGCACACTCGACGAACAGCGCAGTCAATTACAGTCCATGAAGGGCAGGTATGCCTCACTGGAAGCACTGCAACAAGCTGCGTTGGGCAAGAGCGACGGTGAAGTAGCGCAATGGTTGTCAGATAACAATCTCGATCAAGCACAACGGTTGGCGCAAGGACTGAAAGTGGATGCTGGCTGGGAGCATGCCGTGGAATGTGTGCTGGGCTTCCATCTGGAAGCGGTATGCGTCAATGGAATGGATACTGCCGCAGAGCAACTCTCCGCACTTGAGCAGGGCAGCATGGCACTGTTCGATGTCGGGAACACCGCCAGTGAACACCTGTTTGCTGCTACAGGTGACTTAGCTCCGGCATTGAGTAGCCATGTCGAAGCACCCTGGTCGCTGGATGCGGTATTAGCGGGAGTTTATGCCGTGGACACGCTGGCGGATGCGCTGGCACTGCGCCCGCGTTTGGCCGCACACGAATCGGTAATGAGCAAGGACGGCCTGTGGATCGGCCCCAATTGGTTGCGAGTGGCACGAGGTGTTGATGAAAAAGCAGGTGTGTTGCAACGCGAGCAGGAACTGAAAGAACTGGCGCATGCCATAGCGTCACTGAGTGCTGACGTGGAGATTGCTGAAGCGCAACTGGGGGAAGGGCGCGAACAACTCAAAAACCTGGAAGCCGAACGCGAAACCGTACAACGTGAATTGCATCAGGCCAGCCGGGCGCATGCCGAGATGCAGGCACAGCTCAGTGGCCGACAGGCGCGGCTGGAGCAAATGCGCAATCGCAGCAAAAATATCGAACAGGAAATTGCCGAGCTGGAAGGGCACACGCAGCAAAATCAGGCGGACACCCAGTCTGCCCGTGAACGCCTGTCAATTTCATTGGCACAAATGGGGACTATTGAAGAACAGCGTACTGCCTTGTCAGAGCAACGTGACATCCTGCGTGCCCGACTGGATGAAACGCGCGGACTGGCCCGCAATGACCGTGATGTCGCCCATGAAAACACCCTGAAAAACCGCACCATGAGTACAGAGCTGAGCGCCACAAAACAAAGCCTGGAGCGCATGGAGCGCCAGCTCACCCAGGTGGGCGAACGTCGCGAAACTCTCAAAACAGCACTGGCTGAAAGTGAAGCGCCCATCGCTGGTATGAAAGAAGAGCTGGAACTGCTGCTGGAAGCACGCATGCAAGTAGAAGAAGAGCTGGCAACGGCACGGCGCAAAGTGGAAGAGCTGGAACATGGCTTGCGCAGTCAGGACCAACAGCGCCACCAGGTTGAGCAATCTGCACAGGAATTGCGTAGCGCACTGGAGCAAACCCGGATGGCTTGGCAGGAACTCAAGGTACGTCGGCAAACCCTGGTGGAGCAGCTCAGTGAAACTGATTACACACTGGATACCCTGTTTGAATTCCTACCTGAAGAAGCCACTGAAAAAAGTTGGGCAGAACAGGTAGAAAGTATGGCTACGCGCATTCAGCGCCTGGGCCCCATCAACCTCGCGGCTATTGAGGAATTCCAGACCGAATCCGAACGCAAAGACTATCTGGATGCGCAACACAACGATCTCGACGAAGCGCTGGAAACGCTGGAAAATGCCATTCGCAAGATTGACCGTGAAACCCGCACACGTTTTAAGGAAACTTACGAAAAGGTCAACTCCGGCTTCAAGGAGTTATTTCCGCGTCTGTTTGGGGGAGGGCATGCCTATCTGGAACTGACCGGTGATGACCTGCTGGATACCGGTGTGACGGTAATGGCCCGCCCACCGGGTAAGCGCAACAGCACCATTCATCTATTGTCCGGTGGTGAAAAGGCGCTGACCGCCGTGGCCATGGTGTTTGCCATCTTTCAGTTGAACCCGGCACCGTTCTGCATGCTCGACGAAGTGGATGCACCGCTGGATGACGCCAATGTGGGTCGTTTCTGTGAAATGGTTAAAGAGATGTCTGAAAAAGTGCAGTTTGTGGTCATCACTCATAATAAAATCACCATGGAAATGGCCAGCCAGCTCAATGGTGTCACCATGCATGAACCCGGTGTGTCTCGCATGGTGTCTGTAGATGTGGATGAAGCCACAATGCTGGTGGCCAGTTAAAACCCGTTAGCGCTTTAATTGTTTATTGGAAACAGCATCTTCTGGCATGTTTTTAGCCAGCATCCAGGCGCTTAAGCCTCTTTGTAGCGTTTGATTCACATCAAAATGTGAATCTACCCATTATTCTCTCATCCTTTGCGCTCTCTGCGTCTTCGCGCCTTTGCGTTGGATTTTCATTACCCCAACTCTGTTGCATACGCCGAAAACAGCGCCAGTTAGCTCTTAATTTACATTAAAAGACATAAACCTAACGCATCAGTTGAGCCTACTGCTAGCATCTAAGGCACTCCATCTAAATGACTTTTTCGAACATGTTGAACTCACCGTATGGGGGATACGCTTTCATTCAACATAACCGAAAAAGTCATTAACCTTGAGCACCTTAGCCGCCCTCGCAACGACTCAACGGATTAATTCAGGATAAATTGAAATTAGTGGTTTCATTTTTGCGGAAGTGTCATTTTTACAACAAAGTCTCTTATCCCCGTCAGGTTTTATTATTACGCTTTTCCCGAGCAAACTTGCCGCCACCCCTACTGTTTACGCTGAAAAAATAATTAATTTTTTTTCATAAAAAACTTGTATCTGCTCATGAAAGCTGCCTAAATACGGACATAAAAACAACATATCAATAACCGAGGAGAAGAATATGCAAATAATTAAGAAGAATATGGTCGCACTAGCTGTTGCTGGCGCGCTGGTTTCCCCCCTGGCGGTCATGGCTGCTGATGCAGAAGTAAGTGGTTTTATTGACGTTATCGCTAATACCGACAGAGACCCTGTTTTCACCGCTGACGCAGAAATCGATGTTTCCAAAGAAGTGGGAGCCGTCACTGTGCGTGTCGATTTTGATATGAATCTAGCGGTTAATGGTGGCACAACTGGTACGGATTCTGGTCGCCTTGAACAGGCTTTCTTTTCCTGGGCTGCCACCGAGCAGGTTACAATCTTGGGTGGTTTATTCAACAGCCCCATTGGTCAGGAGGCAGAAGATGCGCCAGACCTGAATTTCACCAGCCACAGTGCGATCTGGAATATTCTTGATAACCAAACGGCGCTCTATGGTAACAACTTGGCAGGTGTCGCAGCCGCTATTGCAGCCGGGCCTGCTACGGTGACCTTGGCAGTAGTTGATGACCTAGGTTTTGCAACCAGCGGTACTGCTCCGGATGAAAAGGGAAAGACCTCTGTCGCTTTGGTAGTCAATGCGGCACCCATGCCAGGACTGGACCTTGAGCTGGGTTACGTTACGCAAGATGACGTGAATGGTGCGGGTAATGGCACCGCAGGCGATGTGCTTGACTTCAATGCTGCCTTCAAAACGGGCCCGGTAACACTGGGCCTGGACTATCTTACCGCTGACAATGTCGTAGACAATGCAGTTAACCTGTGGGTAGGTTTCGAAGCCAGCCCCGAGATAACTGTTAAAGCGCGTTACGAAACGGTAGCCTTCGAAGCAAATGGTGTGGATGATTCCACCAAAATCACACTGCATGCCGCTTATTCCATTGAGGATAATTTGCTCGTGGCACTGGAATGGTCTGATGGTGAAACCGATGATACTACTCAGGATGCTATCAGTGGCATCATAAATGATAATACAACGACTCTGGAATTCGTCGGTACGTTCTAAACCACCGATTCTCAGTGTTCGACGATTGTCGTAGTCAGGCAATCGCCGTAATAAACCGGCACCTGTGCGTTATACAGGTGCCGGTTTTTTTTGTTCGCGATTCCTTTATGATATGCCATACACAGAATTTAAATGGGTGCAGGCATGATCAATTTTTTTCCTCTCAATCGTCTGAATAAAAAAGGACTAGCGCATGGATGATCTGCGTTGGATTTTGTTATTACTGGGTATTGCTGTACTGGCAGCTATCTATTTTTCCGGTCGTTTCGAAAGTGAAAATTGGGCACGGGAGCGCAAGCAGCCTCGCACAGGGCGTAGGAAGATCGATAAAAAAACAGACGAGGAAAAAACGCCGACGGTGACAGCACGCAGTAACGTCAGAAAAGAACCTGCTATGGGAGTAGTTGGCCCCGAACCCTCCATCGAAAAACCAGAGCAACATGCGACGGAGATTGCACCATCATCGATAAACCTGCCAGAAACCAAGCTCGTTACCAACCCCCTATCGCCGACGCTGCCTCATGAAGAAACTCATGATGAAATAATGCCATCGGAACCCGTAACAAAAATAGATCAGAACATGGGTATTGATCACAAAAGTGAAACGGCCAATGTCGAATATGAACACTTTAGCATTGAAGATGAAATTACCGGGATAGAAATTCCGGCGGACCTGACTGTGGCAGAAGCGGAGATACGGGTTGCTGACACTCTGTTGGATGAAGAATCGGAGCAGACAGCGATACCAGCGGGTATTGAACCGCTGGTATTATCAGTGAGTGTCTTTGCTGAGGAAGAAGAGAGCTTTAGCGGCCTGGAAATAAAAGAGGCGCTGGAAGCAGAAGGTTTGTTACATGGTGCGATGAAGATTTTTCATTTTTATGATCCGAATAAAAAGGATATTTCTGAAAGTGACGATGCGGTATTCAGTGTTGCTTCTGTACTGGAACCCGGTTTTTTTGACTTGGAAAAGCTGAATGAAATGCAAACCCCTGGGCTGATGTTGTTTTGTCAGTTGCCTGGATCATTGTCAGGTGAAGATGCACTGGAAGTAATGCTGGATAAAGGGCGTGGTCTCGCAGTCCGCTTGCATGGCCACATGTGTGACGATAAACGTAATCGATTTACCACACAGGCTAAAAATCATTATCTGGATCGTATTGCAACATTCGAGCGGGAATTAGTGCTTGCGCGCAAAAAAACAACAGCTAATTGAGTTTTTGTCGCAAACAGCCGGTTATTTACAGAAGTGCCCGTGTGCATTTGTCAATGCCACAAAAATTTTCTGAATAGCCCCGACTTTTTTTTGCCGTCATTCCATTCACATAACCTGAAAATGCAACACAGATTTCTTCGTTATGTTCGTCCGTAGATTTTTTCTGTTTTTTTCTGGAAGCTGACTTTTTTGGAAAAGCTGTGGGGGTTAAACCTGACACAGGTAGATTTTATCGGGACTACAATTACAGAATTGAAGATTATTCCGCATTGCCTTTTTTTATTCTCTTTTTTGTATTTTCCGTTTTGCTAGAAGGCTTGATAGTACTGCGTATTTTTCCCAATGTTTGTTTTTTAGGAATACTTGTAGTTATAAAATACGAGTAAAAGCCATGCCCATACCTTTTGTTGGCAAATGTTAAATTTTTACAGTTTTGTTATTTTTAATCATTCGTTCGACTAATGTTGTGATTCGATACATCTCTTTAGTGCTTTATATTTAATGACTCGTTAATTCGATGTAATTTTTTCCGCAAATTTCAATTTTATCAACAGTTATCCCCCTGTGGGGCCGCTAGGTCAGCTTAGGAATGTTTTAGTGAAGACAGGCAAAATTGATTGCACCGTTTTATCAACGTAGTATCCAACTACCTCATTTCACTACGCAGATAATGCTTTACTACGCAGATAATAAGGAGTTCTTCATGAGTAAAATCAGAAAATACAGTATAGGGCCAATTTGTTTGGTCGCCGCAAGTATGGCTTTGCCTTTAACTACAATAGCGGGAGAGATTGGTGATATCCAATGGCACGGCTATTTAACATCAGCGCTGATGGTAAGCTCTGACGGCAATTACTCCGGTGATGTATCTGATACTGGTGGAGCCAAAGATACGCGCATGGGGCTAAATATTTCCACGCAAGTCGATGAAAGTTTGAACTTTGCTGCGCAAATCAAGGGCAAGGGGACCGAAGACTTTATAATGGAATTGGACTGGGCCTTTGCCAGCTACGATGTCAATGAAGCTATGACATTGACCTGGTCAACCTTTTTGATACACCTCAGTTAAGCGGCTTTTCTTATTTCCATTAATTGTTTTTCATAATTAGCCGGACTCATATAATCCAGTGTTG
>VAPF01036947.1_pt1 | contig 25233 bp, 24 predicted proteins | sample 3393931 | NCBI WGS metagenome assembly VAPF01 (sample SAMN08290437, study PRJNA428436) | hydrothermal vent metagenome | isolation source: Deep-sea hydrothermal vent chimney | place: Atlantic Ocean: South-mid Altantic Ridge | depth 2773 m m | reverse complement strand
TTCAATTGCCTAGCTTGTTTCTTGACCTCGCCAACGCAAGCACCCACACAAACTATCTAATCCAAATTGTAAAAGAACACTTGTTACACTTTGTTTTTACTGGGAATCTCAAAAAGACTCGAAGTAATAATTCCGTGTAGCAAAGAAGCGAAAGTATATCAGTGTTTCAATCTTCATGGCAAGCTTTTTTTAAATTATTTTCTACTTTCTTTTCAAAGTAGATTTAAAAAATGCCGACCTTCACCAACGCAGGGCGCGCATATTACATAAAACTTTTGAAGGTGTACAGCCTTTATTTAAAATAATGTTAAAAATTTGTGAAATAATTTATAGACGTGTCCTTTCTGCGCAATTTCAGGCATATTCTGGCTTTAAATATCGCACCTCCTACCAATTGATCAGTTTTTAACCAGTAAAAAAATTATGCGCTCAAACCAGAAAAATTTACTAAATCATGAAACCAGCCCCTACTTATTGCAACATTCTGACAATCCTGTGCATTGGCTGGCCTGGAATAAACAATCTCTAGCGCTGGCAAAACAAAATAATAAGCCAATCTTACTCTCCATCGGCTATTCCGCTTGCCACTGGTGCCACGTCATGGCACATGAATCATTCGAAGATGCCGACACGGCTGCCATAATGAATGCGCTCTATATCAACATTAAAGTCGATAAAGAGGAACGTCCTGATCTCGACAAGATCTATCAGAACGCACACTCATTACTAACCGAGCGCCCTGGCGGCTGGCCACTCACGGTGTTTTTAACGCCGGATACACACATGCCAATTTTTGCTGGCACCTATTTTCCGCCTGAAGCCAGACACGGCCTACCAGCGTTCAAAGATCTACTGCAACAGATAAATGATATCTGGCAATCACGGCAAGTGGATATTCAGCAACAGTCTCATACATTGCAATCAACTTATCAGCGCATCTATGACACCTCTCGTCCAGAATCTGAAACATTCAATCGCGCGGTCATCGATATCGCACGCAGTCAGATTGAAAAACAGTTCGATGACAAAAATGGTGGCTTTAGCCGCGCGCCCAAATTTCCACACCCCTCTATATTAGAGTTCGCCCTCAAACACTGGCATCACACAACGCGATCCCGCCGGAAAAACTCACAGCCAGATCACCGTATATTACACACAGCCATGTTCAGTCTGGAAAAAATGGCCAACGGTGGTATTTTTGACCACCTTGGCGGTGGCTTCTGTCGCTACTCCACTGACGAACACTGGATGATTCCGCATTTCGAAAAAATGCTTTATGACAATGGGCCGTTATTATCTTTATATAGTCAGACGTGGAAAATAAATAATGACCCACTGTTTTTCGATGCGGCCAGCGAAACCGCCAACTGGGTAATGCGCGAGATGCAGTCAAGAGACGGTGGATATTATTCTACACAGGACGCTGACTCCGAAGGCAGCGAGGGCAGTTTTTTTGTCTGGCACAAAGACGAGATCAACACACTATTAAGTCAGTGCGCCGAAAACCCGGAGATCGGCAACGCAGCCGTCAATTTATTCCGGCAGCGCTTCGGCCTGAACAAAGCCGAAAATTTTGAAGGCGCATGGCATCTGCACGGTTATGTCGCAGAATCAAAACTGGCTGGCAAAAACGATGCCGCCGAACTGCATCAGCAATTCAAACGCATCCGCCAGCACCTGTTCGCCCACCGCGAAAAACGCATCCACCCCGATACAGACACCAAGGTGCTGACAGCCTGGAACGGACTGATGATTCACGGCATGTCCAGCGCCGGCCGCCTACTGCAAAATAATAACTATATAGAGTCCGCATCAAAAGCCGCGAACTTTATCAAAAGTCACTGCTGGCAAAACGGACAGCTGTTCGCCAACTTTAAAGACGGCAAAACTACGCTTAACGCCTATCTCGACGACTACGCGTTTCTGTTATATGGCTTGCTGGACTTGTTACAAAGCCGCTGGGATAACGCGCTTTATGAATGGACCCTGGCACTGGCCGATAAACTACTGAACGATTTTGAAGACAGCAACTACGGCGGCTTCTATTTCACCAGTCACCACCATGAGACCCTGATCCAGCGATTAAAGATCTTCAGCGATGACGCCATTCCCTCCGGCAACGCCATCGCCGCGCTGGCACTCAACCGCCTGGGCTACCTGTCAGGCCAGCAAAATTACATTGATGCCGCCGAAAACTGCCTGAAATCGGCCTGGTCTTCGATCAACCACCATCCGGTATCGCACTGCGCACTGTTAAATGCTTTGAGCGAGCAGCTGAACCCGCCCAATATTTTAATAATAAGAATCCAGCCAACAGACGAAGAGCAATGGCTTTCACTCACCCGACAATATTATTTGCCAGAGACCCTGATATACAATATTCCAGCCGAGCAAACGACACACACCTCACTGAGCAACAAAACAGCCGCCAGGCAAAGCATCGCCTACCCCTGCAAAGGCACAACGTGCTTTGATAGCATCAAAAATCCCGCCGAATTGCAGACCTACCTGCAAAACAACGCTTAGGAATAACAGTTATCGCATTTTGGAATATATACCCGAAAAGCGCATAAAATCAGCGAACTCACGGCATCATTTAGATTAAATACAAATCCAAGCAACAAAAACAACACCTTAGAGACTTGCAATACTGGACGCTTTAGGAGTATGGTTATATTCTCTGAAATACGCATAGTCAGAAGACTGTCTTAAAGATACTATAAAATGAGGAAAAAGCATGGCTGATCGCAAATTAACTATTATCGCAACAAAGGGTACCCTGGACTGGGCATATCCTCCATTCATTCTTGCCAGTACCGCTGCCGCTTTAGGCATGGAAGTATGCATATTCTTTACTTTCTACGGCCTGAATCTGTTACTGAAAGATACCAATAAACTTAAAATCACACCAGCAGCAGCACCTGATATGCCAATGAAAATGCCATGGGGACCTAAGTGGTTCAAAAGCATCGACTTCGGCCCTAAAGTTCCAAACGTAATGTGGAACATTCCTTTTATGGATCCAATTTGCACAGTTATGATGAAGAAAACCATCAGCAACTGTGGTGTAGCAACAATCGCCGAACTGCGCGAACTTTGCCAGGAAGCAGAATGTAAATTCCTCGCTTGCCAGATGACAGTTGAACTGTTCGGTCATGATACCGCTGCCTTTATCGACGGTGTAGACTTTGTCGGCGCAGCAACTTACTTCGAAGAATCAGCTGACGCAACACAGTCACTGTTTATCTAGAAACAAATTAAGCTGTATCTAAAAAGGCCGCATTTATTGCGGCCTTTTTAATGTGTATGACTTTTCCCCATTGCTTGCAACGTAGGGCGGGCACTGCCCGCCAGCCGGAACCTGCAACAGATTTCGTCAGGCAATGCCTGACCTACGATGCCGAGCTTTTTATCTGTGCTTTTGCTTTCTGCCAGTAATCTTCCAGCACCGCTACACTGCAATCTTCCATCTGCCTGCCATCCTCACGCAGCAGCTGCTCAACCACTTCAAAGCGCGAGATAAACTTCCGGTTGGAATCACGCAGCGCCTGCTCGGGATTGACTCCCAGGTGCCGCGACAGGTTAACGCTGGCAAACAGGATATCACCCATTTCATCGGCTATTTTTTGCTGATTGTCTTCAATATCGATTTCTGCCTTCAGTTCGCCAATTTCCTCCTGAAGTTTATCGAACACCGGTTGAATGTCATCCCAGTCAAAACCATGGTGCGCTGCACGTTTCTGTAACTTTTCCGACCAGCGCAACGCCGGCATGGTGCTGGCGATGCCATCCAGATAACCCGCTGGCTTGTCCTCACCGGACAAACCTTTTTCAACACGTTCCTTTTTCTTGTGCTTTTCCCAGTCGCTATATAATTTTTCTACATCGCGGGTTTTATCATCACCAAAAACATGCGGATGACGGCGAATGAGTTTGTCGTTTATCTCGTTCACCACATCGGCAAAATCGAACTGCCCGTTTTCCGAAGCCATCTGTGCGTGGAACACCACCTGAAACAGCAGGTCACCCAGCTCATTTTTCAGATCAGCCATATCCTTACGTTCGATCGCATCCGCCACTTCATAGGCTTCTTCGACCGTGTACGCCGCAATCGAGTCGAACGACTGCGCCACATCCCAGGGGCAGCCACTTTCAGGATCACGCAGATCCGCCATGATTTTCAGTAATTTTTGCAGTTCTTGCATTAAAAACCCGTTATTCGTGGTTCGTCGCTCGATATTCGTTTTTTATGGCTCATAAGAAACGAGCACAGCCGCTACACTGTAATGCTGGTGTTTTGCTTTTACGAATGACGAATAACGAACAACGTGTTATTAAAACTCAAAACGCACACCAATATTGGCAGAATCATCCACCTCATAACGCACATTGCCACCGAAGGCTTTAAAATCGACCTCCATCAAACGGTAACCCACATAGGCACGCGCACTCGGCGTCACTTCCAGCTCCAGCGCCACACGGTATTCCAGCAGGCGATCAAACTCGGAGATACTGGTTACTTCCGGTGCATAAAAAACTTCACCCAGCACCGCCAGCGGTGTACTGCTCGGGAACACATAACGTATCTGGCCACCGATAGCGACCGCACCACCCTGAATATCAAAACGTGATGCATCCGGACCATTTATATCACCGCCATACAGTTTCGCACCAACACCGAATTGCAACGCTTTGACATCACCCGCGCTGCTGCCGCTGACCAGAATCGAACCACTGGCAATGACATCGTTATACTGATTGAACAAAACGCCCGCGCCAATATCTGCGCCGCCATAACCGAACGAAGCATTCTGTGTAAAAAATGTCAGTTCAGCCATGTCCTGACCGACTCGAAAATCGATGGCACCGGCAAACACGCTTTTCGCCGGAACCAGTAATAATGTTAAAACAATCGCTTTATACCGCATAGATCTCTTACCTTTATGAAAGTGACCGCAGCAGAAAGCGGCCAGTATCGTTATTATTTGTGACAGAATTCTACCACGCAATGAATCAAAGTTGCCCTGAAAAGTTGCCCCGGCTTTATCAACGAATATCTCTTCACCGATTGCTACTGCCCACCCATTTCTATCCATGTAGAATGACAACCATGAATACCCAAACAAAAAAACCATGGCTTTCCTGGCTGGCCTACATCATTCTTTTTTTTGCCATTATGCTCGCTGCCAACGCATGGAAAACGCGCAACACACCGGATGGTAATCTATCGGGGTTCAGCGGCGTATTGATGGATGGGACAGCATTCACTGTTTCGGAGTTCACTGGCAGACCGGTTTTATTTCACTTCTGGGCGACCTGGTGCCCGATCTGTGACCTGCAAAAAGGCAGCATACAATCGATTGCCGAAGACTACCCGGTCATCAGCATCGCTTCATGGTCAGAGGGGAAAGCAGAAGTTTCCGCCTACATGCGGCAGAATCAGCTGACCTTCCCGGTGATGCTGGACAACAATGGTGAACTGGCGCAGGACTTTGGCCTACAGGGCGTACCCGCCAGCTTTATTCTCGACCCGCAGGGCAATATCACTTTTGTCGAATCCGGCTACACCAGCGAGATCGGTTTGCGACTGCGACTCTGGCTGTCAACATTTTGGAGAGATTCTGATTAATGTCATTCTAAGCGCAGCTGATGCCTTAAAGCACCTCTGAATAACTCAACAGCAATTTTTTCTCGCAGAGGCGCAGTGCTCGCAGAGAAAAGCCTTTTTTATCCACAGATAAACGCAGATGAACACGGATAGAACCATTTCTTATTAGCTTCGCCGTAGGCGAAAGCTAAAAGTATCTGTGTTTATCTGTGGACAATATGTTTTTTCTCTGCGAGCTCTGCGCCTCTGCGAGAAATAAAAGACTTTATCTCACTGACGCTCCCATTAAGCACTCTCACCAGCCAACCTTGTCAACGCTGTCGCCAACGCCTCATCATCGCCCACATTCCCCGGAAAGATCACCACCGGCAGCAACGGAAAACGCCGATGATCCTGCGGACAGCGCACCACCGAGCAACCGGGCAATATCTGCCCCAGCACCCGCGAGGTGCGAAGCGCCAGCCCGTCACTCAAAACATCGTTCGAGGTAATACCGCCCTTGCTGATTAAAAAGCCCAGTGTCTGCGGCAGGTGGCGCACCACGTCCATTAAAAAGGCTGACACCTGCTCACCGAAATCCAGACGCGTCTGCTGATCGGCAAAAGTTTTTTCGGTGCGACTGGTGTAAATCACTGCGTGTTTGCTCGATGCATGAATTCTGGCGACAGCTGCATTCACCTCCGCCAGCAATAACTGACGATTTTCGCTGTTAACCGAACCGATGCGCGAGACATCCACTTCCACGCCACTCACCGACGCCAGCTTCAATAACTGCGCCAGCTGCGCCGTGGTTTTTTTAACATGCGAGCCGACAATCACCGCACCGGCACGCCCATCGCGCACATATTCAGCCATCGCCTCTGCCGCCACCGGCTGTGGCGGCAGCCCCGCCAGCGCCGTCAATAAGCTTGCGCCACTGCGAAACAGAAAACGCTTGCCCTGCGCCGCCGCCTGATTCAGCTGCTGCGCAAAATGATCAAGATCATCCTGCGTTTCACAATCCACCACGCAACAAACATTATCCGTCAACGCAGCCAGCCTTGCCTGGCTGTCACCACGCACATCATCCAGCAGAAAACGCTGCACCTGTTCAGCCTTGATACCGCCCGCGGTTTTTTCTTCGACATAATCCGGTAGATAAGCGGTGCTGAAACCAAACACCGAATCCTGGGCAAACTCGGTCTCATGCACCGGCACCGCTTCGCCATCGACCAGAAGATAATGCGTGCTGTCGCGGGTAAAACGCCCGCCCTCAAAAAACGCCGGCACCAGAAAATGCGCATCAAACGGCCCCAGCTGTTCGGCGATGACATCGGTTTCCACCGGGTAGTGACCACGCAGGGTGGAGTCCGAACGACTGACTATAATCGGCTTGATGACCTTGCCGTCGGCCTGCAATTTTTCCAGTGTCTGTTTCAGATTACGGCAAACCTCACGGGTGACATCCGCCGCCTGCGCCGCACCCATACCACGGGTGTTGGTCAGCACAAAAAACAGCGGCGAGTCATCCAGCAAAGCCTCACTTAATGTATCCACATCCCAGCGTGTTAACAACAGGCAGGAATGTACCGTCTGCGAGCCGGTCGGGTCGTCATCCAGCACGATGATTTTTGTTGCCGGTGTACTTCCCGGATCATTGCCCGAACTATTTTGCAGCGACATGACGTTACCCCTTTGACTGAACACAATCAGCAATCGCATCCGCAGTAATGCCGTTGAACGCCATAATCTCACCCGGTGATGCGGTGGTTTCACCGCGTTTCCAGGCAAAAACATCACGCTGCGGCGCACGGGTGCGCAACAATACCGGCTCCAGCGCGCCACTCGGGCCACCACTGATGCCGATTAACACATCGGCATCGAACATGGCATTGAACGGCTCATCCGCCATAAAGTTATCATCCGGCTCAGACACGGTATCCCAGGCCACATCACCAGGGCGATACAGCTGCCGCGGATTAACCACAGCAACAATGCGTACCCGGTAACCGGCCGCTTCCAGCTTGTCTTTCGCTTCGAATACCGGCAGGAAAATCATATCGCCGGTCGCTGCCAGCACCACCGTGCCTTTATCACCAGAGCCACTGTCATAAAGCACCGCCGCACCCTGCTCCACCGCCTGACGCGATTGTTCCAGTGTCAGATACACCGGCAACGGGCTTTTCGAGGCAATAATCACCATACTCTTGTTGAAACTGTTGGTGGCATATTCATAGGCCGTCTGGATACCGTTGGCATCACAGGGAAACAGCGGGAACGAATTACCGTTGCGCATCATGGCGGCGAAAAAGTTTTCGATCTCCGGGCGCTGATGAGTCCAGCCGTTACGCCCCTGCTCCAGCGCACCGGCGGTAAACATGCACACTACCGACGGTGTTTTGCGGCGCAGTTCTGCCATCGCCTGCGACACGGTATGAATAATCGGCCAGCCGTTGATGGCAAAACTTTCGTATGACAGCCAGATGGAACGCGAACCGAATAATGAAAGCCCCGCAGTCAGGCCTGCACAGGCATCTTCGTTCAGCGGCTCATATACCTGTCCATCCGGCTCCTGGTTATACAGCGGATCGACGGTAGGATGGCGTATTTTGAGCGCATCATTGATGTTCTTCATGGCAGACGCTTCGTTGCCATCGGCATTGGTCACGATATAACGCTCATCGATGCTGCCGACCTCGGCAACCAGCGCGCCCATGGCGGTCGCCGGCACGGCATTTTCACCCAGCGGAAACTCCTGCTTGCTCAGCTCGCCCAGCGGCTTTAATTCAAGCACCGATTCGGTGACTACGGTTTTTGCTGCCGGGCCACCGCCGGCGCGGACAAAGTTGTCACGCACGATCTGCCAGGCTTTTGTACTCAGCGCACGACGTTTCAAACCATCAGCGATATGTGGCTGATCCAGATTGTCAGTTGGATACAGATTATGCGACTTGGCACCCACAGTATGCACACCGGCACCTTTCATCTGCTTGATAATAAAGGCCGTCAGCTTGCCATTCATCGCCGATTTCGCGGCACGATCAACACCGCCAAGCACGGCAGCGGTAAATTTCATGCGCTGTGCCTGCGAAAAATAAGTGCTGTCGACATAAGCACTCTGCTGATCCGTGTCATCAAAATCTTTCGCGTCGATCAACACCACTTCATCAAAACCGTGACCGGTCCAATAAGCGATCATCTCTTCATTTGTCATCAAAGACACCATCGAATGATGCTCCTGCGAGTAGCCGTTCCAGATCAAACAGGGCAGAAAATTGGTCACTCCCGGAAACGAGGTATGAAAATGCATCATCGAATTCAATACATAAGGCTCGCCCATGCCGCCGTCACCGATGGTCACCGGGAATAACTTGTCGCGATGCAGCAGCGCACCCGACATGGCAAAATGCTGCCCCTGACCCAACGGCCCGGCGGGTGCCAGCAAACCGGGAATGGCACCGGAAAGGTGACCCAGCAGACCTTCACGCTCGCGGAAACGTTCGCACATATCGTCAACCGTGTTCATGCCCATTTCCTGCAATGAAGTGTCGAGGAACATGGCGCTGTAGAAACCCGGCGCGTGGTGACCCACTTCGGTCACGATATTGGTATGACCCAGCATCACCAGCGAAGCATAAACATCCGCGCTGCTGGCAAAACCACCGGGGTGACCGGAACCTTTGGAGCCGGTGACATGCAAAGTCAGGTAACGCAGCGCGTCGGCACATAATAATGTCTGATAAACCGCTTCTTCGCTGTCGGTGCTATCAATTTTTGACTGGCTCTGCGCGATCACTGCGGAAGCCATCAGGGTTTCCGCCTGCGGCTGGTCCTCAGCAAAATACTGGATGCCCTGACAAAATTCAGGCGCGGATGCTTTGTTTGATGTTTCAGATTCGGTGCTCATCTGGGTACTCATAGTATTATCCTCATAAATTTCATATTGCGAAACGCTTTTCACTATGCAATAATGCTACTTCGTCAATTATTTTTTGTAAAGCGAAATCGTTTTCACAATGCGAAATATGGATAAAAAAACTTCTTCAATCCAGGTCATCGACCGCATGGCAACGCTACTGGACGCCATCGCCAGCTACGATGACGCGGCCAGTTTAAAATTACTGTCCGCCGATACCGGGCTGCACCCGTCGACCGCATACCGTATTCTGTCTTCATTAATTGATCAGGGCTTTGTTGCGCGCAATGAAACAGGTGATTACCAGCTGGGACAGAAATTACGCGAGCTGGGTTCACGGGTGAATGTCGGTCAGGATCTGCGCCAGCAGGCACTGCCTGTTATGGAAGCGCTGAAAAACGAGCTCGATGAAACCGTCAATCTCACCATCCGCGAAGGCAATCAAATCGTTTATATAGAGCGGGTGACACCCAACCGCATGATGCGCGTTGAACAGGTCATCGGCAGCCGCGCGCCATTACACGTCACCGCTGTCGGCAAACTGATGCTGGCACAGAGCGGTGATCAGGCGATAAGCAACTATGCAAAACAGTCCGGCCTGAAGCAGTACACAAAAAACACCTTCACCGATCTGAAAACGCTTAAGCTTGAATTGCAGAAAATTCTGCAACAGAATTACGCGCTGGATAATGAAGAAGCCGAACTGGGTGTCGGCTGCATCGGCGCGCTGATATACAATGCCTCCGGCAAAGTGGTTGCCGGACTTTCCGTCTCAGCACCGATTGAGCGCCGCCGCGATGAATGGATTGCCAAAGTGATGGCGGCGGCACAGAATATCTCTGCGCGCATCGGTTATCAGGGCGATGCTTATCAAGCCCGCTTATCAAAGTAACAATAAAATCATGACAGATCATCAGCAAACACAAACTGAAGCACCGCCACAGAGAAAAGACCGGCAAAAAATCATCAGCCTGCTGGCGGCGATTTTCCCGGATAACACATCCAGCCAACAGCTGCTGTTCGAAAGCGAAGACCTGCGCCCCTACGAATGCGATGCGCTATCGGCTTACCAGGTGATGCCGCTGGCGGTCGCTATTCCCGACAGCATCGAGCAGATCAAAGCCATTCTTGCGCTGTGTTATGAAAACGAAGTGCCGGTGGTGGCGCGCGGTGCCGGTACCGGTCTGTCCGGCGGCGCACTGCCGGTGGCGGGCGGTATTCTGCTGAGCCTGGCGAAATTCAAAGAAATCATCGACATCGATACCGAAAATCACACCGCTGTGGTGCAGCCCGGCGTGCGTAACCTGGCCATCTCCGAAGCGGTAAAAGAATTCGGCCTGTATTACGCGCCCGATCCGTCTTCACAAATCGCCTGCTCCATCGGCGGCAACGTGGCGGAGAATGCCGGCGGCGTGCATTGTCTGAAATACGGCCTCACCGTGCACAACATCATCAAACTCAAAGTGCTGACCATGGACGGTGACGAACTCACCATCGGCTGCGATGCACTGGACTCGCCCGGTTACGACCTGCTGGCGCTGCTCACCGGTTCCGAAGGCATGCTCGCCATCATCACCGAAATCACCGTCAAACTGCTGCCCATTCCGGCGCTAGCCAAAGTGATGATGGCCTCGTTCGACGACATCGCTGTTGCCGGTCAGGCAGTCAGCGATGTCATCGCCAAAGGCATCATCCCCGCCGGGCTGGAGCTGATGGACAATGCCGCCATCAGGGCCGCCGATGATTTTGTCCACGCCGGTTATCCACACGATGCCGCTGCCATTTTATTGTGCGAAATCGATGGCACGATCGAAGAAGTGGACGACCAGTTAAGCCGGGCGGAAGAAATCCTGAAACAGTCCGGTGCCACACAGATTCAGATTGCCAGAGACGAAGCCCAGCGCGCACAATTCTGGGCGGGGCGCAAAGCCGCCTTCCCCGCGGTCGGTCGCTTATCGCCCGACTATTACTGCATGGACGGCACCATCCCGCGCCACCAGATTGCCAATGTGCTGAAGCGCATCAGTGATCTGTCACAGGAATACGGCCAGACCGTGGTCAATGTGTTTCACGCCGGTGACGGCAACTTACACCCGCTAATTCTGTTCGATGCCAACAACGAAGGCGAACTGGAACGCACCGAAGAACTGGGCGGAAAAATTCTCGATTTCTGTGTCGAAGTCGGCGGCACCATCACCGGCGAACACGGTGTCGGCATCGAAAAAATCAACCAGATGTGCGGCCAGTTCAACAGTGATGAGATCACCCAGTTTCATGCCATCAAAACCGCCTTTGATGAAAAAGGCCTGCTTAATCCGGGGAAGAATATTCCGACCTTGCAGCGCTGTGCTGAGTTTGGTGCGATGCATGTACACCATGGTGAAATTCCTTTTCCAGAGCTGGAGAGATTTTAACTTTCTGTGGACGGAATTTCACAATGAATAGTGAAAAATGAATAATGAATAATGATTTAAGTGACAGCCTGCTTGCACAGGTTACCGTGGCAACAAAACAGAAGTCTCCGCTAGTAATAAGCGGTGGTGGCTCAAAAGCTTTTTACGGCAATCGTGTTGAAGGTGAAACCATCAGCACTGCCGGCCACGCCGGCATCATCGAATACCAGCCCAGCGAACTGGTGGTCACCGTGCGCAGTGGCACTTTGCTCAGTGATCTGGAAGCTGAACTGAAAGCCAATAATCAGATGCTGGCATTTGAGCCACCACAACATTCTGCCAGCACCACCATCGGCGGCGTGGTTGCCTGCGGGCTTTCCGGGCCACGGCGTGCGGCCTGCGGGGCGGCGCGTGATTTTGTGCTGGGTACCACCATTATTAATGGACGCGCTGAAAAACTGCGTTTTGGCGGGCAGGTGATGAAAAATGTTGCCGGTTATGATGCTTCCCGTCTCATGGTCGGCGCACAGGGCACACTGGGGTTGTTGCTGGATATTTCGGTTAAAGTCCTGCCGCTGAATGAAAGCGAGGTCTCCTTAAAGCTGAAAACCGAAGCCGCCGAGTCCGGCAAAAAAATTCAGCAGTGGATTCGCCAGGGCCTACCGATTACCGCCAGCTGTTTTTTAAAGGACACTCTATATATAAGACTGGGCAGCACACCTTCCGCTGTCAAACAATCACTCGTGGTCATCAGCCGGGATTTTGCCAACGAAGAAATCGACAGCGATTTTTGGTTGCAGATCAAAAACCAGCAACATGAATTTTTCAGCCGCACAGACAAACTCTGGCGCTGCTCACATCAGGTCACCAGCGCACTTTATGAACAGGCGCAGGATCAACTACTGGAATGGAACGGCGCGCTGCGCTGGATTCACAGCGATAAAAACCTGCACACTATCGCCGAACAACACGGCGGACATGCGCAGCGTTACCCGCTGACCGGTGAGCACAAACAAAACGATATTTTTCAGCCGCTATCACCGGGGCTGGCAAAGATTCACCAGCGCTTAAAACAGGCTTTCGATCCGAATAACATCCTGAACCCGGGACGGCTGTACTCAGACCTGTAATTTCACAAACTATGAAAACCAATATAATCGATGACTTTTTGCAGACGCCGGACGGCATCGAAGCCAACCGCATTTTACGCAGCTGCGTGCACTGCGGTTTCTGTAACGCCACCTGCCCGACTTATCAGCTGCTCGGCGACGAACTCGATGGCCCGCGCGGGCGCATTTATTTAATCAAACAAACGCTGGAAGGAAAAACCCCGAGCCGGCAGACACAGCTGCACCTCGACCGCTGCCTGACCTGCCGCAACTGCGAGAGCACCTGTCCTTCCGGTGTGAACTACAGCCAGCTGCTAAACATCGGTCGCGCCGTGGTCAACCAGAAAGTACCGCGCAGCCTGCCGCAACGATTGCTGGGTTTTTCACTGCGAAAATTATTCCTCAGTCGCCCGGTTTTTTCCCTGCTGATCAAAAGCGGCCAGTTATTGCGACCGGTTTTACCCGCCACGCTCAAGCGCGCCATCCCGGAAAAAGCCGCCGTCTTAAGCTTCAGCAGAAAAACACACAACAGAAAAGTTTTATTGATTGCCGGCTGCGTACAACCCGCATTAAAACCACAGATCGATAACGCGGCAAAAATCATCTTAGACCGGCTCAACATCGAGTGCATCGAACCAGAAGCCAGCTGCTGCGGCTCACTCAGCCATCACCTCAATGCTGAAGACGAAGCCATGGCTATCATTAAAAACAACATCGATAACTGGCTGGCCATCGTCGAACAGCAAAAAATCGAAGCCATCTGCATGACCGCCAGCGGTTGCGGCGTGGCAATCAAGGAATACTCACAGTTGCTCGCCAGCGATAAAGACTATGCAAACAAGGCAAAGCGTATCAGTGAGCTTTACAAAGAACCCGCAGAAATCATCGCAGACATTATCGAGTCCGATCCGCAGGCACTGACCCGCTTAACAGAAAACAGCCACAGAAAAAAACAGAGCATCGCATTCCATCCACCCTGCACCCTGCAACACGGCATGCAGCATAAAAACCTGATCGAACCGATTTTGCAAAAAGCCGGTTTCACCCTGCTGCCATTTAATGAAGCGCACCTGTGCTGCGGCTCAGCCGGTACTTATTCGATTACGCAGAAGAAATTATCGCAGCAGTTATTGGCGAACAAACTGGGCAATATAGAGAAAGTCGAACCGGAGATAATAGCCACTGCAAACATCGGCTGTCACCTGCATCTGCAAAGCGGCACGGAAACACCGGTAAAACACTGGCTGGAATTGTTGCTCTAGATTATTACTCCAGGGGTCAGAGGTTTCTTAAATAACACAACAGAACTTTTTCTCGCAGAGGCGCAGAGCTCGCAGAGAAAAACAAATATTTGACGCTTTCCCTCTGCGAGCTCTGCGCCTCTGCGAGAAAATAAAAAGTGCTATTCTCCCTGCACCGTAGCGAGATAAACGCGATTAATCATCGACCAGTTTAAAATAGCCTCGACCCAGAGCATGCTGCAAAGCACTGAAACCCTCAAGCGCTTCTTCATACATCAGTCGTGAACCACGCAAAGTCGAAATGTCCGCCGGTTTAATATCATCACTTGATTGCAATTCAATCACTTTCGCCAGATAACGCGCGCGCAATCGTGCCGTGGTATCGGCCACATCAATAAATGCCTGCTTTGATATACCGCCAGTAATTTCACTGATTTTTTCATGATTGAGCGCCTTGATAGAATGCTCAATTTCCTGAAACATTCGTCTCACACCCAGGTCTTCATGTGGTTTTTCAACTGCTTTATCAGGCATCGCCTTCACCGTGCGTTTTGAGTAAAGTGCTCGCTGCATTATAAAAACTCAGACAGCCCGCACGAAATAATAATTTGTTTAACCATTACTCGGCTTATCGGCAAAGTCGCAGTATTTCTTTAATCTCAAAATATCACAAAAAAAACGCTTATTACGCAAGCAGAGTAAAACCTTATCGCACAGGAGGTAGTTGAAACCCGCCATTTCTGGCAGAATACGCGCACTTAATTAACACCTCAAAGGCACAAAGCATGAGCATCACTTCATTTAACCCTCCCATACGCACCTTAATGGGGCCCGGCCCCTCCGACGTACACCCGCGCGTCACCGGTGCCATGGCACGCCCCTGCATCGGCCATCTCGACCCGGCTTTCGTCGGCATGATGGATGAAGTAAAAACCATGCTGCAATATGCTTTTCAAACTAAAAACCAGCTAACCATCCCGGTTTCTGCGCCAGGCTCTGCCGGCATGGAAGCCACTTTCCAGAATCTGCTGGAACACGGCGATAAAGTCATCATCTGCCAGAATGGTGTATTTGGCGGCCGCATGAAAGAAGTCGCTGAACGCTGCGGCGCGATTGCCATCATGGTGGAAGACGACTGGGGCAAGCCGGTCGATCCGCAAAAAGTGGAAGACGCTTTCAAAGCCAACCCGGATGCAAAAATGCTGGCGTTTGTTCATGCCGAAACTTCCACCGGTGCACGCTCTGACGCCGAAACATTAAGCGCCATCGCGCATCATCACGACGCACTGGTACTGGTCGATGCGGTAACCTCTTTAGGCGGCAGCGAATTAAAAGTGGATGACTGGAACATCGATGCGATTTATTCCGGCACCCAGAAATGCCTGTCCTGCACCCCTGGCATCTCACCGGTCAGTTTCAGCGAACGCGCAGTCGAAGTCATCACCAGCCGCAAGACCCGCGTACAAAGCTGGTTCCTCGACACCAACCTGGTCATGGGCTACTGGGGACCGAACGCAAAACGCGCCTATCATCACACCGCACCGGTCAACTCGTTATACGCGCTGCACGAATCACTGGTGATGTTGCAGGACGAAGGTCTGGAAAATTCCTGGGTGCGTCATTACGACAACCACCTGGTATTACGTGCCGGCCTGGAAGCCATGGGTTTATCTTTCATTGTTGACGAAGACTACCGCCTGCCGCAGCTAAACTCTGTCACCATTCCTGACGGCGTTGATGAAGCAGCGGTTCGCGCTCGCCTGCTCAACGACTTCAATCTGGAAATCGGTGCCGGTCTTGGCGCGCTGGCGGGTAAAGTCTGGCGCATCGGCCTGATGGGTCACAGCTCGCGCAACGAAAACATCTTCCTTTGCCTGTCTGCACTGGAAGCAGTGATGAGCGAGATGGGTGCAAAAATCAACACCGGTGCGGCGATTCCTGCGGCACAGGCGGCGATGAAGTAAGACGTCCTCCCTCCCGTTTTAAAAAGGCTTTCCGCAAAATATATTTTACGGGAAGCCTTTTTTCGTTTTTGGCATTGTTGGGTTACGCTTTGCTAACCCAACCTACGAAAACCTGCCACCCAACTGCATTTGACTACTTCAGGCACGGCTCTGTAGGTCGGGTTAGCAAAGCGTAACCCGACAAATTACTCATTAATGCCCGCGCACCATTAGAAAAAATGACTCCGCCCCCCGATGCATAAACAGTTAAAATAAACCCCATGAAAACCTACCTCGTTGGCGGCGCAGTGCGTGATGAAATACTGGGCTACCCGTTTACAGAAAAAGACTGGGTCGTGGTCGGTGCCACTGTCGATGACATGCTCGCTGCCGGCTATCAACAGGTCGGCAAAGACTTCCCGGTTTTCCTACACCCGACAACAAAAGAAGAACACGCACTAGCGCGCACCGAACGAAAAACCGCTACCGGCTACAAAGGTTTTGACGTTCATGCTTCGCCCGATGTTACGCTGGAAGAAGATTTAATCCGCCGCGACCTGAGCATCAACGCCATCGCCAAAGACGAAAATGGCGATTACATCGACCCCTATCACGGCATCGATGACATAAAAAACAAAACCCTGCGTCACGTCTCCACTGCCTTTGCCGAAGACCCGGTGCGCATCCTGCGCATCGCACGTTTCATGGCGCGTTATGCGCATCTGGGCTTTTCTATCGCCGGAGAAACGCTTGAGTTAATGAAGGCCATGGTCGATGCCGGCGAAGTGGACGCACTGGTGCCCGAACGCGTCTGGCAGGAAATGCAAAAAGCCCTGGGCGAAAAAACACCCGGCGCTTTTATTACCAGCCTGCGCAACTGTGGCGCGCTGAAAAAAATCCTGCCGGAAGTCGACTGCCTGTTCGGCGTGCCGCAACCGGAGGAACATCACCCTGAGATCGACACCGGCATTCACACCCTGATGGTGCTGGAGCAGGCCTGCAAACTCAGCAACGATGCCGACGTGCGCTTTGCTGCTTTAGTACACGATCTGGGTAAAGGCACCACGCCGAAAAACGAATGGCCACGTCACATCGGCCACGAAGCGCGCGGCGCGGACATCGTCAAAAAAGTCTGCCAGCGCCTGCGCATTCCCAACGACTACCGCGACCTGGCCGAACGCACCGCACGTTTTCATCTGCATTATCATCGTGCACTGGAACTCAAAGCAGCCACCGTGGTTAAAACTCTGGAACAGCTCGACGCTTTCAGAAAACCGGAACGTTTTGAAAAATTCTTACTGGCATCGGAAGCCGACGCACGTGGTCGCCCCGGTTATGAAAACAAGGATTTTCCACAGGGGGATTATTTTCGACAGGCTTTAATCGCGGCAAAAAATATCGACATCGCAGAATTACGCAGCCTCGGTTTTGAAAACATGGCGCTGGCGAACAAGATAAAAGAGGTGCGTGTTAAGGCCGTTTCTGCGCTAAAAAAGACCTTCAAGGCATAGTTTTAAAAACTTTCTGCCGCGAAGAACGCAAATAGCGCAAAGAAAAAGAAAGATTATGATTCTCTATCAACCGGGCGGAGCCGACACTACTATCCGGGGAAGATAATACACATAATATTTTTCTCTCGCAGAGGCGCAGAGCTCGCAGAGGAAAGCAAATTCATCTGGTTCCCACGCTCTGCGTGGGAACCCATACCACTCGCCCCGCAAACCACACACTTCATTACTTGTCGCAAGCTCCGTATGCATTCCCACGCGGAGCGTGGGAACGAGCAAACTGAATTAAAGAAAAAACTCAGCTAATTACTTTTTCCAGTTTAACAAGAATGTTTTTCGCGCTGGTCAAGGCCACCGCAAAACCCAGTGCCACACCGACCGAATTCGCCACCATGTCGGCATATTCAAAATAACGATTCGGATCAAAACCCTGCAAATATTCCAGCGTCACGCCCATCAGAATAAAAACCAGCGCGATCATATTACGCTGAAATTTATCGTGATAAATCTGCGCGAACCAGGCCATCAAGCCAAAATATGCCAGCCCGTGAAAAAACTTATCCTGATTCGGAAAGCCCATTTCCAGGCTGATCGGATCACTGGTCAACGATAAAAAAAACACCAGCATCACCAGCGCATAACCGATGGCCAGCCACAAAAAACGCCATTTCAAGTCAGGCACGGCTTTGGAAAACACAGACATTTATCTCACCTACAGATAAAAAGATAACAGAACAACACCGAGCAACAAACGATATATAACAAACGGTGTCATGTTGATTTTTTCCAGCAACTTCAGGAAATAATGAATACACAGGTAGGCACTGAAGGCCGAGATTAAAGCACCATAAATCAGGTCATTCACATCACCGGCGTTAGCAACTTCCAGATAATCCAGCGTTTCCATGCCGCCGGCTAAAACGATCACCGGGATCGACAGTAAAAAGGAAAAACGCGCCGCTGCCGGTGCGGTCAAACCCAACATAAGGCCAGCGGTGATGGTGATACCCGAACGCGAAGTTCCCGGAATCAACGCCACCGCCTGCGCGCAACCGATAATAATAATGTCTTTCCACGACAGACTATGTTCATCGCGATCTCTTTTGCCCGAGCGGTCTGCATACCAGAGCAGCAGGCCAAATAAAATCGTGGTGATCGCGATCACCAGTTCGGTACGCAGATTACCTGCGATATAGTCCTTGAACAATAAACCGGCAATACCCACCGGAATGGTGCCGATCAAAACACCCCAGGCCAACTTGCTGTCTTCGCTGTGATTGCCTTTTAATGAATCAATCCAGGCAAGGAACATGGTGCCGATCTCTTTGCGAAAATACAACACCACCGCCGTCAACGTACCAACGTGTACCGCGACATCGAACGCCAGCCCCTGGTCCTGCCAGCCGGTAATCAACGGTACTAAAATCAGATGCGCCGAACTGGAAATCGGCAAAAACTCGGTCAATCCCTGCACCAGGGCTAAAACAATAATTTGTATAATATCCACTCAACAATCCTTAATAAAAACGTATAACTCGAAACTTATTCTTATAACCGGTTACTCAGATCCAGCATCGAAAAACCTTTTAATGACTCCTCATAATTTTTTGTCAACGCTATCACCTTAAAGCGCTCGCCCATTTCAGAAGGCAGCGTCAGGGTTTTTATCTGTTGCGATAGTTTTATCTGCTGCTGCACCTCATCTGTCACCTGCGTAGCATGCAGATCCGAAATGCCATTGGCCAGCAAAAATGCCGCCTGTGTGGTGTATCCGGCCATCTCAAGCCCGGCATCGAGCGCACTATAAGCCACATCAGTAAAATTTACAAAGGCAGTAATGTCCTGCAAACCCGGCCACCAGGAAAAATCACCATGCGCCCTGTGCCGGTAATAACACATCAAAGTGCCTTCGCTACGATCCGGGTGATAATATTCTTTTTCATTGTAGCCGTAATCGATAACAAAAATGACGGCACGCTTCAGTTTATTTTCTAGCGCTGCCAGCCAGCCAGCTATCGCTGGATTCAGTTCTGAGCGATAACCATCGGCCAGTTCGATTTCGCTGCGCTGTCGAATCGCATTAACTCGATCATCAAGACTGTCATCAGCCATATAACTGGCGAGCAGTTTTTCATCGTCTACTGCCAGCATTAATGTTTCAGTTTTTTCATTATTGATTCTGAAACATTCCACCGGCATGGCATCGAGCACTTCATTGGCGATGACCACGGCATTGGCTACATCATCAGGCAGCTGTTGCAACCATTGCACCCGCTCATACAGATGCGGTGCTTTATGTTTGATGGTTTGCTGCTGGCGATTTTGTAATTCGGCGCTTAATTCCAGGATCAGGTATTTTTCCGGCAGCTCGTTCAGCTGCTCCAGTTGCAACAGCACATCAACCGCCAGCACGCCACTGCCGGCACCAAATTCTATGACGAATGATTTTTCATCTGAAGTTTCGCGAATATTCTGAAACACCTCCGCAACCTGTCCTGCGAGACACTGACCAAACAACGGCGATACTTCCGGCGCAGTAATAAAGTCACCCTGCTCACCAAATTTTTGCAGGCCACCGCTGTAATAACCCAGCCCCGGCTGGTACAGCGCGATGTTCATGAACTCGGAAAACCGTATCTGACCACCGGCGCAGTCACATTCTTTTTTAATACATTGCAACAATAAACGGCTGCGTTTTTTTGCTTCATCATCCGGTTCGGGCAGAGCCGCACTGTCAGTTTTTATCAAAGGTTCAACCACATCGTAATATATGAGAATATAGCGGCACCGATAACTTTCAGCCGTGCCAATTAATGGACAATTCTAACGCAAATTCCGCCACCATGACGACGACAGAAACTAAAACCGCACTGGTCACCGGCAGCGCAAAACGTGTTGGCGCGGTGACCGCACAAATGCTGCACTCAGCGGGTTACAACGTCATTATACATTGCCGCCTGTCACGGCAGGCGGCCGATGCACTTGCCGCCGGGCTTAATGCTGTACGCGCTGATTCGGCGAAAGTCATCCAGGGCGACCTGAACAACGAGACCATCTACAACAGCCTGATCGAACAGGCTCATGCCTGCTGGAACCGGCTGGACGTGCTGGTCAATAATGCTTCCAGCTTTTTTCCGACACCGCTGGGCAGCATCACGCTGGATGACTGGAACAACCTGGTCAACAGTAATATGAAAGCGCCGTTGTTCCTGTCACAGGCAGCAGCGCCTTATCTTAAACAGGTCAACGGCTGCATCATCAACATGGTCGACGTACACGCGCAGCGGCCGATGAAACAGCACACGGTATATTGCGCCGCCAAAGCCGGCCTGAGCATGATCACGCAGTCGCTGGCGAAAGAGCTCGGCCCCGAAATCCGGGTTAACGGCGTCGCGCCCGGCGCTATTTTATGGCCGGCCAGTGATGGACCAGAAGGGGATATGGCCGAACACACTAAAAACCTCATTCTGGAACGCACAGCTTTAAAAAGGCCGGGACAGCCCATAGATATAGCGAAGACCATCCTGTTTTTAGCACGGGACGCAGATTACATCACCGGCCAGATCATTGCGGTCGATGGTGGCCGCAACCTTAATATTTAAAGAGAGAAAGAATGTATCGAACCTTAAAAATATCTGCCATCACCCTGCTGGCAGCAAGCACACTACTCGCCTGTTCGGGAAAAAGCGAAGAGACTGAAATAGCTGTCACCGATGTTCCGGCAAACATCATCCGCATCGTGCAGAACGCACTGCCCGGCATCACGCTCAGCGAAGCCGAAAAAGAAATCAAAGACGGCCGTGTTATCTACGAACTGGAAGGAGAACTGATCAACGGCAAAGAATACGAAATAAAAATTGCCGAAGACGGCAGCATCATAAAAATCGAACTTGAAGACTAGCCCTTAGCTTCGTTCTCACCCTAACCGTCAGCCAGTCCTTAGTGATGCAGAAAAAAATCAAACAACGTGATTTCATCTCACGCACCGGTACCGGCATGATCGTGGTCGCCTGGATCGTCTTTCTGCTTCTGCTGTACACCATTTTTGACGAGCAGTTACTGCAACGCAACAACCCGAACCAGAACATCGTTACCACCGTCAACGGCTTGCAAAAAGAAGTCGTGTTACAACGCAATGTTTATGGCCACTATGTTACCAGCGGCACTATTAACAATTATGAAGTAACTTTTCTACTGGATACCGGCGCTACCGATGTCGCCATCCCGGAATCGGTGGCAGAAAAAATCGGCCTGCAAAAAGGCCGCGCCATCACGATTAAAACCGCCAACGGAAATACCACAGCCTACCGCACCCGCCTCAACCACGTCGCCATTGGTGATATTCGACTATACGATTTAAACGCCACCATCCTCACCAACGTTAGCGGCCGGGAAGTTTTACTGGGCATGAACTTTCTCAAACATTTTGAGCTTGTGCAAAAAGGACGCACGCTGACTATCAGGCAATAAGCAGGGCTTTACTTGCAAGATATCAATTCATGGCTTATTCAGAATGTCCCTGACTGTAATTATCAAACGGCAGCGTGATAGCCACTTTAAAACCACCTAAATTATCTGAGCGTTCAAAATCTATACTGCCCTTATAATCATTAACAATGTCCGCCGTTATTGCCAGCCCAAACCCGTGCCCCTGAACCTTTTCATCCAGACGCACACCTCTTTTTGCGAGCTCATTTACTTTTTTCATATCAGTACCCGGGCCATCATCTTCTATACAAATATGAATTTTAGAATCAACACTCACTGTGAGCACCACTTTATGCCGCGCCCATTTATAAGCGTTATCAAGCAGGTTACCCAGCAATTCCAGCATATCTTCCCGGTCGAGAGGGAGAACAATGTTGCTTTCAACTTTTGCAGATAACTGCAAGGCTTTATCGGCATACATCATATCCAGTGTTTTAATCAACGCCGGAAGATCATCTGCAAAAGAAAACAGCGCACCGGTATGGCTGTTTCCGGCAAGCCGTGCACGCTTCAAAATACGATCGCTTATCTGATAAATATCATCCGCCTGCTTTAATAGTGTTGCCCTGGTTGTATCAGGAACAGCATCATTCTCTGTGACCTGCCGGATGACGGTTAAGGGTTTTTTTATGGCGTGCGCCAAATCGCTTAAAGCATCACGTGAACGGCGCAAACGCAGCGTCATAACTTCCAGCAGGTGGTTAACTTCATCAATCAAAGGCCGCAACTCGTCAGGCGCATCAGAGCTCAACTTATTCAGCTTTCCCTGTTGCAGCAATTTTAATTCGGCATGCATTCTGCTTAAGGGCTGTAAACTTTTACGCAGAATAAACGCCTGAATAAACACCAGGATCAACAACATGCCGATAGCCATGGCCGAGAACCAGTATTTAAACTGATCTATATTTTTATTAATTGGATCAAGATCTTCAGCGATAGAAACAGTCAGTCTGTTGTTCTGTTTTTTATAACCAAGCGACATGGTCAATAATGACTGCTGATCCGGCCCCTGTTGCAACAGATGAATTTGTTGCCCGGTATCAACCGGTGAAACGTTTAATTTGTAATCCCACAACGAGCGGGAACGCACAGACTGCCCGCCCGATTCAATCACATAATAATGGCCGGAAAATGGCTGGTTATAGATAAGATCAATATGCGTGTCATCAACCGTCAAAACACCATGATCATCAAAGCTAATCGTGTTCAGTAACATCTCAGCATCATGCTCGAGACGTGACGCGATATATTCTTTCGCCATAAACTGAACGCTAACACTAACCAGTATCCACAGTGCGGTAAACGCAACAATTAAACTAAGCAACAACCCGGTACTGAGTTTTTTCTCAATCGACTGCATTAACAATAATCCACAAACACATAACCCTGTCCGCGCCGCGTTTTAATACGATCACTGCCGATAAGCTGACGCAAACGCCGAACATATACTTCTATGACATTGCTGTCTTTCTCCGAGTCAAAATCATAAACATGTTCCGTAAGTCGGGACTTGGATAAAACATGCCCCGCATTTAATAAAAAATAACGCAGCAGACGAAACTCAATACCCGTCAGCTTATGCGTGATGCCGTCTTCGGTGGTGACTGTTTGTTGTTCTTCATCCAGAGACAATCCTGATGCCTCAAGTTTTCCAGCCGGCAGCTGACTCGAACGATGCAGCAATGCTGTGATTCGAGCTAACAGTTCTTCAACATGAAAAGGTTTACCAAGATAGTCATCCGCACCCGCCTTGAAACCATCGACCCGTTCGTGCCAGGCATTTCGCGCAGTAAGGACGATCACCGGCAAATGATTGCCGGCAGCGCGCCAGTTCTTCAGCACATCAATGCCATTTCGTTGCGGTAATCCCAGGTCGAGCACCGCCACGTCATAGATCATTTCACTGCCAAGAAATTCTGCATCCACACCATTGTCAGCATGATCGACCGCATAACCGGCAAGCTCCAGATCTTTCTTCAGTCGTTCTACCAGCGCGTAGTCATCTTCTGCCAGCAATAAACGCATATTCAGTCATCCTCTTTGGCGGATAATATCTCACCGCTTCTGGCATCAATATAAACTTCTCTGATCACACCGTCATCACCCAGAATTTCCATTTCATATACGATTTCACTGTCTTCTTTTTCCAGCTCGAGTTCCAGAATTTTACCTGGGAACGCCTGCCTCACATTTTTAAGGATAACTTCCAGAGGCAGTATTTCACCGGACTCAAGCAGCAACCGGGCTTCGATATAATCATCATCTGCCAGCGCAGACTGTAATGGATTCAAAAGCATAAGGATTACAGGCAGCACACGGACAATAGAATATTTGCTATTCATGGCTTTAGTATACCCCAACAAAATTGCCATTAGTCATCCCATTGGCCATAACCCAGGATGCGCACATCATGCTCATCAAACCGCCCTTGATCAGCTTGCATGTGGCAAGCATCACATTGACTAAGACTGTTGACTTTATCGTTACCGGCTACCATGCGGGCGGGGATCTCATCGTGCTCATGTTTGAAGTAGGGTATTTCTGTTATACGTATCGGTACTTCGTCAGAGTTAACCGAGCGACTAAATTTCTTTGACCGGCGATACTCCGATTTGTCAGCACTATTGGTAAGCAGAAACTGCGTAATTGTACGATGTGTGTCAGCATCAAGTTCCGCATTGTCGCCAAAATGGTTTTCCAGCTCAAGCATCATCTTGTCCCATGACCGGGCCGGCAATAAACCCGGAGGGTATGCCATATGGCAACTGCCGCATTCTTCTTTATAAAGCGGATTAGTCACCGCGCTCACATAATTCGACCTGTTTTTATAATTTTCTATTCCACCCCAACGGAAATCATCGTCACCCCACACTACCGGTAACGTAACGAACACAACAGTAAATACCACCGCTATTATTGCTATCTTGTTTTTCATAATAATATCTCCTAAAATTTTGATGATTGTTGTATGTAAACTAAAAAGTTAGATTTTTCCTGAGCCGTGCATTCACGTCCTATGGTCCATTTGCAATTGCGTTTAAACCATTT
>VAPF01043546.1_pt1 | contig 25357 bp, 26 predicted proteins | sample 3393931 | NCBI WGS metagenome assembly VAPF01 (sample SAMN08290437, study PRJNA428436) | hydrothermal vent metagenome | isolation source: Deep-sea hydrothermal vent chimney | place: Atlantic Ocean: South-mid Altantic Ridge | depth 2773 m m | reverse complement strand
GATTCATCAATGGATGAACTTGAGTTTGATCTTAGTGAGACAGCAGCGGTTGCAGAGGAAAAAACAGAAGAATCTGTCCTTGATGAAGACTTTTCCATGGATATTGACGCGGCTGAACTGGATATTGATGAAGATCACAGTGCTGCGGAAACGAAAACGGAAGCTGATACGGACGATGATATTGTTCTGGATCTAAGTGATGATGGGGTTCTGGATGAAATGGAGCTGGGGGCAGATACCGAACCGGGAGTTGATGAAGTTGATGTACCTGTACAGACTGATGACACCAGTTCAGACCAGCAGAATGAAATAAAGGTGGATGATGTAACGGATGAGGCTATATCGGAAATAGATGAATCCGCTGATCTTAACCTGGAGTCTGAAATAGATGAATCTGCCGACCTTGCTGTAGATATTGAAGCAGATCAAAGTGATGAAGAAGAATTTGATCTATCGAGTCTGGATGACGTCGATGAAATCAGTACCAAGCTGGATCTGGCTCGTGCCTATCTGGATATGGGAGACCATGAAGGGACCAAAGAAATTCTTGAAGAAGTGCTGACAGATGGTAACGATGAGCAGAAACGCGAAGCCAACGAATTAATGAGCCAGTTGGACAGTTAGTCCGCTACTCTCCCAGTTCGGTACGGCACTGGCAGGTGCCGTTTTTATTGCCCGATTATTAATTGAGATGCCCTGAAATGAAACAGATGCGTATTGCGCTTGGCATTGAATATAATGGCAGCCGGTTTAACGGTTATCAGTTACAGCGAGCCAGTACACGTACCGTTCAGGCTGAACTGGAACGTGCAATATCAATGGTGGCTAATGAGCCTGTCCGCATTAGCTGTGCCGGGCGTACCGATACCGGTGTTCATGCCACCGGACAGGTCGTGCATTTTGATACGACCGCCAGACGTTTGCTGAAAGCCTGGATACAGGGGGTGAATACGCAATTACCACGTGATGTCTGTGTGTGCTGGGCGATAGAAGTCAGTGAAGACTTCAACGCCCGTTTCAGCGCTACAGCACGCAGCTATCGTTATATTCTGTTTATGCGCAAGGTGCGCCCGGCGATTATGGCAAGTCAGGTTGCCTGGGGTTTTGATACGCTGGACGTGGCAAAAATGCATCAGGCAGCTCAGTTTTTACTGGGAGAAAATGATTTTTCAGCATTTCGTGCCTCACAGTGTCAGGCAAAACATGCAAATCGTTGCATACATAAAATTCAGTTACAGCAGTCGGGTTCGTATGTGCTGATGGATATTCGGGCAAATGCATTTTTACACCATATGGTCAGAAATGTTATGGGCTCGCTGATACAGGTTGGTCGTCAGCAACAGCCGGTAGAATGGATTGCCGAGGTATTAAAAAGTCATGACAGAAATCAGGCAGGAATTACTGCACCCTCTGCCGGGTTGTATCTGGTTAATGTAGAATACCCGCAAAAGTACGGTCTGCCACAACAGACTGGCTGGTTGCCTGATTTTTCCTGATTTTTTACACAATGATGTAAACGATATTGGCATTGGCATTGGTATTGGTATTGGTAAAGGCACGTTTATATTTTGAGGATAACGATTTAAAGTGAGAACCCGTGTTAAAATCTGCGGCATAACCCGTGTTGAAGATGCACTTGTTGCCTCAGAACAGGGAGTGGATGCCATTGGACTGGTTTTTTATGAGAAGAGTCCTCGTTATATATCACTGGCACAGGCAGAAACCATCTGCCGGGCTTTACCCGCTTTTGTTACCTCGGTCGCCCTGTTTAAAGATGCTAATGCTGCAATGGTTAAACAGGTGATCGCAGCCACTGCGATTGATTTATTACAGTTTCATGGCAGTGAGCCGGCAGCGTTTTGTGAACAGTTTGATCGTCCATATATCAAGGCTGTCGGGATGGAAGGCGGTAGTGAAGGCGATAGTAATGTATACACGTATGCCAGGCAGTATGCCTCTTCGCACGGTTTGCTGCTCGATAGCCATGCTCCCGGCGCATCAGGCGGCAGCGGAAAAACGTTCGACTGGAATCAGGTACCGAAGGATCTGCAACAGGCGGTTATTCTGGCCGGTGGTCTGAGCGCCGATAATGTGAAACAGGCAATTACTGTAGCTAAGCCCTATGCCGTTGATATCAGCAGTAGTGTGGAAAGCAGCCCGGGCATCAAAGATGCAGAAAAAATACGATTATTTATGCAGCAGATTGGTTAACACTGCTTATTGAAACAAGATGACAGAGACACAACACAATACAGCTGCTGGGTGTGGCACCGTCGACTATACGGCGATGCCGGATAAAAATGGGCATTTTGGTATCTACGGGGGCATTTTCGCATCGGAAACCCTGATGCAGGCACTTGACGAGTTACGTATTGCTTATGAGGAAACCAGGCAGGATAAAGACTTTCAGGCACAGTTTGATACGGATCTGGCGCAATATGTTGGCCGACCCAGTCCGCTGTATTTCGCCAGGCGACTGAGTGAACAGGTGGGCGGGGCGCAGATATTTCTAAAGCGTGAAGATCTTAACCACACTGGTGCCCATAAAATAAACAATACCATTGGTCAGGGCCTGCTGGCAAAAAAAATGGGCAAAAAACGTATTATTGCTGAAACCGGAGCCGGTCAGCATGGCGTGGCATCGGCAACGGTTGCAGCCCGTTTTGGTATGCAATGTGTGGTCTATATGGGTGCGGAAGACATAAAACGTCAGGCACCGAATGTGTACCGGATGAAATTACTGGGGGCGGAAGTAATACCGGTTACGTCCGGTTCACGGACGCTGAAGGATGCGCTGAATGAGGCCATGCGTGACTGGGTGACCAACGTGGATGATACTTTTTATATTATCGGCACGGTTGCCGGTCCCCATCCTTATCCGGTGATGGTGCGTGATTTTCAGGCCATTATTGGCCGCGAAGCCAGAATGCAGATGGCTGAGCAATGCGGCTGTCTGCCCGATGCGCTGGTAGCCTGTGTTGGTGGTGGTTCCAATGCGATTGGCCTGTTTTATCCTTTTCTCTCAGATGAGAATGTCGCCTTATACGGTGTAGAAGGTGGTGGCTATGGACTGGAAAGTGGACAGCACGCGGCACCGTTGTGTGCAGGGCAGGCGGGTGTGTTACACGGTAACCGCACTTATTTAATGGAAGATGAAAATGGTCAGATTATTGAAACCCATTCTATTTCAGCCGGACTGGATTATCCTGGTGTTGGCCCGGAACATGCGTGGTTAAAAGATATCGGTCGGGCAAGTTATGTGATTGCGACCGATGAGGAAGCATTACATGCATTTCATACCTTAACCCGTGTTGAGGGTATTATTCCGGCGCTGGAATCGAGCCATGCCGTTGCCTATGGGATGAAACTGGCGGCAACGATGGCGCCTGAACAACGTATTATTATCAATTTATCCGGTCGTGGTGACAAGGATATTAATACGATTGCCAATATTGAAGGTATCAAGCTGTGAGTCGCTTAGCCTCCCGTTTTGAAGCATTAAAAACATCCTCACGTACCGCACTCATTCCCTACGTGATGACAGCGGATCCCTGGCCGTCAATAACGCTGCCACTACTACATGCTATGGTCGAGGCGGGGGCGGATATTATTGAACTGGGTGCGCCTTTCTCCGACCCGATGGCTGATGGGCCGGTAATACAGGCTGCGGCGGAACGGTCACTGGCGCATAACACCAGTTTGTACGATGTTTTTAAGGTGGTGTCGGCCTTTAGAAAAAAAAATACAGACACGCCCATTGTCATGATGGGCTATCTTAACCCGATTGAGGTAATGGGTTATGAAGCCTTTGCCCGGCGGGCAAAGGCCTGCGGTATTGACGGGGTAATTACCGTGGATATACCGCCGGTAGAAGCAGCAGATTATGTTTCAGCCCTCCAGTCCTGTCATATTGATCCAATTTTTCTGCTGGCACCAACCAGCAGTGCTGAACGGATTCAGAAACTGAATAGCGTTGCCAGTGGCTTTGTGTATTATGTCTCACTGAAAGGGGTGACCGGAGCAGCAACACTGGATGTGAACAGTGTGCAGCAGAAACTGAGCGAAATTAGAGGTAATATTGATCTACCAGTTGCAGTGGGATTTGGCATTAGTAATGCCAGCGCAGCAGCACAAATTGCCGATTTTGCAGATGCGGTGGTGGTTGGTAGCGTACTGGTGAAGAAGATGGCTGGCAGTGGGCGTGAAAATGGGGAGGAAAGTGCTAGAATAATTAAGGAAATCACTGCTATACTTTCAGCAATGCGCGCGGCGATGGATGCTACCTGAAAATGACTGAGAAGGTAATAATCGAATGAGTTTAAGCTGGTTTGAAAAACTGATGCCCACCAGCATCCGAACCGACAGCAGCACCAAGCGAGGGGTGCCGGAAGGACTGTGGACAAAATGTCCATCCTGTAACGCAGTATTGTATCGCGCCGAACTGGAACGTAATCTTGAGGTATGCCCGAAATGTAATCATCATATGCGGGTATTCGGGCGTAAGAGGCTGGGAATTTTCCTTGATGAAGATACCACAGAAGAAATTGCCGGCAACCTTGCTCCATTCGATAAATTAAAATTTAAAGACAGCAAAAAATACCGGGATCGATTGCTCCAGGCACAGAAAAATACCGGTGAAAAAGATGCCTTAATTGCATTGAAAGGTAAGGTAAAAGGGATAACGCTGGTTAGTGTTGCGTTTGACTTCCGTTTTATGGGCGGTTCAATGGGATCCGTAGTGGGGGAGCGTTTTGTACGCGCCGCCAATGTCGCGATGGAAGAAAATATTCCTTTTGTATGTTTTTCCGCATCGGGTGGAGCGCGTATGCAGGAGGCCCTGTTTTCATTGATGCAAATGGCAAAAACCAGTGCGGTATTGACCCGACTGGCAAAAAAACACATCCCTTTTATCTCTGTTTTAACGGATCCGACAATGGGCGGCGTGTCGGCCAGTTTTGCCATGCTGGGGGATGTTCACATTGCTGAACCCAAAGCATTAATCGGTTTTGCCGGGCCGCGTGTGATTGAGCAGACGGTGCATGAAAAATTACCGGAAGGATTTCAACGCAGTGAATTTTTACTTGAACATGGTGCCATTGATATGGTGATTGATCGCCGTGATCTACGTGACCGGATTGCCAGTCTGATATTGATGTTATCGAACAGACCAGCCATACAGACACCCTGATACCCTGTAGTAAGATCCATCGTCCTGTCTCCTGTTTGTTAGCAAATATCGTGTAGTATATATTATTGTTTATTCCTCCTGATGAGATTTAATAAGCTGAATGACTGGTTACGCTGGCAGGAAAGCCTCAACCCGAAACAGATTGATCTGGGTCTTGATCGGGTAGCCAGCGTTTTATCACGCGCCGGTCTGTCAGCCGTATTTGCCTGTCCGGTTATTATAGTGGCTGGTACCAATGGTAAAGGTTCAGTTGTGGCAATGATTGAGGCTATTGCCATGCAAACCAAACTGAAGGTATGCAGTTATACTTCCCCTCATCTGTTGCAGTACAATGAGCGAATATGTATTAATCACCGCCCGGTGGATGACAAAAGTCTGTGCGAGGCATTTGAACGTATCGACCAGGCGAGGGGAGAACTGGCTCTAACTTATTTTGAGTTTGGTACACTGGCAGCACTGGATTTATTTCAACGTGCTGATGCCGACCTGGTTGTACTGGAGGTTGGTCTGGGCGGTCGACTGGATGCAGTCAATGTGGTACAGCCATCCGTATCGGTAATCACCTCTATTGATATCGACCACACAGACTGGTTGGGAAATAATCGCGATAGTATTGCCAGAGAGAAGGCGGGTATTTTTCGTCCAGGTGTTCCAGCAATATGCGGGGACAGTCAGCCACCATCGACACTTTATCAGCAGGCAGAAAAAACCGGTGCAGATTTGTGTGTCATACAGCACGATTATCATTATCAGGCGGATGAAAACAACTGGCAGTTGCAAAGCCCGTTCGGCGAACTGGAAAATTTACCTTTTCCATCACTTGCCGGGACCTATCAGATAGCTAATGCCGCAACGGCAATTGTTGCGCTGCAGGCACTAAATAATATAATAGATCATAATAAAATGTGTCTCTCTACACAAACAGTGGCCACCGGGTTAAGGCAATGCCGTGTAAGGGCCCGTTTTGAGACGCTACATATCGCGCCACTGATACAGCTGGATGTTGCCCATAACCCACTTGCTGCCCATGCACTGGCCAGTCAACTGGAGAGGACAGATGAGAGGAACTCGAGCGGGAAATGTTATGGTTTAATCGCTATGCTGGAAGATAAAGATGTCGAAACAGTGGCGGAAATACTGGCAGAATATATTGATGAATGGATAATCGCCGGGTTGCCCGGCATTGGCAGAGGGTTGACTGCCGATGCCTTACAAAAACGTATTCAGAGTCGGCTTGTAAATGCTAAACTGCACACGGTCGATACGGTGAAACAGGCATGTAAAGAGCTAATGCACAGGCTGAAAGCATCTGATAGAGCCATTATTTTCGGTTCTTTTTATACTGCATCTGAAGCGATTGAATATTTTGAGAACAATGATACATTACCGCATTAAATACAGGTATTTCAGTCAATCTGATGCCTTCCTGTCGGGTTTTTTCTACTGATGGATTCGCCTTTATTACAACGTATTGTCGGTGCGGTTGTGCTGGTCGCTCTGGGTGTTATTTTTATTCCGATATTACTTGATGGCTCCGGTTACCGTTTGCGTCATCAACATGACATTGTATTTAAGCCCATACCCAGGTTTCCATCCATTAATCAGAAACAGGTAGCACGAATTCCTTCGCCTCTGCAGAAGATGCAACAGACAACGCAGCGCAAACCGCTACAGAAAAAAGCAGGGGAAAATGTAGCAGAAAAAATATCCAGCCAGTCCGATCGCGGCACGAAACCCATTCATGCTTTCGCTCTTCAGGTGGGTACTTTTAAAGGTAATGGAAATGCAGAAAAATTACGTGACAGGTTAAGAAAAGCTGGTTATGTGAGTTTTATTATTCCAGCGGTAGAAAAAAACAGCAAAAATTACAAGGTACAAATTGGGCCTGAGCTGGAGAAATCAAAACTATTAAAGATACAGGGTAAAGTGAAAAAAAAATTCGGTCTGGATGGCTATGTGGTCAATTATGCTGGAAGCTAAAACACAGCTATTATCACCAAAGGGATCTCTGCACAAGAACAGCGTATAATGCCGTACATACGCTGACAGCGTCAGTGATACGATACAGAGAATATATTGAAAAGTCGGAATTAATGGTATGACAGTTGTTGATATTATTATAATTTTTGTGATTGTTTTATCCGCATTATTTAGTTTGATGCGTGGTTTTGTGAAGGAAGCGATATCACTGGCTACCTGGGTCGTTGCAATATGGATAGCGGCGACGTTTGCGCCAAAACTGTCTTCTGCATTAGCCGGTAGCATTGGGTCGGAAGCGGTGAGGCAGGCTGTCAGTTTTGGTGTGCTGTTTATATTAACGCTGATAGTTGGTGGGCTGGTAAATTTTATGATCAGTCAGGTGGTAAAGAAAACCGGCCTTTCCGGAGCTGATCGTCTGTTCGGCATTATTTTCGGTGTTATTCGCGGGGGGCTGATTATTGTCGTCTTTGTTGTCGTTGGTGGTATGACCCCATTACCTGATTATTCGTGGTGGCAACAGTCACAATTATTACCCTGGTTTGAAAATACCGCCACAACGATACAGAACTATATTCCTGATCATCTGAATTTATCCTTTTAGGAGATTTCTGAAAATATAGAAATACAGGTTTATTTTTGTTGACGTAATTTACTCCGCTTTGATTCAGTTACTAACAGGATGGATGAAAAGGATACTTATTGTTTAAGACACGCTGTAAATACCTCCATGTAAGCTCGACACCCGCATCCCTGCGGCTGACGGTCTTTAACAATAAGTATCCTTTTCATCCATATTCAGTAATATAAAGAGAAAAAACTATGTGTGGAATTGCAGGCATTGTTGCAAATAGCAATGTGAATCTGGATTTATACGACGCTCTGTCTGTATTGCAGCATCGTGGTCAGGATGCCGCCGGTATAACAACCTGTGAGAATGGACGATTTTATTTACGCAAGGGAAATGGTCTGGTGCGTGACGTTTTTTTTGCCAAACACATGCTGCAACTGCCTGGTAATATGGGCATTGCTCATGTGCGGTATCCTACCGCAGGCTGTTCTTCTTCTGCAGAGGCACAACCGCTGTATGTGAATTCACCCTATGGCATTGCACTGGCTCATAATGGCAACCTGACTAATGCCGCAGGATTAAAAAAAGAGCTGTTTATGTCAGATCTACGTCATCTGAATACCGATTCTGACAGTGAGGTTCTGCTGAATATATTCGCGCATGAGCTACAGCGAAAAGTAAGTGCTAAATTTGATGTTGCGGCAATTTTTGATGCGGTCTCTGCCATTCATAAGCGCTGCCGTGGTGGTTATGCCGTTGTTACCATGATTGTTGGCAAAGGGATTCTTGCTATCCGTGACCCATACGGAATAAGACCACTGGTTTATGGTAAACGTATTACCGGTAACGGCATAGATTATATGGTGGCCTCGGAGAGTGTGGCGTTACAGTCACAGGGCTTTGAGCTGGTTCGTGATATTGCACCGGGTGAAGCTGTTTTTATTGATGTGAGCGGTAAACTCCATGCAAAACAGTGTGCGGATAATGCTGTATTGTCTCCCTGTGTTTTCGAATATGTCTATTTTGCACGACCTGATTCCATTATTAATGGTGTGCTGGTGTATAAAGCACGGTTACGTATGGGGAAGTCACTGGTAGCAAAAATCTTACGCGAGCATCCTGATCATGATATTGATGTGGTTATTCCTATTCCGGATACCAGCCGCAGTACTGCGCTGGAAGTGGCTTATCATCTAAATGTAAAATATCGCGAAGGGTTTATTAAAAACCGCTATATTGGCCGTACCTTTATTATGCCCGGTCAAAAACAACGTAAAAAATCGGTACGTCAGAAGCTGAACCCTATTGACCTTGAATTTAAGGGTAAAAACGTTTTACTGGTGGATGATTCCATTGTTCGAGGTACAACCTCCAAACAGATTGTACAGATGGCTCGTGAATCAGGTGCAAAAAAAGTCTATATGGCATCCGCTGCCCCGCCGGTACGTTATCCGAATGTATATGGTATTGATATGGCATCGCATGAAGAGTTTATTGCACATAATCGTAACCTGGAAGAAATTACTGAAATTATCGGTGCAGACTGGTTAATTTATCAGGATCTTGAAGATTTACGCGAAGCAGTACGCAAAGGCAACCCGTTAATACAACATCTTGATTGTTCCTGCTTTGATGGTAAATATGTTACCCAGGATGTAGATGAAAATTATTTCAAACAACTGAATGCCTTGCGTAGTGATGCTGCAAAAAACAAGTTAGAAAAGAAAATGAAGACAGTACAACTGTAGTTTTTATCCATTTCAGTAATAACAACAAAAATATTCAGAGGTGTCCTAGATGAATTCAGTTGTCATTAACATTGAAAAACAGTTACTCACCTTGCTTGATGGAGAGGGTCATGTTCTGCATGACTATCCGGTATCAAGCTCGAAATATGGCACTGGCTGTGCAAATGGCAGTGAAAAAACCCCGACTGGCCTGCACCGTATTGCCGAAAAAACCGGTGGTGCCATGCCGGTAAATGAGGTTTTTATCGCCCGTATACCTCACGGTAATCTACAGGAGTGTATCGAGAGTGGCGTTGATTTACCGGATGATATTATTATGAGCCGAATTCTCTGGTTGGAAGGCATGGAACCGGGACGGAATAAAGGCGGTTATGTCGATAGTTATCAGCGTTATATTTATATTCATGGTACTAACCATGAAGATCAAATTGGTACACCGGCGTCCATCGGTTGTATTCGAATGCGTAATGACGATATTGTTAAGCTGTATCGTCTGATTGAAATCGGTACAGAAGTAAATATCCTCGAATCAGATTAAAATGAAAAAGTAACAAGGGCAAAACTAATGAGCCAAAACAGGAATAACCGTAATAGCGGCAGGTTTGACGATGCTGGTTTTGCAACTCGTGCGGTCAGGCAGGGGTTTATTCGTACCCACGAAAATGAGCACGATGAAGCCATTTTCCCTACTTCCAGCTTTGTATTTGCCTCAGCCGCTGAAGCCGCTGCCCGTTTTTCTGGGGAACAGCCTGGAAATATCTATTCACGGTTTACCAATCCGACGGTGAGAACCTTTGAACAGCGCCTCGCTTCACTCGAAGGGGCGGAGCGTTGTGTCGCCACAGCGTCTGGTATGTCCGCGATTTGCGCAACCTTTCTTGGTCTGTTAAAAACGGGTGATCACATTGTTTCATCGCGCAGTATTTTTGGCACCACGACTGTATTGCTTACCAATATTATTGCAAAACTGGGTATTACCACCAGCTTTGTAGAATTATCCAACCTGCGGGCATGGGAGGCGGCGATTGGAACACAAACAAAGCTGCTGTTTCTGGAAACACCGTCCAACCCTTTAACTGAACTGGTTGATCTGACCGCACTGGCGGATATTGCCCATAAACATGGTTGTCTGCTGGTCGTGGATAACTGTTTGTGCACACCGGCATTGCAACAGCCACTGGCGCTGGGAGCGGATATTGTTGTTCATTCCGCGACGAAATATATTGATGGACAGGGGCGCTGCATGGGCGGTGCTGTGTGTGGCAGTAATGATGTTGTTGGCGAAGGAGTTTATGGTTTTCTGCGTTCAGCCGGACCCACCATGAGCACCTTTAATGCCTGGGTATTTTTAAAAGGGCTGGAGACATTGAAACTGCGTATGCAGGCGCACAGTGTGGCGGCACTGGAACTGGCGCAATGGCTGGAACAACAGCCTCAGGTGAAACGGGTATATTATCCGGGGCTGAAAAGTCACCCACAACATGCATTGGCCAGACAGCAGCAATCGGCATTTGGTGGTTTGTTGTCATTTGAATTAAAGGGTGGAAAGGAAGAAGGCTGGCGACTGGTTGATGCCACGCGTATTATTTCGATTACCGCTAATCTTGGGGATACCAAATCTACCATTACGCATCCAGCAACGACCACGCATGGTCGTCTGACACCGGAACAACGCGAACAGGCCGGTATTTCCGATGGTCTGATTCGTATTGCTGTCGGGCTGGAAGATATTGAAGATATTAAAGCTGACCTGTTAAGAGGCATGGGATAGCGGCGAACCATCTGTGCAGCTTACAGTATTGAAAAGTTGCCCCGAGCAAGTATTACCATGACGCAGCTAACCATTCGTGAATTACTGCTGATGCTTTATCAGGCGGCAGTGGATGGTGTTGATGGTCAGTACCTGGTGCAGCAGTGGTTTGCCAGATACCCGCAACGTTTTAGCCATTGTGTTGCTATCGGTAAAGCAGCGCCAGCAATGTTGCGGGGAGCATTACCTGCCTGGACATCATTTTCTCCCTCGTCGATACCCCGATTCTTATTGATTTCGCCTCCTCGGCAAATTAGCCGGAGCCTGCGAAAAAACAGCGCGATACAGTGTATTGCATCGTCTCATCCACTACCGGATGAAAAATCGCTACAGGCCGGTCATCAGTTATTACAGTTTTTACGTCACCTGCCCGATGATGCGCGGGTTCTGTTTCTAATTTCCGGTGGTTCATCGGCACTGGTTGAGGTATTAAAGGAAAATATCACGCTGGAGGAATGTCGTCAGATTAACCGTTATCTGCTGGCATCAGGTAAAACGATACAGCAGATTAATGCATGGCGTCAGCGTTATTCAAAAATTAAGGCAGGCGGTTTGTTGCGCTATATCAATCCGCAACACTGTACCCAGTTGTTAGTTTCCGATGTGCTGGGTGATGATGTTTCTGTGATTGGTTCCGGGTTGCTGGTTGAATCTGATCGAGATGTTGATAGTGATGAATACCTGCGCAAATTCTTCCCTGCTCAGGGAGTTGCTCAGGCACCAACACAGCAAAATAGCACCGCTGGAAAAGTAAAAACCGTTATTATTGGCACATTACAACAGGCCTTGAAGGCCTGTGCGCAGGCGGCAGAAGGGGAAGGCCTGCCCTGTGTGGTCCACGAAGAATGTCTGCAGGGAGACGCGCTGGAGGCAGCAAAAAATATTGCTCGCTACCTGAAACAAGCTCCGCCGGGCATTCATTTATGGGGAGGAGAAACCACCGTTAGCCTGCCGGAGCGTCCTGGTATTGGTGGCCGTAATCAGAGCTTTGTCTTACAGATTGCCATGTGTCTGGCTGATACAGCTATCCATGTATTAGCAGCTGGTAGTGATGGTATTGACGGAAATAGCAACTGCGCCGGTGCAGCGGTGTCGGCCTATACCATAAGAAAAGCCCGTTCAATGGGCATGGATGTGGAACAGGCACTGGAAAAAGCCAATGCAGGCATGGTGCTGATGGCAACGGACGATCTGATTCAAACCGGTCCAACGAATACCAATGTGATGGATATCGTGATTGCCTACGTGCCGGCTAATGGTAATGTGACGGAATAATCAGTCATGGCTTCTTTTTTTTACAGGTTTTGACGCCTAACACACCATAAACCGGGCAGAAACATAAAATGCTGGTAGTTAGCGGGATAATTCCAAACCAGCCCCAGGGGGTTTTTGGGCCATAATAGACCAGAGCGATCATGCCACTACCTATTACAATTCTGGCTATACGATCAACAATTCCCAAATTACACAACATGATAAAGATCTCTGAAAAGTAAGGATGTAAAGAATTTACAGCATTATAAGTGGACAGTGGATCCATCAAAAAAATCCACATCAGATGGCCGTTATTTTAGCGGTGTTATCTGCCGGTGTCTGACTAATTCAGGATAATTGTAGCTATGTTTTATAATCAGGAAGTATTATCTGGGTGAATATAAAAGGCTGGTCATTGCGTCAGAAAATCACCAGCCTTTTGATAAGCGATTGATTACCGTTCTCCTTAGCAACGGTTATTTTGTTGAGCAGGTTTTCAGCCCTAACAGCGTATAGAGCGGGCAGAATTTAAAAACTCCGGTAAGTAAGGGGATAATGCCTATCCAGCCGTAAACGGTATTATGTCCGATTATTTTATCGCCAAAAAACACCAGGCTTAATAAAGCCAGGCCAATAATAATACGCAGTACCCGATCTATTCCACCTACATTACACATGATTTTCTCCCATTTGATTGAATTGATGTAACTATTATAGAGACTTCAGCAATATCGTCTGTGACATTGTCACATTGTTCGTGATTCCATTAGCTGTACTAACCCGGTGCGATTGATAATTTCAATACTTCCCCGATGAAGGAGAATTATTCTTTTCTGTTCCAGTTCCTTTAATTGACGGCTGATTACTTCACGGGCACTGCCCAGTTCGGTGGCCAGTTCCTGATGGGTTATTTTTATTATGTGCGTATTTGTCTGGTGTTTTAGCAGGCATTTTGCCAGACGGATATCGAGTTTGCCAAAAGCGACTTCTTCAACCAGAGTGATTAGCAGCTGAACGTGAGTGGTGAAGGAGTGAAAGACCATTCGCCGAAATGAGTCAGATTGCTGTATGCCTCTATCGAAAACATCGGCGGGAATAGCCAGTGCGGTAACCTCGGTTTCACTAATGCCTTCAGCCGGATAGCGGGTTTGACCAAACAGGCAGGAGGTGGTCAAAATACAGGAATCACCATTATGCAGACGGTATAAGACAATTTCTCTGCCATTTTCAGCACGGCTAAAAACTCGGATACTGCCTCGAATGACAATAAGATAATTCTGGCAGGCATCACCCTGATGAAAAACGGTTGTTTTCTCCGGTAAATTGATAAGCCCTGACTGATCAAAAATCTCACTGAGCTGCGCATCAACGACCATATTAATTTCAGATAAAGCCTTGCGCCAGTTATTTTCTGTCATCCTTTATACCAGTGTAAACGTAATGCCCGGAGCACCTTGTTACTGTAAATACGAGAGCCGTTGCTGCCATTGTAACGTGCCAGTGCTTTACGTAAATCATTGTTTTCCATGTTCATATAATATTTCAGGATGGTGCAGCCCAGTCTCAAATTGGTATCAATATTAATCAGATTGTCATCAGGATGACCGATCTCCTTTAACCAGAACGGCATTACCTGCATTAAACCCTGTGCTCCTGAACGGGATATGGCATAAGGGTCAAAACGGCTTTCAACCTCGATTAAGGCAAGTATCAGTTCTGGCGGTAATTTAACACGGCTAGCTTCATAGTGGACCTGCTTAAGCAGGTGCAGGCGTTTTTCTGGATTTTTTACAAAAGGCTTTAGCCGGTGCGACATATCAAGCAGCCAGACTTCTGCATCGAAACGATCTTTAAACCCTGATGAAGAATTTATTGCGCGGGTAAGTGCCTGGCGCAGCGCAGGGTCAACCTTATGGATGGACGCTACTACCGGTGTAAATACCATATTGCTGAAAATAAATGCAAGAATAAAAAACTGCAAAGATGAAATGATGTTGCCTGGGCGCATAATCAGAAGGTCATTAATTATTATTTCTGTTTATTATCTTTCGGGCTAATTTGATCCGCAAGCATCAGGTATTCTCTCTGTGTCCCTGCAGAAATTCAACAACCTGATCAATTGTTATATCCTGGCTTTCCACGTCGGTTCGCCGTTTATATTCTACTTTGTTTTCCTTTAATCCTCGCTCACCGATAACCAGACGATGTGGAATACCGATCAGGTCAATATCAGCCAGTATGGCACCAAGGCGGGATTTTTCATCAAATAGTAAAACATCAAATCCGGCAGTTGCAAGTGCATCATGCAGGGACAGGGCGGCATTTCGTACGGCATCAGATTTCTGCATATTTATTGGTGCAATGGCCACCTCAAAAGGGGCTAGACTGGCCGGCCAGATGATACCATTTTCATCATTATTCTGTTCAATAGCGGCAGCGACGATACGGCTGATACCAATACCATAACAGCCCATCATCATGCTGATCGCTTTACCGTTTTCATCCAGTACGGTAGCGTTCATTGTTTCGGAGTATTTTTTACCAAGCTGAAAAATATGTCCCACTTCAATACCGCGTACAATAGACAATGTTCCTTTGCCGTCCGGGCTGGCATCACCGTTTACAATATTACGGATATCTGCTGTAGCGGGTAATATGCAGTCACGTTCCCAGTTAACACCGGCGAGGTGTTGGCCATCTTTATTGGCGCCACAGACAAAATCAGCCAGTTGCAGGGCGGCATGGTCGGCAATAACAGGAATAGCCAGATTGACCGGGCCGATAGAGCCGGCAGTGCAACCGACAGTCTGCTGGATCTGTTCGTCACTGGCAAAGCACAGTGGCGAGGCAACCCCGTTCAAATGGGCAGCCTTGACTTCATTTAATTCGTGGTCGCCACGCAGAACAAGGGCAACTACGCTATTTTCCTTTTCTCCTTTTACCAGCAATGTCTTAATACACTGTTGTGGTTTTATCTCAAGAAAGTCGCAGATTTCTTCAATACTATGCTGATTCGGGGTATCAATGCGCTGCATTGTTGCAGAGGGGGCAGGGCGTGGTTCGACCGAAATCAGTGATTCAGCTTTTTCAATATTTGCTGCATAATCGCCCTTATCTGAAAAGGCAATAGCATCTTCACCCGAGTCAGCCAGCACATGAAATTCATGCGAGCGGTTGCCACCGATGGCTCCGCTATCGGCCATTACGGCACGAAATTCCAGCCCCAGTCGACTAAAAATATTACAGTAGGTCTGGTACATGGTGTCGTAGGTTTTTTGCAGGCAATGTTCGGTGCTATGAAAAGAGTAGGCATCTTTCATAATAAATTCCCGTGCCCGCATTACCCCGAAGCGCGGTCTCACTTCATCACGAAATTTGGTCTGGATCTGATAATAGGTGGTAGGCAGTTGTCTGTAGCTGGATAATTCACGTCGAGCCAGGTCGGTAATAATTTCTTCATGGGTCGGGCCAAAACAGAACGCACGCTGATGTCGGTCATGAAAACGTAGTAGCTCCGGGCCATACTGCTCCCAACGCCCGGATTCCTGCCATAATTCGGCTGGTTGCACCGCAGGCATTAACACCTCAAGCGCACCACTGTGGTTCATTTCTTCGCGTACAATGGCTTCGACCTTACGCAGGGTACGCAGACCTAGCGGCAACCAGGTGTATAGCCCGGCAGCCAGTTTACGGATCAGCCCGGCACGCAGCATTAGCTGATGACTGCGTATTTCGGCATCAGCCGGAGTTTCCTTAAGGGTGGAGAGTTGATATTGAGATAAATACATAAGCGGCTCTTGGGCAACACGATAAAATGAGCGCATTCTAACAAAACATTGTGCATCGCTTGTGAAAATTTATTACCCGATTTTTTTTACCATTTCTGCCGGGCTGCTCAGGAGTAACCTTCGCCATGAAAGATGACTGATAGCAGGTATTATACGGGTAAAAGAGCCGGTTAACCAAAGGTTCGTTTATCCCAGCCCCACATGGGTCGATCAGGACTGGCAAATTCAATATAAATACGCCCGCCGGGGATATCCAGTGTATCTTCAATAAAACCACACAGGGCGGCGGAAAGACGGGTTGTTTCCGTCTCTGCCAGCCCCAGGCTTTTCAGACGTAAATGGGCTGCCGGGGCGAAACTGCCAGCAAAACTGAGTACCTGTACCGATTCAATTTTTACCATGACATAACTTTCTGGTTTGCCGAGTAATTTAGCAGTCAGTTCAGATGCCGCAAGCGCCAGTGTATCCGGGTTATCAATAGACGTATTAGTTGAAATAGTTAGCAACGGCATAATATTTACCCCTTTATAAGCAATATTCTCTCTGTCTTTTTCTGGCTGCTGAAAGCCTTTGCTGACGTTGTTGCTCGGTTAAATAGATATAATCACCTTTGGCATTGATTTCACGCATACGACCACGTGACTCGATGCCGGCTATATCACTTCTGGCCTGTTGGCACAGCCGATGTTTTTCACTGGCGGGTATTGTGGGTTTAACCAGTTTAGGCTGTAATGCTTCCTGTTGTTTGCGTTTTTCCTCGGCCTTACGCCGCTTAGCGGCTTCCTTATCCAGTTCCTGTTTTGAAATGCCGGGTTTGGTGGTAACCAGTGGTTGAAGTTCTATCTGCTTACTGGCATGGTTAGCTGCCGGCTCGCCGCTATAATGAACCTGGCCTTTGCCATCAACCCATTTATAAATTGCGGCATGCACTGTTAGCGTAAATAACATTAGTAACAGTGCCAGTGCTGTTAGCCATGAATAATGTGACATTGTGGGCAGAATCGAAGTAGAAACTTTCTTTATCGGCATAGACGTAACTCCGAAGTTATTAGCGTATTGCCCAGGATAATTTGTTCTCCAATTATCCATAGGAATGTTACCATAGAGAAATATATGCTAGCAGAAATTAACATAAGGTTGGGGATTTTTGACCGAAAAAGACATCATGCCAGTGTTCCCCGTACTATTTTGGGGAATGACGCGAGATGTTCGCTTTTATTATAATGAGCCGTCTGAATATAAGGGCGCAATCAATTAATAGAGGTGTCCTAATGTTTGTTGAAATGAATCAGGACGGATTATGGTATGGCTGATCGACGTTTAAAAATATTTCATACGGTTGCCAGGCTACTGAATTTTACCAGGGCCGGTGAACAACTGCATATGACACAGCCAGCCGTTACGTTTCAGATTCGCCAGTTGGAAGAACAGTTTAATACCCGTCTGTTTGATCGTACACATAATAAAGTTACCCTGACGGATGCCGGCAAACAGGTATATATGTATGCGGATCGGATTCTAAAAATATACGATGAAATGCATCATAGTATTACTGAAATGACCGGCGATGTTCGTGGTGGCGTATCGCTGGGAGCGAGTACAACCATTGCTGAATATATGCTGCCTTTACTAATTGGTGAGTTCAAATTTAAATATCCGGATGTAAGGATCAGCCTGAAAGAGTCGAATACAGAAGATATTGTTGCGATGGTTGAAAACAATGTGGTGGATTTGGGCATTGTTGAAGGTTCGGTAAATAATAAAAATCTACTGGTGGAACAATGCAGAGTGGATCAGCTGGTTGTCATTTTACCCAATTCACACAAGCTGGCAAAAGAAACAACGTTACATGTAAATGATATTCTCCCTCATCCATTTATCTGCCGTGAAACGGGTTCCGGTACACAGGAAACAATTATCAATTATGTACGTGAGCAGAGCACGGACGGTATGCTTAACGTCTGTTTTGAGCTGAGTAGTCCCGAAGCAATAAAGGGGGCGGTCGAAGCTGGCATGGGAATATCTATTGTATCTAACGCCAGCATTGAAAAAGAACTGAAACTGGGGACATTAACAGCGGTGGCTTTGTCACCAAAACTTGAACGGTCGTTTTCCTTTGTTCGTCAACGTTACAAATTTAAATCCCGGGCCGCTGATGAACTGTTAGGGTTCGCTCAGGAGTTCTGTAAAAAAATGTCCTGAAGCAAGTTTGTCTGGGCGGTGTTTATTATTACCTGAAATCGGATTCTGTGAAAATTTATGAGTAAACAAAAAAAGTCAGCTAAAAAATTAATTGAACTATATGAAGAACTGGGTGATGAACGTCAGCATTCATTATTTGATTTTGCCAACTATCTGCATTCACTGGGAGATCTGGTCAACCAGGAAATTGCCGAGCCTGAAAATATCCCCCGCCCACAGGAAGAAACCGTGGTGGGTGCGATTAAACGGCTGAAGGCAACGTATCATATGATAGGGAGAATGTCAGTATTTTCAGATGCCTCAGCACTGATGACTGAACATATGATTAAAGGGCGTGATTCGGTTGAAGTCATTGATGAGATGGAAAAATTGTTCGACAAGGCTTATCAGGATTTAATAAGGGAAAAATCATGATTACAGTAGTAAAAGCCTGGTTTGAAAAAAATTTTTCAGACCCACAGGTTATTATTCTGACTCTGTTTCTGATGCTGGGTTTTTTTCTGGTGTTTTACTGGGGAAAAATTCTGACACCGGTACTGGCTGGTATCATTATTGCCTATATACTGGAAGGTCCGATTAAACGTTTTCAGCAAATGGGTATGCCACGTTGTGTTGCTTTTTTGAGTACTTATTTTATTTTTCTTACTACGGTGATATTTATATTAATTGGTCTGATTCCGCTGGTGATCAGTCAGTTAACACAGTTAACAACAGAGTTTCCACGGATACTACAAAAGGTTCAGCAGCTTATACTAAGTATTCCCGAGCATTATCCACTGCTATTTGCTGATAAGGAGATTAAAAATATATTTGGTAATTTCACCACTGAACTGGTTACAGTCGGACAGAAGTTAGTAACGATGTCACTGTCCTCTGTGGTTGATATTTTTACCGTTATGGTTTATCTGGTCGTTGTTCCGTTGCTGGTTTTTTTCCTGCTTAAAGATAAAACTAAAATACTTAACTGGCTTCGTCGTTTTTTGCCCGATGAACGCGGTCTGGTTCATCAGGTATGGAAAGAAGTTGATATAAAAATGGGTAACTATATTCGTGGTAAGTTACTTGAAGTCGTTATTGTTGGCGTTGCTACTTTTATTCCACTGAAAGTGATGGATTTAAACTATGCAGCAACCCTGAGTCTGCTTGTTGGGCTGTCAGTTATTATTCCCTATGTGGGAGCCGTGGCGGTTACTATTCCTGTTACCATAATCGCCTGGGTACAGTGGGGGGCAAGCAGTGACTTCATGTATTTGATGATAGCCTACCTGGCGGTTCAGTTTCTGGATGGAAATATACTGGTACCATTGCTATTTTCAGAAGTGGTTAATATGCACCCGGCTGCGATTATTATTGCGGTACTCTTCTTTGGTGGTCTGTGGGGGGTATGGGGAGTATTTTTTGCTATCCCGCTGGCAACGCTGGTACAGGCAGTAATTAACGCATGGCCAACGCGAGACAGGCCGCTTTACCCGATGCTAAAAAATTAAGTTCACATCTTTTAGGAATACTGAATTCAAGTCGCAAATGTATGGTTTACCACATTAAATCATCAGGTACCTGATACTCGGCATAGGGATCATCAATGTCAGAGTAAGTTTCTTTGTTGTCGATCATAACAATACGTTTTTCATTACGCTGTCGGATTTTTTCTGCGGTGGTGAATGGTACCAGTTCATAATGGCCTTCAATACGTGCAAGGGCTAATTTTCCTTCTACAAGCTGTTGCTTCATGTCCTTATTAATATGAATTTGGTGAATTTTATTACGGTGCTCAAAGTGGTAAATAATATTGCAGTTTTCATCACGTAATAGACGATTGGCCTTGACGAGCTGGTTTATCTCGGCTGAAATGGCTTTGTTTCTTGCCTGCTGTTCTTTTTTTAGATTTAACTCACGGTCACGTTTTGCTTTTTCGGCGGCAGCTTGCTGGCGCTTTAACTGATTTTTATCTATTTCAGCTTTATTATTATGTTGTTTCCTGTTTTTGCTTTTTTCCTGGTTCGCTTTTTTAATCTGCTTTTTATTGACGAGACCCGCTTTAAGCAGTTGTTCCTGAAAAGGGTTATTCATACGGTGTGCTCAAGGGATTAATAATCGGTGATTAACCGGGGGGTTTCTGAAAATAGTAATCCTATTCTACCGGACTGGCCGAGCCGGATAAAGTGATGATTTAAAAGTAAGCGCGAATAAGGCAAAGAGATGCTCTGGCAGTGATAAACTTCATCACCTGCCCGAACCCTATATGCTAATATCGTGAGAACCGGCAACCCGAATGAATCAGTCTAATTACCGTTCTCCTTAGTAACTCCATTATTTTAGTCGGGTGGCGCTATTTTATAACAATAACCTGTTTAATGATTAATTCAAAACATACAAAGATCCTGTTAAATTTACTTTTACCGCTCCTGCTAATTCTTATTTCAGGTTGCGCAACGCGACCCGTTGCATTGCCCGAGGCTTATGCTAAAAAACTCCCCTGGGGCGCTATTGATTTAGATATAAACAAAAGCGGTCCCTTTACCCTTAGAGAGAGCCTGGGAAGTGCGCTGATTAAAAAAGCGAACAATTATCGTAACGTCAAAGGTAGCGTTCCTTTTAATATCTTAAGCCTGTCAGGTGGAGGCACCAGAGGTGCATTTGGTGCAGGCATATTATCTGGCTGGGAGGATCGAGGGGATATGCCTAAATTTGACATAGTGACAGGTGTGTCAACGGGCGCAGTGATGGCAACATTTGCCTTTCTTGGTGGTAAAGAGTTAGATAAAGTGAAATGGTTTTATACGAAGTCGCATACTGAAGATGTTTACACGTCTAGCTGGCTTAGTTTTTTTGGTGAAGCCTATTTAATGAATCCGGCCCCATTGAAAAAGTTATTTTTAAAATCGTTTAATAAAAAGCTGCTGGATCAGGTTGCCGCAGAGTATGCAAAGGGGCGCCGCCTTTATATTGGTACGACCAATCTTGATACGGGGCAGTTCGTAGTGTGGGACATGGGGGCAATAGCTTCAAGCAACAGAAGTGATAAATACCAGTTATTTGCAGATATTATTTATGCTTCCAGTGCAATGCCAATTTTTTTACCCCCTCAGTATATGCAGGTAAATATTGAAGGCAAATCGTATTATCAGATGCATGTTGATGGTGGAATATACGCCCATGTGTTTATGATTGGGTTGTTGGTTAACTGGAAAGAAATTTTAAATTTCAAGCATAATGCAAATGTTAACTTTGATACGACGCTTTATGTCGTGGCAAATCGCAAGTACCGTAACCGGCATATGTATGATCCCGTAGAGCAATCACCCTCAAGTATTATCTCGGCATATATTAATGTAGAAACTGATTTGTTATTTGATAAAAGTATATACAGGCTCTATACCAGTAGTATTAAAAAAGGTGTGAAGTTTCGTATGATATCTGTACCCGAAGATGTAAATTATGTGGATGATGCAACGGAGTTTGACCCGAAAAAAATGACCAAATTATTTAATGTTGGTTATAAATATGGGCTTAAAGGTATAAAGTGGCAGGATAAGGTTTCTATACATGAATATGATAAGCGGTAACTTTATTATTCAAAACTCGGGTATTACTGAAACGGATGAAACCTGCATCCCTGCGGCTGACGGTCTTTAACAACAAGTATCCTTTTCATCCATCCTGTTAGTAAATTCACCCTGTCAACTGGTCATTATGGACTTAAATTTAATTGCTGCTCATTTTTCTGATATAAGCTGGATACTGTTTGCGCTTGTTTTTGGCCTGGCTGCTGCCTATATATCATTACCACCGATGGTAGGTTATCTGGCAGCAGGTTTTGCTTTAAGCGCCCTGGGTATACAAAGTGGCGCTACTTTGCAATCGGTTGCAGATATCGGGGTTACCATATTACTTTTCAGTATTGGTTTAAAGCTCAATTTAAAAGACTTGTTTCGCACCGAAATATGGGCTGTATCTGTCATTCATATGTTGATTACCGTTGTGGTGTTCGGGCTTGTTATTTTTGTGTTTAGCTTTAGTGGGCTACATGAATTTATTGGACTAACTGTCGCTGAATCTGCATTAATTGCTTTTGCCTTAAGTTTTTCCAGCACCATTTTTGCAGTGAAGATTTTAGATGAAAAATCTGAAATGGCTTCCCTTCATGGGAAAGTTGCCATTGGCATTTTAATTATGCAGGATTTATTTGCAGTCATCTTTCTAACGGCTGCTTCAGATAAGATGCCTCACCCCTGGGCGTTATTTCTGTTGTTGTTAATTCCATTAAGACCACTGCTTATTAAAGTGATAACACGAGCCGGACGAGGTGAACTGCTTATTTTGACCGGTATGTTATTAGCATTGGGAGGCGCAAAACTATTTGAATTTGCCGGTGTTAAGGCCGACCTTGGTGCGCTGCTTCTGGGTGTGCTACTGGCAGGAAATGTGAAATCAGAAAAACTTGCCAAATCCTTATTATCTTTTAAAGAAATATTTCTGGTCGCGTTTTTCCTGAGTATCGGTTTTAATGGTGTGCCTTCAATAGCGGGTGTTATTATTGCTGTTGTGCTTGCTACTTTAATGCTGGGTAAATCATTTTTATTTTTTGTTTTACTGACGAAATTTAAATTACGGAGTCGTACCGGATTTTTAACCAGCCTGTCGCTTTCAAATTATAGTGAGTTTGGCCTGATTGTTGGATCAATAGGTGTAACAGCTGGCTGGATGAGTAGTGAATGGCTGGTGATAATTGCTCTTGCGCTATCAATAACATTCACTATGTCCTCATTGGCAAATAATAGGGCATACGGTTTATATGCAAAATTAGAAAATCGACTGGTAAAATATGAAAGTATGCAACGATTGCCGGATGACAGGCCGATTGATATTGGGGGTGCGCAGGTACTGATATTTGGAATGGGGCGTGTTGGTGCAGGCGTTTATGATACTTTATTAGAACGATATGGTGAAAATTTATTAGGTATTGATTATGATCCGAAGGTCGTAGATCAACAAGTAAAAGAAGGCAGGAATGTTATTGTCGGTGACGCGACTGACTATGATTTCTGGGAACGATTGCAACCGGATTCTATAAAATTAATTTTACTGGATATGCCAAATATAAAAGAGGCGCTGACTGCATCCGCTATGATTAAACAGACTCGATATCAGGGGTTAATTTCTGCAACCGTAAAGCATAATGATTTTATACAACCGCTAAAAGAAGCCGGTGTTGCCTATGTATATAATATTTATGCAGAAGCCGGCTCGGGGTTTGCCAATCATGTGTGTAAGAATATTTGTAATAATACATAAATCCCGGCTCCTGCCATCACGCCAGCAGGTAGTGTTACCAGCCAGGCAAAGCCAATGCCGAGCGCCACGCTTCGATCAATCGTGCCGTCGCTGCTGCTAGACCCGGCCAATGCGCCGCCTACGACGTGCGTGGTTGACACCGGCAGGCCATTAAAGCTGGCCGTACCAACCAGTGCTGCGGTGATTAAACTGGCAATCAGGCCGGGGCGGGGATTAAGGCGTGCCAATCGAACCCCCAGCGTGTTGGCGATCCGGTGCGCACCGAGTACCCCACCAACCAGCATGGCCAGTCCTGTGAGACTTACCGCGAGCTGTGAATTCATTGCGCCGATGGGAAGCAGCAGGGCAGCAATTTTGGGCGTATCATTCATGCCGCGCGAAAAACTAACCAGTCCGGCGGCGGCGAAATGCGCCATGTCAGCACGAGACCAAACCCATCGCAGCAGAGGTTGCAGACCTTGTTGCTGACACCGTTCTGCCTCATCCACCACCAGGACATTAGGTGTTTGTAGAAGCATTCCTGCGGCCTCTGTTGAGGGAAGAATATCCTGCTCAGTGGCAACGCAGATACAACGCTGCGCTGTGGATTCGGCACCACGTTGCAACCATTTGCTCAATAGCCATGCCGGTATAAAGGCGATAATCGGACTCGCCAGCAGTGGCAGAAGGATAGTGCTACCGAGGCTGGCGAAATGAACCTCGGTTCCCACCGCGATGACACCTGCCCCGACCATAGCACCGACCAGTGCGTGGGTTGTGGAAATTGGCCAGCCTCGTATCGCCGCCAGAGCGACCGTGAACATGGCTCCGCCAGCCACGGCAATGCCGAAGCGGGGGTCATTGACCACCGCCGCTGGCACCAGACCTTTGCCGGTAAAAGCGACCAGTAGAGCATGTGCCAGCCATGCTGAAGACAGCGCACCTAACAGCGTCGTTGCGCTACCCCAGATCAGGCAAGTCCGGTAGCCCGCCGTTGCGGTACTGTACAGACTGGCCACGCCCTTGAAGTTGTCATTGGCTCCATTGGAAGCGGCAAGCGCCAGAACCGCGATTATAAGCAGCCATTCCATACCATTACCCCGGGTAAATTCTATTTTCTCTATGTATTATGTGTTTTTGCCTTCACTACAGAAATGCTTTGTTCCTTCTCCAGCCTCAAAATAGTTTATCCGCCCCACAAATACATGATCCTTTCTGATTGCTCATGTGCCACCCTCATCAAAATTTGGTATTTTTATTAATAGAGAGGTGTCCTTAAGCCAATACATTAACAGACTTAATAAATGAGAACGTATAGTAAAAAGTTCAATAACTTACGTGCAGTCTCATTTTAGTATTTATGCTCAAAACCACCTAATAAGTGAGATTGGTTTGAAATATGAACCTAATAAGTGAGAATTTTATAATAGAGTTACTAACAGGGTAGATGAAAAGGATACTTATTGTTCAAGACCGTCAGCCGCAGGGATGCGGGTGTCGAGCTTACATGGATGTATTGACAGCGTGTCTTGAACAATAAGTATC
>VAPF01048600.1_pt1 | contig 25530 bp, 14 predicted proteins | sample 3393931 | NCBI WGS metagenome assembly VAPF01 (sample SAMN08290437, study PRJNA428436) | hydrothermal vent metagenome | isolation source: Deep-sea hydrothermal vent chimney | place: Atlantic Ocean: South-mid Altantic Ridge | depth 2773 m m | reverse complement strand
TTTGGCTTGATTGCGCCAATTATACAAGGTCGCTTGACTGATACCTTCCGACTCCGCCACTTCAGGTATCGATTGATTGTGAGGGGGTAACATCTTCTTTAACACAGCCGTCTTCCGCTCTTCCGAATAACGTGGCATTTCAAACCCTTTCCCCGCCCCCTGTATGATTATTTACGTGGTTCAACTGAGGCGACAACTATCCTGACACAGGGGGCCATTAATAACTTTGTTAAAACGGTACGCAATTATCAATCGTTGATGATGAACGGGTTTAAGGCCAACAAGCAGTATTTATCCGGCACGGTTGAGGGTCTAAATCGCATCGTCAATTTGGTCACCAGAAAAGCCTTTGGTTTTCGGGGGCATGAAACGCTTAAAGTATCGCTATTTCACACCATGGGAAAGCTTCCTGAGCCAAAATAAACCCATAGATTCTTCTGAAAGCCCATAGTTTGTAACAGTTAATTTCTGTATACCACCTTCAGGATATTTTCCACATAGGATCTTAGTGTTTCATCATTTTTTAGTAGAAAATTTTTTATGATCATGAAGTGTAATCAATAACGCTTTGTTTTCAAGGGAATGGAATATTGTTTAGACCTGATTTTCAATCGCTACGGGTATATATTTAAAACGGGCAGTTACACAGAGCTACTCACAGTTTCTGTGTATCAGGGTAATCGGGCTTAAATTGAATGGAATTTATACAATATTCCTGATGTTTTAAGATTCAATTTCATTTGAGGCATGATTTAGATTAAATTTTCAGTTTAGTATGATACTTGTTTATAGAGTTAATATAAAAAGCGATATTTCTTCCTGTATCTGATTATTAAATGAGCAAAACCATCTATATTTTAAGTCCGATTTTCCCGCTTTGTGCATCAGGGAAATCGGGATTAAATTGAATGAAATATATACAGCTTTCTGATATTTCAGGATTGAATTTCATTTAATGCATGATTTATTAAATTTTCGATTTAATGATGGTGATTATTTATACAGTTAATGCAAGAAACCATATTTCTGTCTGTGCTTGGTCGTTAAGTGATCAAAATTATCTATATTTAAGCTCGATTTCCCTGCTTTGCGCACTTAATTCTACAGACATTTTCTATTTTTTTCGGTATCATTTGTAAAGATTAGTAATTCAACCTGTAACATTAGTAATGAATTAGTAATTCAACACTGTTTGTACTGAAACATATCTTATCAAGTGGAGTTTGAATATTTTCTGAGTTTATATGGGGTTCATGTTTCCCATTAATCTAAGTTCCTGATTGCCCACAATTTTCAGCCACTCTCCAGTCGCCGGCTATAATTTAAGTAAATGGAGAAAAAGATAGAAAAAACAATGAGTATATAGACGGGCTTACAATAGTCTCTCTTGGAGATATAAATGAGTTATCACCAGACTTTATCGTAAGCCTTTATTGTAATGTGTTTGATGGGAATGCTTCGGGAATAGACGTCTTGTATTACCATCGTTCTGAAAAAGAAAGAAAGTCGCATTAATGTTGAACAATTTACTGGTTGGGTGATTATGCAGAAGACGCAGGTGATTCGTTAATATGAACAGCAATATGAACAACAAGATAGTCATCCAAAAAGCGTTACAGGAGTTGCAGGAGCTCAAGGCGAAAAAGTCAGAAGCGAATAGCTATGAAAAGATTGCTATCATTAGCGCTGGATGTCGCTTTCCGGGTAACATTGATTCACTCGCATCATTTTGGAAATCACTTTCTGAAGGACACGATGCCATCAGCGAGATCCCGCCCGACCGCTGGGACACTGCGGCCAGCTACGACCCCGAACCCAATCAGCCTGGAAAAAGCTATATTCGACATGGCGGTTTTCTTAATCAGGTAGATTCCTTTGATGCTGATTTGTTCAACATATCGCCTGCAGAATTAAAATGCATGGACCCTCAGCACCGGTTGTTACTCGAAGTGACTTGGGAAGCTATCGAAAACGCTGGTTATTCGCTATCAAAAGTACAACAGGCGACAACAGGCATCTATGTTGGAATCATGAACAGCGACTATGTCTTGCGGCAAGTCAGTGAGCTTTCCACCGCACCAGATGACAATGGGCTGAACCCGTATATGGTGACTGGCAATAGCAACAGTTTTCTTGCCGGTCGAATTTCACATTCATTTAACCTGAATGGCCCCTCTCTTGTTGTAAATACGGCCTGTTCTTCGTCGCTAGTCACCGTCCATCTGGCCTGCCAAGCATTGCGCAACGGTGAGTGTGATATTGCTTTGGCAGGTGGTGTCAACGTCATCCTTGACCCGCTCACCAACATCCTGCTTTCCCAAATGGGTGTGATAGCACCCGATGGACGTTGCAAAACATTCGATGCTGCTGCTGATGGATATTCCAGAGGAGAAGGATGTGGCGTTGTTATGCTCAAACGGATGTCGGATGCAGTGGCTGACAATGACACCATACTGGGTGTGATTCGTGGCTCCGCTATTAATCATGATGGAAAATCTCCATCGGGTATTACTGTTCCAAACAGAGAGTCTCAAGAAAAGCTGCTTAAAAATACCCTAAGAGTGTCTGACACCGACTCGCATGATATTTCCTATATTGAGGCTCACGGAACAGGCACAACCATTGGAGACTCAATGGAGCTTCAGGCATTGACAAACACCTTGGCAAAGAACAGGGAGGAGCCACTTTATATTGGTTCAGTAAAAACCAACTTCGGACATTTGGAGTCTGCGGCGGGTATCGCCGGGCTGCTTAAAACAGTACTTGCCCTTAAACACCGCCAGATACCCGCCAGCTTGCATTTTAACAACCCCAATCCGCTGATTCCCTGGAATAACATCCCTGTAAAAGTTGTCACTAAACTCACGCCCTGGCCGCAAAAGCGGGATAATAAACGTGTCGCAGCCGTAAACTCCTTTGGCCTGAGTGGTACCAATTCATGCGTCATTCTAGAAGAAGCGCCGCTCCCATCAACTCCAGTTATTGCCCCCGGGGGGCTTGATAGGCCATTGCATCTTCTTACCCTCAGCGCGGCAACAAAACCGGCATTGCTCGACCTGAAAAAACGCTATGTGAAGTATCTCACCACATCTCACGAAGCGTTTTCGGATATCTGTTACAGCGCCCATACAGGAAGAACTCAATTGCCCTACAGGTTGACTGTTGTGGCGCAATCAGCCACGGAGGCATTAAAAGCACTGGATGTGGCCGAAATCATCCAGACAAAAAAACGGCCGAAGATTGCATTTTTGTTCACCGGGCAAGGGTCACAGTACCCGAATATGGGCAAAGCGCTTTTTAACACAAATCCGGTTTTCAGACGTGCTCTGGAGCGTTGTGACGCCATTTTAAGGCCTTACCTTGAAACACCACTACTGGAAGTTCTGTATCCCGATCCAAACAATATCACGCATGATGCTGATAAAAAGACTGATTTAATCCATCAGACGTACTATGCCCAGCCAGCACTCTTTTCGTTTGGCTATGCCTTGTGCGAGCTATGGAAATCATGGGGTATAAAGCCGGATATTGTTTCGGGGCATAGTGTTGGTGAATATATTGCCGCATGGTTGGCTGGTGTGTTCAGTCTGGAAGACGGCCTGAAACTTATCGCAGCACGCGGAAAATTGATGCAGGCATTACCTGAGAATGGAAAGATGGCATCCATTCAGGCTTCCGAGAAGCAAGTTATAGCGGCGATTAATCATTTGCATGTCGCCGATAGGGTGTGTATCGCCGGAGTTAATTCACCTGGTAGTACCGTTATCTCTGGTGCTTCTGAAGCAGTCGAAAAAGCTGCAGACTATTTGCGTGACAACAATAGCGAAGTCACTTTCCTGGAAGTCTCACATGCATTTCATTCCCAGCTGATGGAGCCAATGCTGGATGAGTTTCTCGACATTGTAAACACGGTCACATTCTCCAAACCCGCTGTGAAACTGGTTTCCAATCTTACCGGTCAAATGATAGACAAGGAAATAACAGCCCCTAGGTACTGGATACAGCAGATCAGACAACCGGTAAGGTTTTCTGATGGGATACAGGCTGTTGATAAGACCGGTTGCAAGGTTTTTCTGGAGATTGGCCCTAAACCTGTTCTTGCAGGGCTTGGCAGAGAATGTATCAAAAGTGTTGATACCGCGTTTTTACCCAGCCTGAGAAAAGACCAAGAATGGAAATTCCTGCTGGAAAACCTAGGAAGCTTGTTTAAACTGGGAGCGACAATTGACTGGCATGGCTTTGAAGGTAAGTCAGTCGATAGCAGAAAAAAAGTTTTTTTACCGACCTACGCATTTCAAAGAAGGCGTTACTGGGCGCTAAACGATAGCAATAAAGTCCCACTTTCAACACAATCGGGGAAAACGCCGGATAGCAATAATACACCTTGGCATCAAGGAACAATCAACCAACTGCTTGCTGCCCTGGGCTCATCTGACAATCTCACACCAGAACAAGTTAAGTTAGTCCCTGCTATTATCGATGTGCTGTCAGAGCTTAACCCTGCGGCTAATGATCAGTCCCATGAAAAATCGCCACAAGACTCACTTAAAGACATCCTCAGAAAAGCATCGAAAAAAAATCGCGCTGATTTAATTAATCAGGCTGTTGCAGAAAAAGCCAAAGCACTGTTGGCGTTTGATAAGTCACTTGAATTTGACGTCTCATTATTGCATTACAGTTTTGATTCCATCATGTCTATGGAGCTTAAGGCTTGGTGTCTTCGCGAGCTGGAAGTTGATATTGAAGTTTCCGAGATACTCTCGGAATCAGGCATTCAGGGAATAACACAATCGATTATCTCTCGTTTGAGTTTGTTTGAAGAAGAAACAACCAGGGCATCTGATGCTGACGAAAACAGCGAAGAACACGTAACACCTATTGAACAGGCAGGCCCTATTTCAGCGCCGTTATCTTATGGTCAAAAAGCCTTATGGTTTATCGATCAAAGCACCCCGAAAAATTCCGCCTACAATGTCGGGCTCGCCTTTAGAATCTATTCAGAACTTGACCTTGATGCATTGCAAACCGCATTTGAATTATTAACAGACAGACATCCGGCCCTCCGTACCCATTTCGTATCGCAAGACGGAGACCCTGTCCAGATTATCGAGCCATCTCAGCGTACTGCTTTTGAAGTGATTGATGCCAGGGACTGGGACGAAGAGACGTTATTGAAACAAACCCAGGTGATGCATGAGTTGCTTTTTGATCTGGAAACAGACCCACTGATGCGGGTGGTTGTATTTTCCCGCAACAAGAATACCCGGACAAACCAGCACAATCATATTTTATTGCTTACCTTGCACCACATCGTTTGTGACAGCACTTCGGTCTGGACTTTGTTATCTGACCTAAAAGCATACTATTCAGCCGTCAGGCGCAGTGGCGATGGATTGGAAAATCCTGTGTTGCCAAAGATTGACAGCAGCTATGTCGATTATGTTTTCTGGCAACAGCAACTGCTTGAAAGTGAACAGGGTAATCAACTCTGGGAATATTGGCAGGAACAGTTAAAAGGTGATTTACCATTTCTTGACTTGCATACCGACAAACCAAGACCAACGATTCAGCGTTTTGAAGGCGCTTCCTCTTCTGCCACATTGCCTGCAGGCTTAACCAAACAACTCAGAACATTTTCTGCTGCTCACAAAACTACCCTTTACAATGTCTTACTGGCGGCTTATCAGATATTGTTGCACCGCCATACAGCGCAAACAGTTATTCTCGTGGGCTCGCCGACTGCCGGTCAAAATCGGGGCCGCTTCAATCATGTTATGGGTTATTTCCTGAATACGCTGGTTATGCGTGCAGACTTTGACGATGACCCGGAATTTGATACTTTTCTCAAACGAGTTACTGATAATTCACTAAATGCTATAAAGCATCAGGATTACCCTTTCTCCCTGCTGGTCGAACGATTAAATATCAGACGGGACACCAGCCGGGCACCATTGATACAAACACGCTTTTCCCTCCAGAAAGCTCCCCCGCTGTCAAACGGGAAAGTCGATATCATTCAACAGGCAAAATGGGGAGATTTTCTTCTCGAGCCCTATGAGTTTCCCAGTGAAGAAGGGCAGATAGATATCAATATGCATGTTTTGGAAGGCAGTGAAAAAATGAAGTTGGTCTTTAAATATAATAAAGACCTGTTTTACAAAAAAACTATCGAAACCCTGATGCAGCACTATATCGCCTTGCTTGAAGATATTATCGAACACCCTGCTGCCAGGATTTCACAGCTGAGACTCATGCCCACCAATGAACGGAGATCGCTGTTAAGGCAATCAACCAGTGAAAGCAATGATAAGGCGCTGACGCCCGTTCATTCGCGGTTTGCTGATCAGGCGCAACAGACCCCCAATTTGCCAGCGGCCATTTTCGGTACAGAACAACTGTCCTATCGTGAACTCGATCAAAGGGCAAACCGTTTGGCTAATTATTTGCAGTCTCATGGTCTTGGGCGAGGCTCTGTCATTGCCATTTACCTGGAACGATCACTTGCCCTGCCAGTGGCGATTTTGGGTATTTTGAAATCTGGCGCAACTTATCTCCCCCTGGACCCGAAAACCCCGACTGAACGTCTGGATTTCATTTTGCGTGATAGCTCGACGAACTGTCTGATTAGCGAACAAAAACGGTTAGCCAATATCGAGAGCCATGATTTCCCTGACGGGATGCAGGTTCTTTATCTTCATGGTAACGATCCGCTCTTGTGTGAAGGAGATGCTGAGACGCCTTCCGAGCTTACCGGTAACGATGATGTCGCCTATATTATCTACACGTCCGGCACGACCGGCAAACCCAAAGGGGTTAAGGTGTTACACCGGGGCCTGTCCAATTATATCGACTGGCTGGTCAGCCGATTTAATACTGGCAATGGTTCAGGTTCACCCGTCATCTCTTCAATTGCTTTCGACCTGACAGTCACCAGTTTATATTTTCCGCTGGTCACTGGCAGAGCCGTCTTTTTCCTGAAAGAAGGTAATGAGGTTGAAGAGCTTGCGGCATTAATGACGAACCGGGAATTGACTCTGGGCAGACCGCTAAGTCTCATAAAACTGACACCGACACATCTGGAAATGTTGCAACATATCGTGCCCCCAGAAAAACTGGCGGATGCTGTTGAAACGCTTATTATCGGCGGCGAACCGCTAACCAAAAAACATCTTGCCTTTTGGCAGCAACACGCACCTGATACGGTATTGATCAATCATTACGGACCAACCGAAACCACGGTTGGCTGTTGTTACCATGTGATTGAGGCCACTGCTCCGGTTACTGAGGATAGTGCTGAAGCAACCGCAATGGTGCCCATTGGTAAACCGATTGCCAATGCCCAACTCCATATCCTGGATAAATGGCTGGAGCCCGTTCCGGCTGGTGTCGCCGGTGAACTATACATAGGGGGCTTGGGCGTCGCGGGCGGTTATATCAACAACACCGAATTAACCGGTGAGAAATTCATCAGTAACCCGTTTGGCGAAGGGCGGCTATTTAAAACCGGTGATGTCGTTCGCCGCCTGGCAGATGGCACGATTGGTTTTATTGGAAGAAATGATTCACAGGTAAAAATCAGGGGTTACCGGATTGAATTACATGAAATTCAGTCGCTTTTGTCCGATCACCCTCACGTTAACCGGAATATTGTGACTGTGAAGGAATCCCCTGAGGGGGATAAACGGCTTATTGCTTATTATATTCCTGTGCTGGACACGGAAAACATTGGCGAAACGGCTGATATGTTGCGTGAGTATCTCGCACAATCATTACCGGATTATCTGATTCCCGCTCACTTTATCCCGCTACCCGCTTTCCCTCTGGTCGCTAATGGGAAAATAGACTTAAGAGCCTTGCCCGTTCCTGAGACTCAGGCAGAAAAAGTGAGCATTTCCAGTCCACGCGATGCCGTGGAAATGGAGCTGGTGCCCATCTGGGAGTCGGTACTGGGTATAACGCAGACCGGTATTCATGACAACTTTTTTGACCTGGGTGGAAACTCACTGCTTGCCGTACGTCTGGTCGCCAGGGTGCAGCAAAAATTTGGCCAGAACATACCCATCGGCAACTTGTTGCAAAATGATACCATCGCAAAATTTGCTAACTGTTTACGTTCAGAAGCCTCTGTTGATACCTGGTCACCGCTTGTCGCAATACAACCTGCAGGTACTAGAATCCCCCTGTTTTGCATACCGGGTGCCGGAGGAAACGTCATCTATTTTCAAAATCTGTCACGCCGGCTTGGCAAGGATCAGCCTTTTTACGGCATACAAGCTTTGGGGCTTAACGGAAAATCCCGCCCACATACCAAAGTTGAGGAAATGGCCACTTTCTACATTGATGCGATGAAGCGGGTACAGCCTAACGGTCCTTACGCTATTTGCGGACATTCGATAGGTGGCTGGGTCGTTTACGAAATGGCCCAACAGCTTTACCGAAAAGGTGAAGAGACCTGTTTTGTTGGTGTGATCGACACACCGATGCCGATCAGTAGACGTGATGATGACCATTCTGACTGGGATAATGCTAAATGGATTGTCGAGCTTTGTAGCCGCATTCAGCACCTGCTGGCACCTGATCTGAATATCTCTCTCGAAACCCTGAGAACAATGGATGAAGAGAAGCAGTTAGAATTTTTCAAACAGCGTCTTGATGGTGCCAATCTCTTTCCTGCTGATGTTGGAGTCGAGCAATTAAAAAACATCCTTGAATTATTCAAGGCCCAGTCAAGAGTCGTTTATACCCCGAAAAATTTCTTCCCGGTTAATTTGACGCTGTTCCAGACGAATACTGTGTACGAAACCGCACCGGCTGGAGACGAAACCTGGGGCTGGGGACAGTTTGCTCAGGTTGAAATTCATAAGGTTCCCGGAGAGCACTTGACCGTATTGGCAGAACCGTATGTCGATGTGCTGGCAAAAGCAATAACCCGTTGCCTGGAATCTGTTAATCGCGTTAATGCTGAAGAAATAACATGTCTACATTGATTGTTCTTAACCTGGCAGGTTTCGGTCATATTAACCCGACATTACCGTTGGTAGCGGAGTTGGTTAAACGTGGTGAGCGGGTAATTTATTACAGTATTGAACCCTTTCGGGAGATCATAGAAGGTTCCGGTGCAGAATATAGAGCATATGATCACCCTGAGATGCTAATGCCCAAAGCACACCAGGGTGGATTATTTAGCGTCATGGCGCATTTTGGCAAAGCTGCAAATTCGATTTTGCCAGGATTACTTGAAGATATCAGAAATACCCCCGTAGACTACCTGCTGCTTGATTCGATGTGTATCTGGGGCAATTTGGTACAACAGATTCTAAAACTACCGGCGATCACTTTTTCGTCCATTTTCCTGATGCATAAGGATATCCCCATTGATGATATGCTGGATATGACCTACTTACACTTGCCGCAAAAAACGCTGCTGAACGGCCTCAGGGGGTTGTACGGTTATTTTGAAACAAGCAAGGAGATTCAGGCGAAACATGACTGTTTTTGTCCAGGATTTATCGAATTTTTCACCAATACACAAGATGTAAATATTGTTTTTATTCCCCGTGAATTTCACCCGATCCCTGAAAAATTCGCTGAAGAACATTATAAGTTTGTTGGTCCTTCAATTTCTGAACGAACGGAACACATTGATTTTCCTTTTGATAAAATTGAATCAGAAGTCTTTATTTATATCTCACTGGGAACAATCAACAATCAGATGATTGATTTTTACCAGGCCTGTTACGAAGCTTTAGGAAACAGCGCAGAAAGACCTTTCCCTTATAAAGTTATTCTGTCCATCGGCAACAAAATCAATGCCGAGGATATCGGTAAAAAACCGGACAACTTTCTTGTATTGTCGAAAGTGCCGCAACTGGAAATTCTGAAAAAGTGCCATGCTTTTGTAACTCATGGTGGCATGAATAGTGTTGGGGAAGCACTGCATTATGGTGTTCCCATGCTTGTCATTCCTCGCCTGGGAGACCAGTTTCTGGTTGCAAAGCAGGTTGAGAAAACCCGTGTTGGAAAAAGCCTGTCAGCACAGGATGTGACTCCCGAATCCTTATACAACGCAGTGACCGGCATTCTTCAAGATCCCGATTATCGAGCAAATGCCCGCCAGATGGAGCAGGTTTGTAAAGATGCCGGTGGTTACAAAAAAGCGGCTGACGACATATTTGCCTATAAACATGTCAAATCAATATGAGCATGCCATTTCGTATGATCAATCCCCCTTTAACAATAACCTTCATTATTTGCCATGTATAAAATAGCGCTTTCAATACTCTATAAATTATTTATTACGCCTGTGGGTAAATGGTCACGACGTAACAGAGACCCTTTCCTGGTAAAGGAGGATGTAGGCGGTGACGGCCAGAACAAGAGCTTATGGCTTGAGCGTAGTTCATCTGACAAAACTATTCGCGACGCAAGAAGGCAGTATTAATGATTATTGTTGGAATTTCCTGCTACTACCACGACTCATCGGCCGCCATCCTGAAGGACGGTATGTTGATCGCAGCTGCCGAAGAAGAACGTTTTAGTAGAAATAAACATGAAAGCCGGTTTCCTGCAGAAGCTATTGCTTACTGTCTGGAGGAAGCTGGAGTTAGCATTCATGATGTAGATTACGTCACTTTTTTTGAGAAACCATTAAAGAAGTTTGACCGCTTTTACCAAAACCTGCTGCATATATCACCTGACTGTAAGGAAAACTACCTGTATAGCTGGGATAGTCCATACAAGGAAAAACTCTGGGTAAAAGAGGATCTCCTGAAAAATTTAAAAATACCCGAAGAGAAGCTCCTTTTTATTGAACATCATATCAGCCATGCTGCCAGCGCATTTTTTTGTTCACCCTATAAAGAAGCCGCCATTCTTACCGTTGATGGCGTCGGAGAGTGGGCAACCGCTACAGCAGGAAAAGGAACCGCATATTGGGAAGGTGATCAGGGTAAAAATGAAATAGACCTTTTCTATGAAATTACGTATCCCCATTCTCTCGGGCTTTTATATACCGCTTTTACCGCCTATCTGGGCTTTAGAGAAAACAGTGGTGAATACAAAGTGATGGGCATGGCACCCTATGGAGAGCCCAGGTTCGTTGAAGATATTTACAAAAATATTATCACTGTTGATGAAGAGGGTGGATTTCGCCTGAACATGGACTACATCCCCATCTACAAAACGGTGCCCTGGGATGCCAAAAAAATCTCGGATAAGTTTATCGGCTTATTCGGACCCGCCAGGATTCCTGAGTCGGACTTTTTCACCGACCAGACACATCCGAAACAGGATCATCCGAACTGGAGTGCTGCCGGGGCAAAGCTCAATAAACATTACGCCGATATTGCCGCCAGTATTCAAGTGGTCACGGAAGAAGTCATGTTAAAAATGGCGAATTTCCTTTATCAAAAAACCGGTCTGAAAAACCTGTGCCTGGCGGGGGGATGTGCGCTGAACTCTGTGGCAAATGGGCGCATTCTCCGGGAAACACCGTTTGAGAAGGTCTATATTCAACCCGCCGCATCAGACTCTGGCAGCTCGCTGGGTGCCGCTCTGTATGCCTATCATGTACTGTTAGGCAAGCCCAGAAAGTTCGTTATGGAACACACCTACTGGGGAAAAAGTTACAACCAAAACGAAACACTCTTGGCGATTAAAAAGTTTGGTTTTTCCTACGACGAAATTCATGACACAGACAAACTCGCCGTGCTGGCAACCGAAGACCTGCTGCAAGGAAAGGTGCTGGGACTATCGCAAGGCCGCTTTGAATGGGGCCCCAGAGCACTGGGCAATCGTTCAATCATTGCAGACCCCCGCAATGAGGCTATGAAATCTGTCGTTAATGAAAAAATAAAATTCAGGGAACCCTTCAGACCTTTTGCGCCGGCAATTCTCGAAGAGAGAGCCGGGGAGTTTTTTGACGATATTGAAGATGTCGAAGATAACTATCCGTTACGTTTTATGCTCACCGTGTATAAAACCCGGCAGGAGAAGAAAGCTGATCTTCAGGCAGTCAGTCATGAAGATGGAACCGGCCGCGTACAAACCGTCAGAAAGGAGTTGAACCCGCTCTATCACAGAATCATTGAGCTCTTTGGTGAGGCCACTGGCGTTCCGGTTATTCTTAATACAAGCTTTAACTTGAGAGGTGAGCCGATGGTGACAACACCAGAAAATGCCTTAAATACTTTTTCCAAGAGTGGCCTTGAAACCCTCTACTTAAATGGCTTTGTGATACGGAAATAATATGAATGGAATAAGCAAAGTTTTACTTCATATATCTTCGTCTATGGAGATATTAGGTTTTTATTACCGGAAAAAAGCCTGGTATCTGTTGCCGGGGTTACTCCTGTGGGCCTTTCTTCCTGCCACTATTGCGCTATTTTTCATTCTTGTTGGACTGGGAATCATGGCGATTTTATTTTGACAGGGTCAAGACACCAGGATAAATCATGAACAGGTTCTTAAAAAAAATGGGGTTTTCGCCCAATGATCATGTGGCGATTCTGCACGCTGATGATGTAGGCCTATGTCAGGCTACGCTGCCTGCCTTTTTGGAGTTATTCGACACAGGCTCCCTGACGAGCGGATCTGTCATGGTTCCTTGCCCCTGGTTTCCCAAGGTGGCTTCTTTATTCGCAGAGCACCCCGACCTGGACCTGGGTATACATTTAACCTTTACTAGTGAGTTTTCCAGTTACCGCTGGAAGCCGGTTTCGGCTGCTAATGCCGATTCCGGTTTGATTGATGAGCACGGTTATTTTTTTTCAACAACGGCTGAGGTTCAACAAAAGGCCTTACCCGCTGCTGTTGAGATAGAAACAGAATTGCAGCTTCAGCAAGCCATTAATGCGGGTCTGGACATTACTCATATTGATATGCACATGGGGGCCATGTTGCATCAAAATTTTCTTCCAGCTTATCTGACCGCTGGAAGAAAACACCAGATCCCGATGTTTGCCTACAGAATGTCTACAGAAAAAATGAAAAAATGGAACAATCCACAACTGGCTTCTGCCATTCAAAAAATTACCCATGATCTGGAAGAAGAAGGTTTTCCTGTTTTTGACAACTTCTACCAAACCAGACTTGATCATCCGGAAAACAAAATGGAAGAAATTGAACGTTTTTTTAAGTCCGCCACTCCCGGACTGACGCATTTTATTACACACCCGGCGCTGGACACTCCCGAACTGAGAACAATTACCCCTCACTGGAAAGGCAGGGTAGCCGATTATGAAGCCCTGGCCTCAGTGGATTTCAAAGCACTGATAAAAAAATACAACGTCCAACTGCTTGGGTACAAAGAACTGAGAAGCGCGTTACGTCAAGAGATAACGTCAAGGTAATAGATGAGTATAGGGGAACCATTCAGAGAGTTTGTTCATTCATTTTGATGGAAAATCATAGATGTCAGATATAAAACAACAAATAAAAATACTCGACAAAAAGAATAAAGCCAGATTTGCTGAAAAAATTAGGCAGAAGCTTAAACAGAGGAAAGTCTCTCAGACGGCTGATTATGATGTTGTCATTCTTGGTGGCGGTTTTGCGGGCTCTACCCTGGCCAGACAGCTAAAGCTTCTTGATAGGAATATCACTATTGCAGTTGTTGAGAGGAAGTCTTTTCCCTACAGAGAGATAGCCCACAAAGTTGGAGAATCCGCTTCAGAGCTTCAGGCACATTACCTGTCTGAAATATTGGAACTGCGTGATCATTTAACAAAAAATCAGATTGAGAAAGGTGGCGCACGATATTTCTTTACCTACGGCAACAATAAAGATATCAGCCAGAGAATGGAGGTCGGATTAAAGGCTTTTCCGCCGGTTCCAGGTTTTCAGTTTGACAGAGGACGTTTGGAAAATCACCTCTATGCCGAGAATAGCGCGGCAGGTATTAAATATTGGGAAAACAGTAAATTTCATGATCTGATCGTCGGCTCGCCCAATAAGGTGCTGTTGAATAGAGATGATGAACAGTACGAAATAACAGCCAACTGGGTTGTTGACGCCACAGGGCGAGGCGCTGTTCTTAAGAGAAAATTTGGTCTTAAGGAAAGCTCGGAACACGCTGCCAGTTCTGCGTGGTTAAGGGTCGGTTTTACAATGGATGTAGAAACGTGGTCAGATTCGCCTGACTGGCAGCAACGAGTGCTTAAGGGATTAAGAAAAGTGGGAACCTGTCATTTGATGGGTAAAGGCTATTGGGTATGGATTATTGTGCTGCCTTCAAATGCCACTAGTATTGGTATTGTTACTGACCCCGCCATACACCCGCTAAGTGATTACAACAGTCCGGAACGTTTTCTCAAGTGGTTACAAACCCATGAACCTCAATTAGCTGAGGCACTTCGAGAGGATATCGAGCAAGATCAAATCAAGGATTTTCTGGCCATTAAGAATTTTGCTCATGGCTGCAAACAACTCTTTTCCGAGGACAAGTGGTGCATTACTGGAGAAGCCGGTCTTTTCCTAGACCCATTTTACTCACCTGGTGGAGATTTCATTGCCATTTCTAACTCGCTCGTTAGCGATCTCATTATGCAAGACCGGCAAGGTAAACCCATCGCATCGCTGATAAGGCAATATGAATCCAGCTACGTTAGTTTGTTCAATCAATATCTAAAAACCTATCTGAATCAATATCCGGTCATGGGGAATCAGAAGGTAATGTTGGCAAAAATCGCCTGGGACTGGGCTATCTACTGGGGTGTTAATGCATTTCTCTTTTTCCATCAGAATAGAGCCTTCGACTGGAACTGGCTCTCTGCTTGTATTGAGGAAATGAATAATTTTAAAGAATTAAACGAGGCAACTCAGAGTCTTTTCCAGTTTTGGAGCGACCTGGAAAGCGCTGACTGGCATGACTGCATGTACAGCTTGTTCGATCTGGAGTTTCTTTACGATATGCATATTGGATTAAAGGCTGATTTGCCTCCTCAGCAAGCGCAACAACAGTTAAGAAAAAATATTCAAACGCTAGCCATTATTTCTCAAGAATATGCTAAACATGTCAACAGCATGCTGAAATCGAAACAGCAGGAAAGTAATGAATCAAATCCAGCTAATGTTCTGCTCAATATATTGCAGAAGATTGACATCCCCATGACTGATGATAACCGCCAAATTCGAATGCAATTACGGCAAATGCTAAACCTTCAACCTCATTGAGAAGCTTAAATTATGACGAACGCCGAAAAAATTGAAACGAATACACCGGAACCTATTGCACTTGTTGGCATCGGATGCAGACTACCCGGCGGTGGAAATGATCCAGAATCCTTTTGGAGCATGCTCATTAACAAAGTTGATGCCACCACAGAGGTGCCAGAAGACCGCTGGAATTTGTCGAATTTTTTCAGCGAAGATAAGTCCGCCCCAGGTAAAACCTATACAAGGCGTGGCGGGTTTATCAATGACATCGATAAATTTGAACCTGAATTTTTTGGTATTTCCCCTCGCGAAGCCGCCTGCATGGATCCCCAACAAAGAATTTTGCTGGAAACCACCGCGGAAGCTTTTGCTGATGCAGGCATTGACCCTAAAGACTTTAGAGGTAAAAGCGTAGGCGTCTATATCGGAATTTTTACCCATGAATACAATAACCTCTTACTTGATTCAGCCAATCGCGAATTGATCGATACCCATACCGGTGTCGGCGTATCATCAAGTATTGCCGCAAATAGAATTTCCTATATTTTCGATTTTATCGGCCCCAGCCTGACACTTGACACAGCCTGTTCATCATCCATGGTTTCATTACATCTGGCCTGCCAATCTATCTACAATGGCGAGAGCGAGATTGCCATTGCGGGTGGGGCAAACATTATCTTAAAACCGGAAATTACGATATCTACGGCCAAAGCTTCCATGTTATCGCCGGATGGTAGATGTAAAAGTTTTGATGCCAGTGCAAATGGATATGTCCGCTCGGAAGGCGCTGGTGTCCTGCTTCTGAAACCCTTATCAAAAGCGCAGGAAGATGGCGATGACGTTTATGCCGTTATAAACAGTACCGTTGTCAATCAAGATGGCAAGTCAGATGGCATCACCGTGCCTAATGGGGAGTCCCAGATAAAGGCGCTCAGAAAAGCCATTAAAAACGCTGGAGTAGACAGTAGGGATATTTTTTATGCCGAGGCACATGGAACCGGAACCTTTGTTGGCGATCCGATAGAAGCCAATTCCATTGGCACGGTTTTATGTGAAGACCGTGATTCAGCACTATTAATCGGTTCAGTGAAAGCTAATATAGGTCACTTAGAAGCCGCTTCAGGTATCGCCAGTATGGTTAAAGTTGCCATGGCGCTAAAGAATAAACAGATTCCACCCAACATTCATTTCAACACGCCAAACCCTAACATTGCTTTTGACCAATTAAACATGCGTGTGCCAACAGATGTTGAGGAATGGAAAGTTCCTGCCGGTAAAGTACGCAGAGCCTGTATCAACTCTTTTGGTTTTGGTGGAACCAACGCTTCTATCGTCATTTCAGAAGCGCCCGCACAAAAAGCCCCTGATGATAGCAACTTGTCATCAGAAGCGTTACCGTTATGTCTGCCGCTTTCCGCAATGAAACAGGAAAGCCTGCGCGAGGTTGTTAAAAATTTCCGGGCGCTAATGCTCAATGATGACGTCTCTATGCAGGACATCATCTATAGTGCCAGCGTGCGCAGTACTCACTACCCAAAACGGGTAGCTTTTGTCGCAAAAAATAAAAATGCACTTATCGACCTGATGGACCAGTATCTTGATGGACAGGAAAGTCCTTTTATTATTCAGAATAAAAATAGCTATTCCGGGAAAAAATTGGCTTTTGTGTTTGCGGGTATGGGAACACAATGGTGGGCCATGGGGCGTCAACTGCTCAACGAAAGTAGTTACGCAAGAAGCATTATTGAAGACGGTGACAAACGCCTGGAAAAACTTTCTGGCTGGTCAATTCTCGATGAGTTACTGCGGGACGAACAAGACAGCAACATTAATAAAACCCAGTTTGCACAACCGGCTATTTTTATCGTAGAAGTTGCTCTGGCAAAACTGTGGCTGAATTGGGGGATCCAACCCGACCTGATTTGTGGCCATAGTGTTGGAGAAGTTGCCGCTGCCTATATTTCTGGTGCATTAAGTTTTGATGATGCGCTAACCGTTATATATCAACGCAGCAGACTACAACAGACAACCGCGGGTATGGGCGGAATGTTAGCAGCAGCTGTTTCTCGCGAACAAGCTGCTACGCTCATTGCAGGAAATGAGGATAAAGTTTCCATAGCAGCCATTAACAGCCCAGTCTCCTTGACTCTCGCAGGAAACTCAGCGGTATTAACTGACCTGGAAAAACAGCTCACTGAACGAAAAATATTTTGTCGATCTCTAACCGTTGATGTGCCCTATCATTGCGCCGTGATGGACATTATTGAAGACGAACTACACGACGCTCTTCAATCCCTTACGCCAACTGAAACAACCATCCCACTTTATTCAACAGTGACGGGTAAGCGAATTTCTGGAGCCACGCTTGATGCAAAATACTGGTGGCGCAATGTTAGGCAACCGGTTCAATTTTCGGAAACGATATCATCCATGGTCGATACCGTGGAGGGTGATGATGCTGGAGCGGCTGAAGTTTTTCTTGAGGTCAGTCCGCACCCGGTTTTAACACAGTCAATGAAGGAATGTCTGCAAAGCCAAACGCCATTTTTGACACTGGGATCTATTAAACGCAAGCAGGATGAAATATTAAGCCTTTCACAAACCATTGGTGAACTTTACACCTATGGTTACCCACTGAACTGGAAATCTTTTGTTTCTGGCAGCATTGTTAAGTTACCGAGATACCCTTGGCAAAAAGCATCTTATTGGAGAGAATCCGATATTTCGAGAATGGACAGAATTGGCAACCTGGCCATACGTACCCAGGTCATAAAAAATGAGCATCCATTACTGGGTGCCAAGCTTGACTTGGCATCCAGAGACTCAGTGTGGGAGAACCAACTGAGCTATGACAACCTGACGTATCTACAAGGACACAAGATTCAGGACGCAATGATATTTCCTGCTGCCGGATATGTCGAAATGGCTATTACCGCATCAGCAAAGAAAGCCAATCGGCAAATAGAAATCGAAGATATCTCATTGGTTCAGGCTTTAACCTACCGAGATACGCCGATAAGAACTCAGTTTGTTTTATCCGATAATGCGTTTTCCATTTTTAGTGAAAAACAAAAGAAAAACGCGGCGTCAGACTGGGCCTTGCTGGCATCAGGAACTGTCTCAGTAAAAGCAGGCGTGAACGGGGAAAAACAAGCGCCGTTGATAAAATCGCCAGAATTATGCACCATGAATATCAGTCCTGATGAGCTCTACCAACAATTTTCTGCGGTCGGTTTGAATTACTTCGATGAGTTCAGGAAGATCGTCGATTTTAAGCGTAATGCGACCAGCTCGATCTCGCAGATCGAAATTTCTCATTCAAACGCAGTTTCATATTCTCTCTATCCACCTTTGCTAGATAATGGCTTTCAGTCTTTACTCGGAATTGTGATACATCAACTAGCTGAGAGCGATGAAGAACTGGTTGTACTACCGACTCAGATCGAAAAAATTACTTTTCATTCTGCATTTGAAATAGCATCAATGGCCGAAGAGCCTGTGATCACCTGTCATAGTCAGCTAGATACGATAGATAACCAGCAGTTAAGCGGAAATATCACTTTCTATGGGGAAAATGGAACGTTGCTGTTGGAAGTTGCGGGCTTGCGATGCATTCTTTTAGCGAAAAATAAATGGGATATGCTCGCCCAAAATAACGATAACAATAAATTGTCAAACTGGTTTACAGAGGTCCATTGGGAAAAAGCTTCTTCATTCGATGATAATCAGGAAATAGACACAAAAATTACTCGCAAGTCCTGGTTGATTTTTGACGATAAATCCGGCCTTGGAAAAGAACTTTCAGAAAAACTTGGAGATAACAGCGAACACGTTTTTCTCGTTTCGTTTGATCAATTTGATGGGGCTGACCCGAAGTTAGCGATTTCATCTTTTATTCAGGAAATAGTAGAACATCAGAAAATAACCGACATTCTTTACCTGTGGCCACTGGATATAGCACCTCTGAATGAATCTGGAAATGCAAGCTGTGGCACAGATTCTCTCTTGTATGTCATCCAGGCATTAAATGAAATGCAAGCGACACCCGCACTCACACTGGTGACTAAAGGTGGCCAGGTTGTAAATTCTTCCAGCCTTAATCCAGAACAATCAGCGCTGTGGGGCATGATGCAAGTGCTTACCCTTGAACAACCCCAAATACAGACTAAATGCGTTGACCTTTCTCCAGAAGGAAATATTGAACAGGATGTTTCATCACTTTTACAGTGTATCCAGATAGCCGATAACGAAAATCGTATCGCTTTTCGGAAGGGTGAAATGTTTGTGCAGCGACTCAAACCTTCGCAATTTAAGTTGGACGACTCTGCTTCCATCTACGAAACATCGAGCGAAACGAAATCTGCGTATGATTTGGAAGGAAGCTGGCTCATTACCGGTGGGTTTGGTGGACTAGGCAAGTTAATTGCAAGGCGTTTGGTGAGTATTGGCATAAAAAATTTGGTTCTTATGGGCCGGAAGGGGGCATCGGGAAATGAAAAGTTGATCGAAGAGCTCTCTGTAAATGGAGTTCATGTTCTGGCTGTTAAAGGTGATATTTCTTCCTATGACGATCTGCAACGCATATTTCTTGAAATTGATGAAAAAATGCCTCCCTTGCGAGGTGTTGTACATGCAGCCGGTGTGCTCGACGACGGTATTATTGCGCAACAAAGCCCGCAACGTTTTGAGGAAATCATGCGCCCCAAGGTTCTTGGTTCCTGGAATCTGCATCAATTGACTCTCGACAGGCAACTTGACTGCTTTATTTTGTTTTCATCCGTTGCGTCACTAATCGGTTCGCCAGGACAAAGTAATTATGCATCAGGCAATGCATTTATGGATAACCTTGCACGTTTAAGACAAAGCCTTGGCCTGCCGGGGATCGCTATTAACTGGGGGCCATGGGCAGGCGCGGGTATGGCCGAAAACCTTTTGGAACGACTTGAAAGTAAAGGATTCGGAGCGGTCGATGAAGAAACGGGGCTCAATGTTTTTCAACAACTCATACTGGAAGATGAGATTCCCCAGATAGGTGTTGCTCCCATCCAATGGGAAGCATTCTTTTCCACATTTTCTCAAAGTAGTGCTGGTTTTTACGAGCATTTTGCAGCTGAGCACGCTTCTACAGAGACACAGCAGGCAGATTTTTACGCGCAACTTCAGCCGTTAAATGAGGCCGAGCAAGAAGCGTTCTTGATGGATCATGCCGCTGCGACGGTTAGCTCAGTCCTCGGTATACAGCTGACATCTGAGGAGGAACGACAGGCCCCCTTGAAAGACTACGGATTGGATTCGCTGATGTCTCTTGAAATCATGACGAAGCTTGAGAAGAGTCTCGACATTACTTTGCAACCTACTTTACTTTTTGAATACCCCAGCATTCAGACATTGGGAGTGTATCTCCTTGAACAGCTATTAGAATCTAATCAGGAGACAAAGGCGACAGTGACTGAATTTAAAGATGAAGCAGACATTAACGATGCCCTCGATGGTTTATCCGATGAGGAACTGGACTCATTGTTGTGTGAATTAGCTGACTGATAGAGCACCGCAGGAGATGCCAATCATGATACTCATTATTGTCGCTAAAACTATGCACTGTAGATAGACTCTAATCCAATATCTTTGACTATATACCCGTAGCGTTTGGGATTTAGGTTTGAATGTGCGTCATATTTATTTCATGGCCAGGCAAAATGGTGCGGAATAGTCGTTCTATCGCAAGCCATTTTAACGCCGCCATGGAATCAATAGGGCGTGCAGTCAGGCCTAAACCTCAATCGTTACGGGTATATGTAGAGCTGTATTCAATTGATCGGATCGTTTTCGTACGACGATGGCTCTTACACCCTTTTTCAGGGGGAGTTCCGGAATTTCTAAGATATCCGCAATAAAGTCTGGTTGTTGAGGGTATTGAGTGGATAATTCCATAAATTCCTCTTGTTACCCGAATAGCTTGGCTCCAAACTTTCTTATTGCCAACGAAAGCGGCGTTTGCATTTTGGTCCAGTGGGTTATGGTTTCAGAATGCTGAAGGTAGTAGATGTCTTCAGCGGTAAACTCACTGATATCTCTATACCAGGGTAAATGTCTTGCAAGGTAGGGCGATGCACTTCTCAGCGACTTTAACTTGATTCCGCCTCTGATGTCGGGGTAGTGGTAGGTGCCGCCTTTTACTTCCTGACGGTAAACAGCAAAGGTCGTATCGACATTTGCATCATAGAACGAGTCGCTGAATGGTGTTTTCCAGAACTGCTTTTCCCACTTGATTATTTTTCTGACTTTGGGTGATGAGCTGGGTAAGTCATCAAGTTTTAATCCGAAGCCGATTTTTTCTATTCCAGGGTTGCGGGTAAGTGTATCGATAAAGAACTCCACAGCATTATCTGGGCACTCTTCGACAGGCACTACGTCAGGGTCAGTATAAACATAAAAGGGGGTTTTTATTTCATCATAAATACCAGAATTCCAGAGAGCGAGATGTCCCATGTTTTTCTTTAGTTTGACGATGTTACATGGGCAGCCCTTATAGTATTCCAACAGTGGGGGGTAGCTGGAATCGTTGTCAATGATGGTTATATTGCGATGTCCCGCTTTGATCAGCCATTTTATTAGCGTCTTTAAATATTCAAGACGGTTTCTATTGTTAATAAAGATTGGTATGTCTTTGGTGTTTATATCAGCCATTTTTTTCGCTCAAAATTTCTGTGCTGGCACTTCTCTGAATCCTTCTGCTGCTGCATACCCATAAGATTGCCCTAACGCTCTTTTTGCTTTCCGTTCGTTATAACCAACACGGTAGAGAAGGAAAGGAGGAGACGCCGTAATTTTGTACTGACTTCGATGATATTTAAGTGCCTTGATAGTATTTTTGTACTGTTCTGATATATCAATAACCTTATTGATCCGTTCAGTTTTGGAATGGTAATAACGCAACAGGGGCGTGGATGAATTTTCTTCCAGTGCTTTTTCAACGAGTTTGCCGCTGGCAAAATGGTCTGGATGTTGATAGCGGCTTTCTTCAGCAATGGATTCCGGTAAGTAAATAATATCAGGCTTATAGGTCGCTATGATTGATCTGACTTTATCAATATTATCCTCAGTTACTGTTATCTCTCCATCGGGTAAGTCAAGCCAGGCGACGTCTATGTTTAAAGGCGTATAGTAATTTAAAAGCTCATGGGTTCGGATTTGAGCTAATTTCACGCCCTTATTACGGGAAAGAATAGTACCGTTTTCACCCCGCGTAAGTTGCACTGTTTGCATTTGGTGATTTTCTGCCAGATGGTGCAAAAAGCTTCCTCCACAAAACAGTTCAACATCATCCGGGTGAGGAGAGAAAAATTGTATTTTCATAAAAAGTAACTAAGTTGGGCGCTATGGAGTGAAGTTATACCGGGCTCGTATTTCTTTTAGGCCGGGCGCTAGTAGCACCAACAGATAAAAAAACACGGTATCAGGCATGTTAGAACGTCTCACGCCGCTTAGCCACAACCCAAGTAATCTTTGGAAGGGCTTGAGAGAATAAATCTTACTAAAGTGCGAGAGTGTTTTTTGGTTTTCCGAGCTTAAAGGTAGCTCATTACGAAGTATTGCCTCAATATTTCGGCTGATTGAGTCGTAATATCGGGATCTCCTGAAGGAAGAGAGCACTTTATTCTTCCAGCCGCCGCCGGAACCAATAGTATTTTGTGCATGTTGGCGGTAGAGAACTTGAGTTTCAGTATCAAAAACAGCCTTCCCGTTTTGCTGCGTTAAAATGAAAAGCCACCATTCGTGGTACATAACGTCATGTTCGTCAAGTTTTGTTAATTGTTCTATTGCCGCGCTATTAAAAACCATGGCATTTCCTGGTGAAACATTCTCTACCAAAGACGTGGCAAAAGTATCCACTGGTCGGGTTTTATGGGGATGTATGGGTTTGTCGTTTTCATCAATGAGAAGTGTTGAGCTACTATACAGCTCGGGGCTGGCCGAGACCGATGAGATAGCGTTTTTGGCTCGTGACAGTTTTGTTTTTTTCCAGATGTCGTCCTGATCACAAAAGGCATAATAATCAAAAGGTCCCAGGCTCAGTGCTTGTCTCGAAGCAAACATGAAATTTGCCATAAATCCTTTTTTTGGGCCTTGGTAGTAGATTACTTCATCATCGTTGAAATATCGGGATACAATTTCTTTTATTCTGGGGATGGAAGCATCATTAAAGCAATCTAGTGAAATAACAAAAAAAACTTTTTCATCAGATTGTGCGATTGATCGTATTTGTGGCTCAAAAAAATCCAGTGCATCAGAAACGCATAAAATGATACAAAATGTCTTTTTTTCCGTCATAAACCTATTTTCCTTTCTCGTGGACTAAGTTTGAATTGCATACAATTCATGCGGCTTGCGCGGCTAGACGATTATACATCAGTTCTTGAGGTGTTTTAAAGTCCAACTTTTTTCTCGGTGTCGCATTAAGTTCGGCTACCACCTCTTTTTGATGGTTTTGTCATCGCACATAAATAGAGAGAAAATGTAACTGATTTCCTCCATGCCCCAGTTTTTTTGCTTAGCGCCTTCTATCTTTTTCAGACAGGCTTTCGCACAGCTTGCTCATTTTTTGTTCATGTTTTGTAGAATAATTCAACAGACTCAATCCTTTATCGAAAAAAACATTCTATGTTAGTGGATAACGTTATTAAACCTTAAACTCGGAGGTTATTTTGTGCATGTTCCTTATGCACTTCTGACGAATTCGGGCCTTAAAAAACTGGATTTTATAGGCTAGGGGGAGGGGCTCATTTTGACAATTCTGTTGTGTCTGAAAAAGCATTAGGCAAGGCGAGAGAAGTTTGGTTACTCCAAACGAATGACGTAACCTGGCGTTTTTTCAGGCGCAACCCGAAGGGCAGGTACTTATTTTTCATCCCCCGGCCTTGTCGCTCACTCATGTGGAACAACCACACCACGCTCGCGCTGTCTTGAGGGATAAAAAATGAGCATCGGCAGGACTGTCAAAATGATTGTTAATATCCCGAGTCTATACACTTTTTGATTGCATTACACAATTCAATGAGGTATTTTTCGGTTTCTTACTGGAAGGTGCTGCGCAGCATCCGGCGATATAAAAATAACGAACAGCTTATTGGACGACTCTTCTCATAATGGAAGCATTTTTTATTGCGACGTCAGCTTCACTGATGCTAACTGCGATTGTCTATAACCACATTGGTTGGAGTGAAGTAAAGTATTGTTACTCGCACTGGTTGGAAAAAGAGTATTGGACATCTTATAATATTGTTGAGGCGTTAGCGTGGTTTACAAAAGCAGTTATCATCATTCCCGGATTGGTTTTCGGGGTTAATATTTGGTGGTTGTATATATTCTCGTTAATAACATCAATGATGTTGATATGGGCAAGTAATAAAAAATTATTACCAACACTTGTCGGATTTAATACCTTATGGATTTGGTTGAGTATGATGGTTGTCGTGAATCATTTTATGTAATGGGCGTTGTTCAAATTTGTAGGTGTGGTTCGCTCAGTGATATTATGAGAAGTTAAAAATATAAATATTGGATCGAAATTATGTTGCAAATGGATGCGCTACAGTTTGAGGTGTTGTCTTTTTCTCCGGCTGGTTTAAAATCGATTCTGGTCACCCCCCCCCCGAAAAAAAATGTCAATCTTTCATTGTGGCTTAAAACAAATAAACAATCGTTAGATCAGATGCTTTTGAAAAATGGTGTTGTCTTTCGTTCGTGGATTTCAGGTTCTTGACGAGGCAGCATATGATTCCGTTCTGGAATCCGTGATTACTGAGCGGGTTCCAGAAAATATCAGGGAAAATTTTTCGCGTAAAGGCGTAATGTATGTCAGGGATTATATGAAGGGAATTGATGTACCATGGCAAACGGTATTTCAGACAGATTCAAGAGAAGAGGTGAACGAATTTTGCCAGAAGAATGATATTGAATGTACTTGGAGATCGGATGATCTGGCTGCAAACCAGGCAGGTTGCACAGGGAATGGCAAAATATCCTGAGACTGGTGAGTATCTATGGTGTAACCAGGCCCATCTTTTTCACTCAAGCACTCAAGCATTCACGTAGTATAGATGAGGAAACACGGGAAGATCTTTTGCTGGTTTTTGGTGAAGATGGGTTACCGAGAAATTCCTTTTTTGGAAATGGGACGCTAATTTGAAGAAGAAACAATGAACACAATTCGTCGTATATATGAAGAAGAGTTGGTGTCAATTCCTTGGGAATCCGGTGATATCGCTATTGTTGGTAATATGCTGGTACATCACGGCAGAAACCCATTTCAGAGGGAAAGGCGGGTACTGATTTCTATGGGGGGGCGATACCCATTGGTTGGCGAAAAAGGCTATG
>VAPF01017598.1_pt1 | contig 25586 bp, 24 predicted proteins | sample 3393931 | NCBI WGS metagenome assembly VAPF01 (sample SAMN08290437, study PRJNA428436) | hydrothermal vent metagenome | isolation source: Deep-sea hydrothermal vent chimney | place: Atlantic Ocean: South-mid Altantic Ridge | depth 2773 m m | reverse complement strand
GTAGTAGGGGCGGGCCATGCCCGCGAGATACTTTTCTCCACAGCAACAATTGACGCGGAGGTCACAGAGGCGCGGAAAAGATTATTGAATAGATTTTCTTTGCGTCCTCTGCGGTCTCTGCGTTTCATTTCCGTATCCAGAAAAAATTCATCGCGGGCATGGCCCGCTCCTACCGCACAGAGGTTAACCGTTGAGCTTGGTTTTAAGCAGTTCGTTAACCTGTTGAGGATTAGCCTTGCCCTGGGTGGCCTTCATTACCTGGCCGACGAAAAAACCAAACAGCTTGTCCTTACCACTGCGGTACTGTTCCACCTGGCCGGGATTTGCGGCAATGATTTCGTCAATAACAGGCCCGATGGCGCCGGCATCGGTGATCTGTTTCAGGCCTTTGGCCTCGATCACCGTATCGGCATCGCCCTCGCCGGCCCACATGGCCTCGAACACTTCCTTGGCGATCTTGCCGGAAATGGTGTTGTCGCTGATGCGCAGGATCATGCCACCGAGCATTTGTGCACTGACGGGACTATCAGCAATATCCTGGCCACCTTTGTTCAGCGCAGCCGTCAGCTCGCCCATCACCCAGTTGGCGGACAACTTGGCGGCGCCATCGACGGTTACCACCACGGCCTCGAAGTATTCAGCGATCTCGCGGGAAGCGGTAAGGACGCCGGCATCGTAAGCACCGAGCCCGAATTCATCGACAAAGCGTTGTCGCTTTTCATCCGGCAACTCCGGAAGAGTCGCCTTTACCATGTCAAGAAAGGCAGGCTCAATCACCACCGGCAACAGATCTGGATCAGGGAAATAGCGATAATCGTTGGCCTCTTCCTTGCTGCGCATGGCGCGGGTGATGTCCTTATCGGCGTCATACAGGCGTGTTTCCTGAATGATTTTCCCACCGGCCTCAAGCACGTCGATCTGCCGCTCTATCTCGAAGTTGATGGCCTTTTCGACAAAACGGAAGGAATTGATGTTTTTCAGTTCGCTGCGGGTACCCAGTTCTTCCTGCCCCATGGGGCGCACAGAGACATTGGCGTCACAGCGAAAGCTGCCTTCCTGCATGTTGCCATCACAGATTTCCAGATAGCGTACCAATGAATGAATCTTGCGCATGTAGGCCACCGCCTCTTTGGCGGAACGCATGTCCGGCTCGGAGACGATCTCCAGCAACGGTGTACCGGCACGATTGAGATCGATGCCGGTCATACCGTGGAAGTCCTCGTGCAGAGATTTTCCGGCGTCCTCTTCCAGGTGCGCGCGGGTCACATCGATGCGCTTGCTGCCGCCGTCTTCCAGATCGATATCAATGTGGCCACCTTCGACGATGGGCAGTTCGAATTGACTGATCTGATAGCCCTTGGGCAGGTCAGGATAAAAATAATTCTTGCGCGCAAACACCGAGCGTGTCGCCACCCGCGCGCCGATGGCCAGGCCGAACTTGGCTGCCATACGCACGACTTCTTTATTTAGCACCGGCAGCACACCCGGCAAACCCAGATCCACAGCGCAGGCCTGGGTGTTGGGCGCCGTGCCGTAGGCGGTGGCGGCCGAGGAAAAAATCTTGCTTCTGGTGGCAAGCTGGGCGTGGATCTCCAGCCCGATGACGACTTCCCATTGCATATGAATATCCTTCGGATATTAGTGTTTAGTGTTTAGTGCTTAGTGCTTAGTGCTTAGTGCTTAGTGCTTTTCACCCAACACTCAACACTAAGCACTCAACACTCAACACTACGCGTAAGCGTCAAGGCACTACATGAACGCGTCAGGCGTTCGTGTATGCCAGTCAGTTGTCTGTTGGTACTGATGCGCCACGTTGAGCAGGCGCGCCTCATCGAAATAGTTGCCGATGATCTGCAAGCCCACCGGCAGATCGTTGACGAAACCAGCGGGGATGGACATGCCCGGCAGGCCGGCAAGATTAGCTGCGATAGTATAGATGTCCGACAGGTACATGCTCACCGGGTCATCGCTCTTGGCTCCCAACTCGAAGGCCACGTCGGGGGCGGTGGGGCCCATGATCACGTCCACGCTTTCGAAGGCTTGTTTGAAATCGTCACTGATGAGATGACGCATCTTCTGTGCCTTTAGATAATAGGCGTCGTAATAACCGGCGGACAGGGCGTAGGTACCAATCATGATGCGGCGCTTGACCTCAGAACCAAAACCCTCACCGCGCGAGCGCTTGTACAGGTCTTCGAGGTCTTTCGGCTCTTCGCAGCGGTAGCCGAAACGCACACCATCAAAGCGCGACAGATTGGAAGAACACTCCGCCGGCGCAACAACATAATAGGTGGGAACCGACAGTTTTGAGTTAGGCAGGCTAATCTCGATCACTTCGGCACCTAACTGCTTATATTGACTAATGGCAACCTCAATGACCTTCGCCACCTCAACATTCAGGCCCTCGCCAAAATACTCCTGGGGCAGGCCGATGCGCAAGCCGTCCAACGGCCGTTCAAGACCGCTGCGGTAATCCGGCACCTCACGTTCCACGCTGGTGGAATCACGCACATCGAAACCGGCCATAACATTCAGTACCCACGCGGCGTCTTCGGCATTGCCCGTCATGGGGCCGCCCTGGTCAAGACTGGAGGCAAAGGCGATCATGCCGTAACGCGATACCCGGCCGTAGGTGGGTTTAAGGCCGGTGACACCACATAGCGCCGCCGGCTGGCGAATCGAGCCACCCGTGTCGGTACCGGTAGCGAGGGGCGCCAGACGTGCGGCCACTATCGCCGCAGAACCGCCGGAGGAACCGCCGGGCACAGTGTCTGTGTTCCACGGGTTCTTCACCGGCCCATAGAAAGAGGTTTCGTTGCTTGATCCCATGGCGAACTCGTCCATGTTGGCCTTGCCCAGCAGGGGCATGCCGGCTTCCTTCAGCTTGCGCACCACGGTGGCATCATAGGGCGCAATAAAATTGTCCAGCATCTTCGAGCCGCAAGACGTCTTCACCCCGTCGGTGCAAAAGATATCCTTGTGCACCATGGGGATGCCAGTGAGCGGGCCAGCCTCGCCGCGCGCACGGCGCTGGTCGGCCTCTCGCGCCTGCGTCAGAGCCTCGTCGGCGGTGACGGTGATAAAACAGTTCAGCGCAGTACCGTGCGCTTCGATGCGCTGAAGAAAATGGCGGGTCAGCTGTTCGCTGGTGTACTCACCGGCGGCCAGGCCCCGAGACAGTTCGGCAATCGTTTTATGATGATACATGGGCGGTGACATTATCGAATGGGTGTTGATGGGGGCAGTTCAAAAAATGAACGCTGCCGGCTGCACGGGCGTTACTGATCGGTGTGACTCAACAAATTGTGATTCAATAAAATTCTGCCTAACAAAATCAAGGTATTACTCAATAACCTGGGGCACCAGATACAGACCATTTTTCACCTGCGGCGCGATCTTCTGGAAACACTCGCGCCGGTTCTCCTCGCTGACCACATCATCGCGCAGACGCTGTACCATATCCAGCGGGTGGGCCATGGGCGTCACCGCCTCGGTATCGACAACATCCATTTCTTCGATCAGCCTGAGAATGGAGGATAGATTGCGCGCATAACCCGGGATGTCCGCCTCATCGATGGCCAGGCGGGCCAGGTGGGCAATCTTTACAACATCTTCCTTTTGCAGCGACATAAGCAGAATCTCTCGGCGAACGAACAGGGCGGATAAAAAAGGAGCGCAGAGTTTACCCCAGAACCCCTGTCCACCCAAAGCCTTCAAGGCAGCACGCCTTGCCGAAACCCCTTGGCATTGTTACAGTAGCGAAAATTTCCCGGCCTGTCCCCAAGGCCCAACCAGTAACCCGATTTCCTGAGCTAAATTTCATGTTTGCACGATTACGCGGCCTGTTTTCCAACGACCTGTCCATCGACCTAGGCACCGCCAATACACTGATTTACGTCAAGGGCGAGGGCATTGTGCTCAACGAACCTTCGGTAGTCGCCATCCGCATGGAGCGCGGCACCGGTAATCCCAAAAATATCGCCGCCGTCGGCGCCGAAGCCAAGCGTATGCTGGGCCGTACACCCGGCAACATCCAGGCCATCCGTCCGCTGAAGGACGGCGTCATCGCCGACTTCACCGTCACTGAAAAAATGCTGCAACACTTCATTCACACGGTGCACAAGGACAAGTTCAAGTTTTTCCACCCCAGCCCGCGGGTGCTGGTGTGCGTGCCCTGCGGTTCAACCCAGGTGGAACGCCGCGCGATCCGTGAATCCGCCGCCGGTGCCGGCGCGCGTGAGGTGTACCTGATCGAGGAACCCATGGCGGCGGCCATCGGCGCTGGCCTGCCAGTCAACGAGGCCAGCGGCTCCATGGTGCTGGACATCGGTGGCGGCACCACCGAGGTGGCGGTAATCTCCCTCACCGGCATCGTCTATTCCTCCTCCGTGCGCATCGGCGGTGACCGCTTCGACGAAGCCATCATCAATTACGTGCGCCGCAACTATGGCACCCTGATTGGCGAAGCCACCGCCGAACGCATCAAGGAAGAAATCGGCAGCGCCTATCCCGGTGATGAGGTGCTGGAGATCGAGGTGCGTGGGCGCAATCTGGCCGAGGGCATCCCGCGCAGCTTCACCCTCAACAGCAACGAGATTCTCGAGGCCCTGCAGGAACCCCTGTCCGGCATCGTCAGTGCGGTGAAGACCGCATTGGAACAGACGCCGCCGGAGCTGGGTGCGGATGTCGCCGAGCGCGGCATGATGCTCACCGGCGGTGGCGCACTGCTGCGTGATTTCGACCGGTTGCTGATGGAGGAGACCGGCCTGCCGGTGCTGATAGCCGAGGATCCCCTCACCTGCGTCGCCCGCGGCGGAGGCCGTGCGCTAGAGATGATCGACGAGACCGGCACTGACATCTTTGCTTCTGAATAAGGGATAAGACCGTGTCCCGAGCCGGGAGAGCAGTAACATAAAACCGCTATTTATCCAGGGCCCCTCCATCACCGCCCGGCTGGTGATACTGGTGTTCATCTCCACGGCGCTGATGGCGATAGATCACCGGCAAAACTATCTCGAAGGCGTGCGCGGCGGTCTCTCCGTATTGGTCTATCCCCTACAGTACCTGGTCAACCTGCCGGTGTCGGCCTCCAGCTGGATCGGTGAGAACCTGTCCTCACGCGAAACCCTGCTGGAGGAGAACAGCCGCCTGAAGATGCAGCACACCCTTTTCAGGGCCAAGCTACTAAAACTCAACGCCATCAAGGCCGAGAACCTGCGTCTGCGCGAACTGCTGCAATCCTCAAAGAAAGTCGGCGAACAGGTGCTCATCGGTGAATTGCTGGCGGTGGATCTGGAGCCTTTCACACGCCAGATCGTAATCAACAAAGGCAGCCGCGATGGCGTCTATCTAGGCCAGCCGCTGATCGGGGCCGACGGCGTGATGGGGCAGATCGTACATCTCGGCCCGCTATCATCTACCGCCATGCTGATCACCGATGCCAACCACGCCACCCCGGTGCAGGTCAATCGCAACGGCCTGCGCGCCATCGCCGTGGGCACTGGTGCGCCAGACCGGCTCACTATCCCCTACCTGCCGATCAGCGCCGATATCGTTGAGGGTGACCTGCTGGTCAGCTCCGGCCTCGGCGGACGCTTCCCGCCGGACTACCCGGTGGCGGTGGTCAGCAAGGTCGAAAAGAACCCGACCCAGCCCTATGCGATAATCCACGTCGTGCCCACCGCCAAGCTGGAACGCTCACGCGAGGTATTACTGGTATGGCCCACGGGACGCCTGCGGCAAGACGATGAGGCCGATAAAACTCCAGCACCGGCACAGGACACCACGGCGCCATGAGTATCGGCCAGCATCAGGGTGGCAGCGTTATCGTCCTCAGCTTCATCATTGCCCTGGCCCTGCACATGCTGCCCCTGCCGGACTGGGCCGAGCCCCTACGTCCGGACTGGCTGGTGCTGGTGCTGGTATACTGGTGCATCGCCATCCCCGAGCGCGTCGGCGTGGTCACCGGCTGGCTGGCCGGCCTGCTGCTAGACGTAGCCAATGGCGCACTGCTGGGCCAGAACGCTCTGATCCTGGCCATTGTCGCCTATCTCGCCCTGCGCCTGCACCAACGCATCCGCGTGTTTCCCCTCTGGCAGCAGTCGGTCAGTGTGATGCTGCTGGTCACCCTGCACCTGATGCTGGTGCTATGGATCAAGGGCATCCTTGGCCAGTCTATAGAGACCTGGGCCTACTGGCTGTCGGCCCCGAGCAGCCTGCTGGCCTGGCCACTGGTGTATCTCACCCTGCGCCAGCTGCGGCGCGCATACCAAGTTCGTTGAACGCACGAACGCATCATCCTGGATTAAATCAGCTGACCGCGCTATACCGAGACTCAGTGACTGTTATGCAAGCTATTAACCCGGCAACAATATAGATCATGTTCAGGACGCTAGGCGTACACCAGACCAAAGCGGCACGCGCAGCCAATGGTAGTTCCATTGGCAAGCGTGGCAACGCCGGACTGGCGTACGCCTGGCGTCCCAGCCGATTGTTTTCAAAAAGAAAGGTCGTCGTGTGCCGATGCGCAGACTGCATTATCGAAGCTTGCAGTAGGCCCACTACAACGGCGCTTCGATGCCTTGCTGCACATCGGCACACGACGGCTGAACATAATCTATATTATTGCCGGGTTAATATTATCCACAACTACCTTGCTCACCCGCTGAGTGAAGCATGCGACAACAATACCGCGCAGCCGCCGTCACTTAGTATGAGACGCTACACTAGCCTTCGCAGTAATAAGTGACGCGAGCGAGCCATGGCTAAACCCACCACCCTCAAGGACCACTTCCGCGAAACCCGGCTGTTTACCCACCGAACCATCACCGCACTGGCCTTCACCGTCGTACTGATGCTGATGCTGATGACACGGCTGGTAACCCTGCAGGTCATCGAGCATGACAGTTACGCCGTGCAGTCAGAAAATAATCGCGTACACATTGCTGCCCTGCCGCCCACCCGTGGCCTGATCTTCGATCGCAATGGCGTACTACTGGCGCAGAACCTGCCCAGTTACAGCCTACAAATCGTCCCTGAGCAAGTGGATGACGTCGATGTCACCATCGAACAGCTGCGCCAACTCATTACCATCACCGGGGACGACGAACAACGTTTCCGCAAGCGCTACCAAAGCAGTCGCCGCTTCAAACCCATCACCCTGCGCACACGCCTGTCTGACGAAGAGGTGGCGCGCTTCGCCGTCAACCGCCATCGTTTCCCCGGCGTCGACATCACCGCACGCCTCTACCGCCACTATCCACAGGGCAACCTCGCGGTACACGCCCTCGGCTATGTCGGCCGCATCAACGAGCGTGAACTGCAAACTATCGACACCAGCAACTATGAAGGCACCGACTTCATCGGCAAAACGGGTGTGGAGAAATTTTACGAGGACATCCTGCACGGCGAGGTGGGCGTACAGCAGGTAGAAACCAACGCCCAGGGCCGTACCCTACGCGTGCTGGAACAGACCCCACCGGAACCCGGCCTCAACCTGCACCTGACCCTCGATGCCGACATGCAGCGCATCGCCGAGCAGGCCTTGGGTGAAGAACGCGGCGCAGTGGTGGCCATCGACCCCCGCGACGGCAGCGTGCTGGTATTGGCCAGCATGCCCGGATTCAACCCTAATTTGTTCGTCGGCGGCATCGACAGCAAGAGCTACCACGCCCTGCGCGACTCCCCCGACCAACCGCTGTTCAACCGCGTGCTACGCGGCCGTTACCCGCCCGGCTCCACCCTCAAGTCCTTCATCGGCCTGGCCGGGCTGGAATACGGCGTGGTGGAGCCCAATGCCAGCATCTACTGCCCTGGCTGGTACAAGCTGGACGGCCACGACCACAGGTACCGTGACTGGAAAAAGAGCGGCCACGGCCCGGTGGCCCTAAACCGTTCGCTGGTGGAATCCTGCGATGTGTATTACTACGATCTGGCACTGGCCCTCGGCATCGACCGTATCTCCAGCTTCCTCGAACCCTTCGGCCTCAACGACCTCACTGGCATCGACATCAGCGGTGAACTGGCCGGACTAGTGCCCTCACGGGAGTGGAAACGCCACGCCAAGCGCGAGCCCTGGTATCCCGGTGAGACCCTGATCACCGGTATCGGCCAGGGCTTCAACCTGGTCACACCGCTGGCCCTGGCCTCCGCCACCGCCACCCTCTCCACTTATGGCCAACACCTGCGGCCGCGCATCGTCGCCGCCACGGAAGATCCGGACACGGGCGATGTGGTGGACTTCCCGGTGGTTCTCAACATCGCCGTACCGGTGGAAGACCACGCCAACTGGCACTACATCATCAAGGCCATGACCGACGTAGTCCACAGCCCACGAGGCACTGCGCGGCGTATCGGCCTCGACGCCCCCTACAAGATTGCCGGCAAAACCGGCACCGCGCAGGTCTTTGGCATCAAGCAGGATGAAGAATATGTGGAAGAGGATATCCAGAAGCGCCTGCGCGACCACGCCCTGTTCATCGCCTTTGCACCGGCGCATGAGCCGAAAATCGCCGTCGCCGTGATCGTCGAGAATGGTGGCAGCGGTGGCGCCGTGGCGGCACCCATCGCGCGCAAAGTGATGGATGCCTGGCTACTGGACAAAGGGCACCTTCACGACACCCCGAATACCGGAGAGATGACCCCATGAGCCTGCTCGACACGCCTATCCACGACCTCGGCCAGCGCCGCCGCAGTCTGGCGCAGAGTCTGCACATCGACCCGCCGCTGCTGCTCGGCCTGCTGCTGCTGTCAGGCATCAGTTTGTTCATACTGTACAGCGCCAGCGGGCAGAACATTGATCTGGTGTGGCGGCAGGTGGTGCGCCTGGGGCTGGGCTTCACGGTGATGTTCGCCATCGCCCAGCTCAATCCGGCACCGCTGAAACGCTGGGCGCCGTGGATCTTCGCCATCGGCCTCGGCCTGCTGGTGGCGGTACTGGTGGTCGGCGAGATCGGCAAAGGCGCGCAGCGCTGGCTGGGTCTGGGTGTTTTCCGTTTTCAGCCCTCGGAGGTGATGAAGCTGGCCATGCCGATGATGGTGGCCTGGTATCTCAGCGACCACCCACTGCCGCCGACGGCGAAACGCCTCGCCATCGCCAGCCTGATCATTCTCGTGCCAACCTTGCTAATCGCCAAACAGCCTGACCTGGGCACCGCCCTGTTAGTAGCCAGCGCCGGTATCTTCGTACTGTTGTTCGCCGGCATTCGGTGGCGCGTGGTGGCCGGTTTCGCCGCCCTCGGTGCCGCCCTCGCACCAGTGCTGTGGTACTTCATGCACGACTATCAACGCCAGCGTGTGCTCACCTTTCTCAACCCGGAACAGGATCCACTGGGCGCCGGCTACCACATTATCCAGTCGAAGATCGCCATCGGCTCCGGCGGCCTCTACGGCAAGGGCTGGCTCAACGGCACCCAATCGCAACTCAACTTCCTGCCCGAGCGCTCCACCGACTTCATCTTCGCCGCCTACGCCGAGGAATTCGGTCTGCTCGGCATCCTCGTGCTACTGGCCATCTATCTGTTCATTATCATGCGAGGCCTGCTGATCGCCGTGCAGGCACAGGACACCTTCACCCGTCTGCTGGCCGGCAGCCTGGTGATGACCTTCTTCATCTATATCTTCGTCAATATCGGCATGGTCACCGGCCTGCTACCAGTGGTCGGCCTACCCCTGCCGCTGGTCAGCTATGGCGGTACCTCGATGGTGACCCTGATGGCGGCTTTCGGTATCCTTATGTCGATTCACACTCACCGCAAACTGTTGCCGCAGTAGAAAAATCATACGGCTTGAGCACTAACGGCGGAAAACGTGGAAACAAATTTCATTTTTTATCGCATCTCTGCACAGAAAATCCATGTTGTGCACACGCTTCACGAACCCATAAATGCGGCAAAACACCTGTAATGCCTATATAATCAGCTCGTTAACAACGGACATGGTAAGGCAATGAGAAACCCTGCTTTCCTACTGATAAGCCTGATCACGCTGGGGGGATGCGCCTCTTCGTCAACATCCCCATATGTAACCACTTGTTACATTCCTGCGTGTAATGCAACCGCAACCCCCATAGAAAACCGTTACCAAGAAGCAGAAGGGATAGCAATAACTGCGAGTCCAGCCTTAGAGTTTACCGTTGATAATACGCTATTTAGAATCTCTCAACAGGGCAATATTCTTCTCCTTTTATCAAACAGTGGATGAAAACTGGGAACAACCACATTATCAGCTGCTGATATTGGCCTGGAAGATACCAGCATAAACATAAATGATTTTATGGATTTGGTATTTATGAAGGGCTTCAAAGCCCTTGAAACAACAAAACCTAGTAATTTTATTTTACACAGCGTAAGGAACTTTAAGCTATCATCGTTTAGTTTAGCAACTCCCGCTTATTTTAAACGCGACCACTTAACTGTTTTCTATTACCTTGCAGAAAAAATGCATCTTTCTAACATAAAAAATCAATATCAAATCATCGTTCTGGATGACCGCAACCCCGATACAGCGACAATGATTGATCTGTATGATTTCACAGAAGAGCATTTTCAACGATTCATTTCAACATTACATAGCTATGCACTATAAGCAGAGCAAACCATGACACAGCCAATAACTGAGCAGAAAAAGAGCGACATGCGAGGTATTTTGTCAAAATTTTATGGCCCTCAAACCAAGAACTGGCGCATATCAATCAATACTTTTAAGGTATTAGAAACTCTCATCAACAAAACAAAAGCGTGTGACCGTATGATGGATTTAGTACCAAGATCGTTTGGCGGAGGTTCTGTGGTAAAGTGGGGGCAGAAACAAGTCCGTCAGTTTATCTTGCGCAAGCTCAAAAATAATGAAGGCAATCATTACATTATCTGCATGAAAGTTAACGCAGCTTCTATGAGGACAGATTTTTACATGTCAGGAGCATGGCATATTAAATAACATTTTAACTGGCCTACCATCACGGCAGTCAAAGACGCCTGTAAGCAATCTCAGGCTTTACTGAACTCCCCAAAAAGCCCTGCTCTACGGACGCTATCGAACCATCAACCTGACAAGAGGCAAACAGCAAATAGACATTCTCATCGATTTCAGGGTGTAGCAAATATCGACCGGCACCCGAAATGACATCAAAACGAGAGCTATATGCTAAACAGAACCCTATGCAAAAACAGCCACTACGCTCAACCATCCTGCTGGCCGCCAGCCTGTTAGCCGGCAATGCCGTCTTTGCTGGTGAACTGGACAAGGAAATCCCCACCCAGCGGCCTGAAGTACAGGTATTCATCGACGAAATGACCAGCAAGCACGGTTTCGACGGTGACGAGCTGAGCACCCTCTTCGAACAGGTGCGCATGAAGCAGAAGATCATCGACGCCATCACCCGCCCGGCGGAAGGTAAGCCCTGGCATGAGTACCGTCCCATCTTCGTCACCAAGACGCGCATCAGCGAGGGCGTGAAATTCTGGAACGAAAATGAGGCCGACCTGAAACGCGCCGAACAGGCCTACGGCATCCCCCCGGAGATCATCGTCGCCATCATCGGCGTGGAAACCCGCTATGGCCGCCACAAAGGCAGCTGGCGGGTGATGGATTCCCTCAGCACCCTGGCCTTCGCCTATCCTAAACGCGCCAAATTCTTCCGCAGCGAATTAGAGCAATACCTGCTGCTGGCTCGCGAGGAATCCCTCGACCCACTCACCATCAAGGGCTCCTACGCCGGTGCCATGGGCAAGGCGCAGTTCATCTCCAGCAGCTACCGCCACTACGCCGTGGATTTCGATGGCGACGGCAAGCGTGACCTGTGGAACAACACCACGGATGCCATCGGCAGCGTGGCCAACTACCTCAAACGCCACAAATGGCAACCGGGCAAACCCGTGGGCAGCTACGCCATGGCCAGCAGTGAGCGCATTGCGCCCCTGCTCGAAGCGGGTATCAAACCGCACACCACGGTGAAGGAATTTCGCCAGCAGGGCGTCACCGCACTGACCCCGCTACCTCCTGAGGCCTCCGCCGCGCTCATTGCCTTCGAAAAGAAGGGTGGTCAATTCGACTACTGGCTGGGACTGAATAATTTCTACACCATCACCCGCTATAACCACAGCCCGCTGTATGCCATGGCGGTGTATCAGCTGGGACAGGCCATCAGCGCGGAGCGTGATGGCTAATGGCCAACATGTGCCTAGCCCACCGTAGCAACGGCCCCTCAGGCCGCGATTGCAGTTGTGCGCACCAACGCTGGCCCACCGTAACCTGGGGGCGACAAATGCCCCGCCTGCTGCTCGGTTTTGTCATCGCACTGCTGCTCAGTGCCTGCGGCTCCCGGGAAATACAAGATGGTGCGCCTGATCGCCACATCGACGCCAGCGGTACTGCCGACGCCGTGCCGAGGATCGAACCTTACAGCAAGTACGGTAATCCACGCTCCTATCAGGTGGCCGGCAAGACCTATTACGTACTCGACGATCACAGGGGCTATCAACAGCAGGGCCAAGCCTCGTGGTACGGCACCAAGTTCCATGGCCGGCGCACCTCCAGCGGTGAGCCCTACGACATGTACGCCATGACCGCCGCGCACAAGACCCTGCCTATTCCCTCCTATGTGGAGGTCACCAACCTGGAAAACGGCCGCAAGGCCATCCTGCGCGTCAATGATCGCGGCCCCTTCATCGCTGGCCGCATCATCGATCTCTCCTACGTGGCGGCGAAAAAACTGGGGGTGTACACCGCCGGCACCGCCCGCGTGAATGTGCGCGCCATTGATCTTCGAAAATCCACGACAACGCGGCCAGCAACAAACCCGCCTGCCGCCACCGGCAGGACAGGCGATGATCAGGTCTACCTGCAGGTAGGCGCCTTCGGCGAGCGCGCCAACGCCGAACTCATGCTCTCGCGCCTGATCAGTCTGACCGGCGAGAACGTGCTCATCAACAGCCAGCAGCGGGTCTACCGCGTGCACATCGGCCCGCTGGGCTCGGAACAGGCCGCCCGGCAGCTCGCCTCTCGCCTCTCACCGCACGGTATCAATGATGCCCACGTAATCCGGGGAGAATAGTTGCTCACTGCTAGTCATGCAGGCCGAAAACGGCTATTCTGACGGCCATTTTCCTGTCCCGCAATGTTATTCAACAACGTCATTAACAACCGTGAAGATCACCACTACCATGCGCCGTCTCGTACTCCTCGTTATCTGCCTGTTTCTCGTGTCCCTCGCCGCCACCGCTCACAGCGCCACGCTGATTCCCGCAGTACCCAAGATCAAGGCCAAGGGCTATCTGCTGATCGATTTTCACAGCGGCCAGGTACTGGCAGAAAAGGATGCCGACAAACGCCTGGAGCCCGCCAGCCTGACCAAAATGCTCAGCGCCTATGTCATTGACTACGAGTTGGCCGAGGGCAATATCAGCCTCAGCGATGAAGTCATCATCAGCGAAAAGGCCTGGCGCATGCCCGGCTCACGCATGTTCGTAGAGGTGGGCAAAAAGGTCAGCGTCGAAGACCTGCTCATCGGCATAATCATCCAGTCCGGCAACGACGCCACAGTGGCCTTAGCCGAACACGTGGCCGGCAGCGAAGAGGCCTTCGCCTCACTGATGAATCAGCACGCCACCAAGCTGGGCATGGAAAACAGCCACTTCGTCAACGCCACCGGCCTGCCACACAAGGATCATTACACCACCCCGCGCGACCTGGCCAAGCTGGCGCAGGCCCTGATCCGCGATTACCCCGGGAACTACGAGCTGTACGCGCAAAAAGAATTCACCTTCAACAATATCAAACAGTACAACCGCAACAAGCTGCTGTGGCGCAACAAGTACGTCGACGGCATCAAGACCGGCCACACCGAGGCCGCCGGCTATTGCCTGGTCGCCTCCATGCTGCGCGATGACATGCGCCTTATCTCCGTCATCCTCGGCGCCCGCAGCGAAGAGATCCGTACCGAAGAGAGCCAAAAGCTGCTCACCTACGGTTTCCGCTTCTTCGAGACCCATCGCCTGTACACCGCCAACGAACCGCTGACCACCGCGCGCATCTGGAAAGGTGAGCAGGAAGAACTGCCGCTGGGGCTGGCCGAAGACCTCTACATCACCATCCCCAAGGGCCAATACAAAAAGCTCCAGGCCAACATGAGCATCGACAATCGCATCACCGCCCCGGCACAGCAGGGCCAAGCCTTCGGCACCGTCAACATCAACCTTGCCGACACCCAATACGCCCAGCGTGACCTGGTATCTCTCACCACTGTCGCCAAAGGCGGTCTGTTCGGCAACCTGGTGGACGAAGTCCGGCTGATATTCGAATAACGCGGTGGACACCACCCCTATGCCCATCGTCCACCTGAACGGCCAAAACCTGCCCGCAGGAGATGCCTGTGTGCCCGTGCTTGATCGTGGATTTATCTTTGGTGACGGCGTCTACGAGGTGATCCCGGTATTTGGCGGCCACCCCTTTCGCCTGAGCGAACACCTGCGACGGCTGGAAAACAGCCTCGGTGAAGTACGCATCCCCAACCCACACGCGCGCGCGGAGTGGGCGGCGCTGATCCAGAGGCTGGTCGATGAAAACGGTGGCGGAGACCAATCCGTGTACCTACAGGTCACCCGCGGCCCAGCGGCACGCGACCACGCCCTGCCGGAAAATCCCACACCCACAGTATTCGCCATGAGCAACCCGCTGCATCCAGCGGCGGCCGAGATCCTCGCACAGGGCATCAAGGCCATCAGTCTCGACGACATCCGCTGGACACGCTGCCACATCAAGGCCATCAGCCTGCTGCCCAACATCCTGCTGCGGCAAACGGCACTGGACGCAGGTGCCGCCGAGGCCATCCTGATCCGCGACGGCTACGCCACCGAGGGCGCCGCCAGCAATCTGTTCGCGGTGTTTGACGAAAAGCCCGGCGGCATACTGGTCACACCGCCCAAGGGGCCGCACCTACTGCCGGGGATCACCCGCGATGTCATCCTGGAGTTGGCCGGGGCCCATGGCATCGCCCACCGCGAAAGCGATATTCGCCGCGAAGACCTCGCCCGCGCCAGTGAGATCTGGGTCACTAGCTCCACCAAGGAAGTCCTGCCGGTGACCACGCTTGACGACAAACCCGTGGGCAACGGCAAGCCTGGCCCCCTGTTTCTCCGCGTACACGAATTGTACCAGGCGCATAAAACCGGACTCCATGACAGCGGCGACAATTGATCCAACAGATTCAGCATATTTAATTCGTTTGCCACGGAGGCACAGAGGGCCACAGAGAACAACAAAGGCATTTAAATAATTTCTCCATGCCCCTCGGTGCCTCCGTGGTGAATCAGCCACACACACACCGAACAAAGACCCCTGAAAATCCCAGGTACCCGCCATGAACACACCCACAAACTCCGGGGACAGCACCATCGAATTCCCCTGCGACTTCCCCATCAAGGCTATGGGCCTGGCCTCCGAGACCCTGCACGCCACGGTGATGGAGATCGTCTGCAAGCACGCCCCTGACACCGAAGGTACGGCACTCAAGACCCGCCCCAGCAGTAACGGAAAATACCTCTCCGTGACCGTTACCGTACGAGCCACCAGCCAGGCACAGCTGGATGCCATCTATATGGATCTCAGCGCCTGTGAACAGATACTGATGGCCCTGTAGCCGGCCGATGAACCCACCCCTCATCCGCCACCTCGGCCTGCGCGACTATGAAAGCGTGTGGCACGAGATGCAGGACTTCACCAGCAATCGCAGCGCCGATACTGCGGACGAAATCTGGCTGCTCGAACACCCGCCCGTCTTCACCCTTGGTCTCAATGGCAAGCGTGAACACCTGCTCAGCCCCGGTGACATCCCGGTCGTAAAGTGTGATCGTGGCGGCCAGGTGACCTATCACGGCCCCGGCCAACTCATCGCCTATTTATTATTGGATCTGAAACGCCGCAGGCTGGGTGTAAAAGCAATGGTGTGGCGTATGGAGCAGGTGCTGATTGATCTGCTCGCTGACTACGGCATCGACGGCCAACGCCACCCGGGAGCGCCCGGCATCTACCTCGACGGCAAAAAGGTCGCCGCCCTTGGTCTGCGTGTACGCCGCGCTTGCAGTTACCACGGTCTCAGCCTCAATGTGGACATGGATCTGGAGCCCTTCTCGCGTATTAATCCCTGTGGCTATGAGGGGCTGGAGAGCACCCAGCTGCGAGAGCTGCTCCCCGGCATCGACCCGGATAGCGTCGCCGCAATTCTGCTGCAACAACTGCAGAAACACTTTCCTGTCACCTGAGCCCCCTGTTGTGGTCTCAGGATTTTGAAGAAACTGTGGGTTAAGCCTTTCTTTAAGCTATTGTAATACACAGCAGTCTGGCTGTATTTTGAAGGCAAGTATAATATGAATCAAAATGATGCATTTCTCCGGTTGGTAGCAGGGAAGTGGGTGGGACGGGAGCATAAGAAAAGCGTAACTACTCAGCCCAAAAAGACAAAAACCATTAAAAAAACAACAGGCTATGATTAAAGCAATCACCAACTACGTCCAGCTCACCGAGAAGATCGCAACTTCAGGTCAGCTGACGGAAGAACAGTTTGGCGATATCGCACAGCATGGATATAGGGCGGTGATTAATCTGGCTATGCCAGATTCCACCGGGGCCATGGACAATGAGGGCGCGATTGTGACGTCGCATGGGCTGTCATATTTTCATATTCCTGTGCCGTTTGATGCGCCGGAAAAAGAGCATCTTGCTGTCTTTCTTAAGTTGATGGCGGCGCTGGAGGGCAAACGGGTGTGGGTGCATTGCGCAAAAAACTATCGGGTATCTGCGTTTATGTTCCACCACCAAAAATGGATGCATGGACTTTCAACAGAGGAAGCACGGCCAATCATCTATAAAGACTGGCGGCCAGATAAAGTGTGGCAGGCGTTTTTGTCGATCGACGTTAATGACGTGTGAATAGTCGGCTTGCCGGGCACTCATTCAAAATGGCCTGCTTTTTTCTGTCACGGCCTTGCGCGCGGCGCTATTTTCTTTCAAGTGCGGCATTCAGCGCCTTCAGCGTCTGAGTCAGTTCGTCTTCTTCGGTCTCATCTTCCTGCGGCTTGTCGCTTTCGTCCGAAATCCAACGCAGGGCGATCACACTAATGTTGTCAGCCTCAGGATAGCTGCGAAATTCAGCCTGGTAGGCGAGGCGGTCAACGGCCTTGTTAAGGGTGGTCTGTTGCAGTGTTTCCGCCATATAGTCGTCATCGAGGGCATCCCACAGACCATCGGAGCAGAGCAGGAAGATGTCCTTTTTTTCGAGCGTGGTCTTTTCACTGAAGGTAGAAATAGGGGGGCGTTTACGGTCGCCCACACAACGGGTAACGAGATTACGCTGGGGATGATTTTTGAGTTCTCTTTCGCTGATTTTTCCGGCTGCCAGCAGACTTTCAATTTTTGAATGATCACGTGTGCGGCTCAGTACACTGCCATCACGGAACAGGTACAGGCGGCTGTCGCCAACATGCGCCCACCAGGCATGACCGTGTTGAATCAGGCACACCACGCAGGTGGTGCGCGGCTCCACCGGCGGATATTGTTCGACACCCTTGCGAATGACCGCCCGATGGGCGTCAGCGATCAGCACCTTGAGGAAGGCGGACGGCTCAGCAATGGTCTGGCGGTGCTGCTGGAACTGGCGCAGCATACTATTGACCAGGGCGGTGGAGGCCAACTGGCCGCCACGATAGCCACCCATGCCATCGGCCAGCACCAGCAGTACACGGCCGTCTACCTCGGCGATACCGATACGGTCTTCGTTAGACATACGATTACCGAGACGACTGGTCTTGGTGTGCTGGTAGTTCATTCGCGGAACCAGGAAAAGGGATTGGCCATGCGTTCGAGCAGATCATCGGGCTCCTGGTGGTCGGATCTGTCGAGAGCCTGGATGAATTCGTCGACGCTCTGCGGTCGCAGCAGAGGGTCGATCTCCATGGCCCAGTCCAGCGCCTCCAGCAGGTTGGCGGAGTATCGCCGGCGGAAGACGTTGGCGGCGGGGCGCAGTTTGTCCTTTTCCTTGCGCTGGTTGGAGGGGGGTGGCGAACTGCCTTCGATGCAGGTGCGCAGGGTGGCGCCGATGGCATAGATGTCGGTCCAGGGGCCGACATAACCGCTGGGATCATATTGCTCCACTGGCGAGAATCCGGGCGTGACCACCTGCGCCACCTGCAACTTGCGCGAGGTGCAGCGCGGAAATACGGCGCCAAAGTCCAGCAACAGAGGTATGCCGCCAGGGCACAGGTGGATGTTGCCGGGTTTGATGTCGAGGTGCAGCAGGCCGGTATTGTGCACCAGCCGCAAGCCGTTGAGCAGGGGCGGAAAAACGGTGCGTAGCAGGGTTTCACTAAGACCACCGCTGTGTGAACGAATGTAACTCTGCAGGTTTTTGCCCGGGCGGTATTCCATCACCATATAGACGGTGTCATTGGCGCTGAAAAAGTTGAGCACGCGTACGATGTTGGGGTGATCGAGGCGGGCCAGGGCGGTGGCCTCCTGCAGGAACAGTTTACGGCCTTCGCCGAAGTTTTCCGCATGGGCGTCGCTGATGGGGCCGATGGTGCCGTCGTCGCTGCGCCGGGCCAGCTTGTTGGGCATGTATTCCTTGATGATTACCTGCTGGTCGTTTTGTTCGTCATGGCACAGGTAGACGATACCGAAGCCACCGGCATTGAGGGCCTGGTGCACCCGGTAATGTTCCAGGCGGGCGCCCTTGGGCAGGGCATTGCCGGGGGCGTGTTTGGTCTTGCTCAGGAAAGGCATACCCGTGGCTGTGGCCCCTGCTGGCTATTCCGGCGATGCGGTGTCACATGGATACCTGCGGGGATAGCAGTTAGAATTCGTCTCCACTTTTCCGAATCTCGCTTATTGGGCGTGCAAGGGTTTTGCCATGATCCGCAGTATGACGGGCTTTGCCCGCCGTGAAGACAGCACCGATGACGGCTTACTCGTCTGGGAATTAAGATCGGTCAACCATCGCTTTTCTGAAGTCAGCCCGCGTCTACCGGAGGAACTGCGCTCACTGGAGCCCGTGGTACGCGAACGTATCGGCAAACACATCAAACGCGGCAAACTGGATGCCACGCTGCGCTTCAAGCCCGTGCCACAAGCCGATCAACCTTTGGAAATCGACCGTGAGCTGGCGACCAGGCTGTCGCGTGCCAGTCGTGAGATTGACGGCTTGCTCTACAATGCGGCACCGGTGAACTCCTTTGATGTGCTGCACTGGCCCGGCGTGCTGGTGAGCCTGGCACAGGATTTTGCGCGTATCGGCGAGGCCGCGTTGGCCCTGCTGGACGCTACCCTGGACGAGCTGATAAGCAACCGTGAGCGCGAGGGTAAACAGCTGAAGGTCGTCATCGAACAGCGCTGTGCGGCCATGGAAACGCAGGTGGCGAAGGTACGCAAGCGTCTGCCCGAGGTATTGCAGGCGGTGCGCGAACGGCTGCAAGCACGGCTCTCGGAACTGGCTGGTGAGCTGGATAATGACCGCGTCGAGCAGGAAATCGCCCTGCTGGCCAACAAGGCCGACGTCGATGAGGAGCTGGATCGCCTCGATACCCACATCACCGAGGTGCGCCGCGTGCTGGCACAGGACGAGCCGGTGGGTCGGCGTCTGGATTTCCTCATGCAGGAGCTGAACCGCGAGGCTAACACCCTGGGCTCCAAGTCTGTGGACGCCGAGCTGACCCAGGCCTCGGTAGAACTGAAGGTGCTCATCGAGCAGATACGTGAGCAGGTACAGAATATTGAATGATGTTTCTGGGTGTTCCTTAGCGCTCCAAAGCCTGCTGATAGGATCGGTTGTTTTACGCAGAGGAAATACTTAATGGCCTTAACTTTTCACCCAGAACCAGGGACGATTCTTATGTGTGATTTCAGCTCGGGATTTAAGGCTCCTGAAATGGTAAAAACAAGGCCCGTTATTGTGATTTCCCCGAAACGTAAGCGTTGCTCTAAACTTTGCACCGTGGTAGCTATAAGTACGGCTCCACCTACAAGTGTAGAAAACTGGCACTACCTAATCCCTAAAGCCAGCATGCCTCAAATTCAGAGGTTTCAGGTGAACGATTCATGGCTTAAAGGTGACATGATATACCGAGTATCGTTTGAGCGTCTCGACTTAATAAGAATCGGAAAGGATCGAAACACAAGGAAGCGCCTGTATTTCAAGCAAAGGCTCGGTAGGGAGCAAATGCGCAGTGTTTATTCGTGTGTGCTTCACTCCTTGAATTTAAGTCATTTGCCACCACACCTTTAATCGCTATTGTATAGCGCCATATATTGACGTGGCTGTCACCAGGTATATACTGATAATGTCCCTGCGCTGCTTCGGCATCAGGCTTTTGAGACTACTAGAGAATAGTAGCTGGCTACGGTAAGGGTGATGACAAGCCGACCGTAGCTATGAACTAAGGCCCCTTTTGGGGCCTTTGTCATTTCTGGGGTGTGAAAAAAAACAGCGCATGACCCAGCCGAAAGGTGGCAGACTGCCAAAAACCGAAAGCCGAGAACCTCATAACCCATTGGTATATAAGTATTTTTATTGACGCAATAGATTAGGCAGGTAGAATATTGAATAAGACAACCGTGGACGGCGGCACCCTGTATGTGATTTCCGCGCCTTCGGGGGCAGGAAAAACCAGTCTGGTGAAGGCACTGCTGAACGGTGTGGACGACATCGAGGTGTCTGTCTCCCACACCACACGCGCCATGCGTCCCGGCGAAGTGGACGGCAAAGACTACCATTTCGTCGACGCCGAACGCTTTCTGGCAATGGTGGTGGATGGCGACTTTCTTGAGCACGCGCAGGTGTTTGATAATTATTACGGTACCTCCAGACAGGCCGTGCAGGCCTTGCTGAAGCGTGGCCGCGACGTCATTCTGGAGATCGACTGGCAGGGTGCGCGACAGGTGCGCAAGCTGTTTTCGGACTGCCGCAGCATTTTTATCCTGCCGCCCTCCAAGGCTGCGTTACGTGAACGCCTGACCGACCGAGGACAAGACAGTGAAACCATTATCGAGCGTCGTCTGCGTGACGCCGGGGACGATATGTCGCACTATGACGAATTCGATTTCGTGGTGGTCAACGACCTCTTCGAGCAGGCCCTGTCCAAGCTGCGCGCTATTGTCGTCGCCCAGCGCCTGAGCCTCAGCCGGCAGGCGGTACGCCTGCGCAAGCTCATCGGCGAGCTGACCGGCTGAGCAAGCTTCAGTTTGCCGGGGACTGGTGTATGATGTGGGCTGTTTTTCAGTCGTGAATTAAACATCGGATGATGAGGAATAACATATGGTAAGGATGGAAACCCCGGTCTGTGATTTCGGCACACCCGCACAAGACTTCGCCCTGCCTGGCACCGATGGCAAGACCTGGACATTGGCCGATTGCCAGGGAGAAAAGGGTCTCCTGGTGATGTTCATCTGTAACCACTGCCCCTACGTCAAATCCATTCACGAACGCCTGGTGCGCGATACCCGCGAGCTGCAGGCGCTCGGCATTAACAGTGTGGCCATCATGGCCAACGACCCCGACGAATACCCGGAAGATTCCTTCGACAACATGCGCCGCGTGGCCGAGGAATTCGACTTCCCCTTCCCGTATCTCATTGACGAGACCCAGCAGGTGGCACAGGCCTACGGCGCGGTCTGCACCCCGGACTTCTTCGGCTACAACGCCGACCTGCAACTACAGTATCGTGGCCGGCTGGACGCGAGCCGCAAAGAGCTGGTGCCGGACGCCCGCCGTGACCTGTTCGAGGCCATGAAAAAAGTGGCGGAAACGGGCCATGGCCCCGGGCAACAGATTCCCAGCATGGGCTGTTCCATCAAGTGGAAAGCGGATCCCACTTGAGTCTTGTATGGGGCGCCACTATTGCTCTGCCCGCCCGGATCGGCGAGAATCGGCGGTTCTTCGCCTGTTTTAATCATGAATCAACGACTGGCCGGCGAGCAAAACCGAATAATCAAAGGTATGGCGCACCCACGAGAGTCGCGACAACCGAGCGGGGAGAGTAGGCGCAAAGGTGCCTGTCCGTGTCCAGGAGGATGGCTGCATCCTGCCCCCCCTACACCAGGCGCAAGCTTCACCGATTGACATCGGATACGGGGCTGCCACGGCAGCGTCAGTGGTTTCTGTTAGCCGTAATGTAAAAGGCTGGCTGTCCGGATTTCCATTTAACTGAATAACTTTATAACCGAATTTACCTGAGAGAAGAATAGGAGAGTCACATGCCATCTCGTAAAGAGCTTGCCAACGCCATCCGCGCCCTGAGCATGGATGCCGTACAAAAAGCCAATTCCGGTCACCCCGGTGCCCCCATGGGCATGGCCGATATCGCCGAAGTGCTGTGGAACAGCCACATGAAGCACAATCCCAACAACCCCAAATGGTACGACCGCGACCGTTTTGTCCTGTCCAACGGTCACGGCTCCATGCTGGTTTACTCCCTGCTGCACCTGACCGGCTACGACCTCAGCATCGACGATCTGAAAAGCTTCCGTCAACTGCACTCCAAGACCCCGGGGCACCCTGAATACGGCTATGCACCGGGCATTGAAACCACCACCGGCCCACTCGGTCAGGGCATCACCAACGGCGTGGGCATGGCCCTGGCCGAACGCACCCTGGCCGGCCAGTTCAACCGTGACGGCCACCACGTCGTTGATCACTACACCTATGTGTTCCTCGGTGACGGCTGCATGATGGAAGGCATCTCCCACGAGGCCGCCGCCATTGCCGGCACCTGGGGTCTGGGCAAGCTGGTCGCCTTCTGGGACGACAACGGCATCTCCATCGACGGCCACACCGATGGCTGGTTCAAGGATGATACCCCGAAGCGCTTCGAGGCCTATGGCTGGCATGTGATCCGTGACGTCGACGGTCATGACGCCGAGGCCGTCGACCGCGCCATCCGCGAGGCCAAGTCGGTCAACGACAAGCCCACCCTGGTCTGTTGCAAGACCGTCATCGGTTACGGCTCGCCCAACCTGTGCGGCAGCCACGATTGCCACGGCTCACCACTGGGCGACGACGAGATCAAGGCCACCCGCGAGAATCTGGGCTGGAAGTATGGCCCGTTCGAGATCCCCGCAGACATCTATGCCGACTGGGACGCCAAGTCCAAGGGTGACAGCGCCGAAGCTGCGTGGAACACCAAGTTTGGGGTCTATAAGGCCGCCCATCCCGAATTGGCCGCCGAATTCGAGCGTCGCATGAAGGGTGAACTGCCCGCCAACTGGACACAGGTCGCCGATGACTTCATCAAGCAGGTCAACGACAAGGCCGAGAGCATCGCATCTCGCAAGGCCTCGCAGAATGCCATCACCGGTTATGCACCAAGCCTGCCCGAGTTTCTGGGAGGATCAGCCGACCTGACGCCGTCCAACCTGACCAACTGGCCAGGCGCCGTGAGCATCACCAACACCGTCACCGACGGCAACTACATGTCCTACGGCGTACGTGAATTCGGCATGTCCCATGTCATGAATGGCCTGACCCTGCACGGTGGCTTCATTCCCTTCGGCGGCACCTTCCTGATGTTCTCCGAATACGCCCGCAATGCCCTGCGCATGGCGGCGCTAATGAAGCAACGCACCCTGTTCGTCTACACCCACGACTCCATCGGTCTGGGCGAAGACGGGCCTACGCATCAACCAGTAGAGCAGATCGCCACCCTGCGCCTGATCCCCAACATGACCCTGTGGCGTCCCTGTGATGCGGTGGAAACCGCCGTTGCCTGGCGTGCCGCGATCGAGAAGCATGATGGCCCCAGCTGTCTGATCTTCTCCCGCCAGGGCCTACCGCATCAGACTCGCAGCGACGAACAGATCGCCAATATCCGCAAGGGCGCTTATGTGCTGAAAGACTGCGGTTGCGACGAGCCCGATGCCATTATTCTCGCCACCGGTTCCGAGATCGGCCTGGCCATGGGTGCCGCCGAAGCACTGACCGCGAAGGGCAAGAAGATCCGTGTGGTCTCCATGCCGGCAGTGGATGTGTTCGAGGCTCAGGACGCCGAGTACCGCGAGTCCGTGCTGCCCAGCAACGTGATGGCTGTAGTGGCCGTCGAGGCCGGTGTCACCGCCTCCTGGTACAAGTACGCCAGCAAGGTTGTGGGTATTGACCGTTTCGGTGAGTCCGCCCCGGCCAGCGACCTGTTCAAGGAATTCGGCTTCACCGTGGAGAACGTGGTCTCCGCCGTCGAAGACGTGCTTTGAAAAAATAATTAGCCACGGAGGGCGCCACAGAGTTCCTGGAATGTATTTTCCAATACCTTGGGTACTCTGTGCCGCTGTGGCAAAAGATTTTTATTTTGTTAAAAAACTGGGAGAGTGAATATGACATTAAAAGTCGGTATCAATGGTTTTGGCCGCATCGGCCGCATGGCCTTCCGCGCCATCAGCAAGGATTTCACGGACATCGAAGTGGTCGGCATCAACGACCTGCTGGACGCCGATTACCTGGCCTACATGCTGAAGTATGATTCCGTGCACGGTAACTTCGATGGTGACGTGGCCGTCGACGGCAACAACCTGATCGTCAATGGCAAGACCATTCGCCTGACCGCCGAGCGCGACCCAGCCAACCTGGCCTGGTCCGACATCGGCGCCGACCTGATCATCGAATGCACCGGCTTCTTCCTCACCGAAGAAACCTGCCAGGCCCACATCAATGCCGGCGCCAACAAAGTGGTGATGTCCGCCCCTTCCAAGGACAGCACCCCCATGTTCGTGCACGGTGTCAACCAGGACACCTATGCCGGCCAGGCCATCGTCTCCGCCGCTTCCTGCACCACCAACTGCCTGGCACCCATCGCCAAGGTGGTCAACGACAAGTGGGGTATCAAGCGCGGCCTGATGACCACCGTGCATGCCGCTACCGCCACCCAGAAGACCGTTGACGGCCCGTCCATGAAGGACTGGCGTGGTGGCCGCGGTATCCTGGAAAACATCATTCCGTCTTCCACCGGCGCCGCCAAGGCGGTGGGTGTGGTGCTGCCGGAACTGAACGGCAAGCTGACCGGCATGGCCTTCCGCATACCGACCTCTGACGTCTCCGTGGTTGATCTGACCGTCGAACTGAACAGCGCGGCCAGCTACGCAGACATCTGTGCCGCCATGAAGGCCGCCTCTGAAGGTGAAATGGCCGGTACCCTGGGCTACACCGAAGACAAGGTCGTTTCCACCGACTTCCGTGGCTGCGTCAACTCCTCCATCTTCGACGCCGGCGCCGGCATCGCCCTGGATAGTACCTTCGTCAAGCTGGTGTCCTGGTACGACAATGAGTACGGCTATACCTGCAATATGCTGCGCTTTGTCGAGCATGTGGCTGCCAACTAAACTACCGCACCGGGTACGCAGGGTGGGTGCCCGCCCACCCTGCCCTGTGGCGTGCAAGAACCATTAGCCAAGCAGGCCCTACACGTTTGGCTAATGGTTCTTAATTCTTGTAAAAATAAGAAACCTTGTGGAAACTAATGTAGTGCGTCAAACAGATTGAAGAAATGATGTATAATCGGAGGCCACAGCAATCTTGGGGAAAAGCCAGTGGCAATTGCGACAGTAATCAACCTTATCTC
>VAPF01021650.1_pt1 | contig 25589 bp, 21 predicted proteins | sample 3393931 | NCBI WGS metagenome assembly VAPF01 (sample SAMN08290437, study PRJNA428436) | hydrothermal vent metagenome | isolation source: Deep-sea hydrothermal vent chimney | place: Atlantic Ocean: South-mid Altantic Ridge | depth 2773 m m | reverse complement strand
TCCGTCTGGCACCGGGACTGGGGATGATCGACTTACCTGACCCGCGTAAGGTGCATCACGCGCCTATTCCCAGAGTTGGCGGAATGGGAATCGTGATTGGGGCGCTGGTGCCTTTATTTATCTGGCTGTCGTTTACCCCTTTAAATAATGCCATTTTACTGGGTGCGTGTATTTTGCTGATATTTGGCACCTGGGATGACATAAAAGAACTTGGCCACTATACGAAATTTATCGGTCAGTTTGCAGCCGCTGGTGTGGTCGTGTATTACGGTGGTTTATATGTGGTGCATTTCCCTTTTATGGGGCTGGATTTGTTAAACCCTGCCATCGGTAAACCCTTTACCGTTTTTGCTATTGTCGGCATGATCAATGCGATTAACCACTCTGATGGACTGGATGGTCTGGCAGGGGGGGAATCTCTGCTCAGTCTGGCGGCAATTTCCTATCTTGCCTATTTGTATAATGGCAGCGAAGTATTGATTATTGCGGCGGCAACTATTGGCGGGTTATTTGGTTTTTTGCGTTTTAACTCGCATCCGGCACGGGTTTTTATGGGGGATGGTGGCAGTCAGTTTCTTGGTTTTATTGTAGCAATACTGGCGGTCTTTCTCACTCAGAAAGTGAATCCGGTAATTAGCCCAGCTTTACCAGTGTTACTACTTGGCTTGCCGATTATTGATATTCTTGCGGTGTTTTTCCTGCGTGGAAAACATAAAATGAATCTGTTTAAGGCAACCCGTAATCACATTCATCACCGATTACTGGATATTGGTTTTTACCACTATCAATCGGTGATAATTATTTACACCATTCAGATACTGTTTGTTGTAGCGGCGGTATTATTACCCTATGCCAGTGATACGCTGATTATGGGGATTTACCTGGCTACCTGTACGGGGGTGTTTTTTATGCTCACCCTGGCGGAACATAAGGGCTGGAAGATTCACCATACCCGTAGCCGTCCGGTAGAATCCCTGTCACAGTTGATTAAACAGCATGAACACTTAAGGATTGTGCCCAATCAGATTCTGGAAGCGGGTATTTCTCTGCTTGTGCTGGCGGCTGCGTTATTGACGGACTTTGTCCCTGTGGATTTTGCCTGGTCCTCCATTATTTTATTTTTACTGTTACTGCTGACGGTGTTTTCAAACTGGTTGGGAGATACTTTATACCGGCTGATTATGTATGTAACCATTGCCTTTTCTGTTTACCTGCTATCACATTATCCTACGGCTATGTTGCTGAGGGAGATTGACCTGGTTTATCTATTCTTTGCCGTTATTATCCTGACCACATTTGTTGCGGTACGCTTAAATGTTTATAATCGTTTTAGTATTACACCGCTGGATTATCTGGTGATTATTATGGGGCTGATTATCGGCCTGGTCCCAGGCATCGACCATAGCCGGTCGAGTATGGTGTGGGTGATTTTACAGATTATTATCCTGTTCTACGCCTGTGAACTGGTGATACAGCAAAGACAACGCCGTGCTAACCGGTTTAGCGCCTCGTTTGCGCTGGCGTTAGGGTTGATTGCTCTGCGTGGTTTCTTTTAGAGAGCTGGCCGTTGTTGGCCAATAAATTTTTAAGCCCGAATATGCGGCTGCTTTATCAGCGATTCTGCGGGAATACCGAGGCTGTTGTGCAGCTTCCAGATCATTTGCAGTAAGTCCCTTTCTATCCATCTCAAATTTAATTGCCTCAACAGGATCAGGAAGGTCAAGAGGGTAGTGCTTTGCTTCATAGGCCTCAATGAGCGTGGCTAATAGAGGTTTGTAAAGATAATAAATGTCGAGTTATGCTTGTCAATACAAATATACGCACACTAATCAGATTCCATACAGAGTTAATTTATCATGTCAGTTTCAACCATTATTTATACCACAACAGATGAAGCACCTGTTTTGGCAACTTATTCCTTTTTACCCGTTATGCGAGCTTTTACCAGACCGGCTGGTGTGCAGATAGAAACACGGGATATTTCGTTGGCAGGGCGGATACTGGCCAGTTTTCCCGATTATCTTGATGGACAGCAACGGCAGCGTGATGCCCTGGCTGAGCTTGGCGAAGGGGTGAAAGAAGCGGATGCTAATATTATTAAATTACCCAATATCAGCGCCTCGGTGCCGCAGCTAAAAGCAGCCATTGCAGAATTGCAGTCGTTGGGGTATGCGCTGCCCGACTATCCGGAAAAAGTGGGCAATGCTAAACAGCAGCAAATAAAAGACCGCTATGCCGGGGTGCTGGGCAGCGCGGTGAATCCGGTCTTGCGTGAGGGCAATTCCGATCGTCGGGTGGCCCCGGCAGTAAAAGCCTATGCGCGTAAACATCCGCATGAAATGGGGTCGTGGACGGCAACCGCAAAAGCCTGTGTGGCTTCCATGCATGATGGCGATTTTTATTCCAGTGAACGGTCGGTGGTGATTGCCCGTGACGGTGAGGTGAAAATTACCCTGCATACACAGGAGGGTGAGCAGATTGTACTGAAGGCATCTACCCCGGTGCTGGCGGCGGAAATTATTGATGCTTCGGTGATGCGGGTGCAGGCCTTGCGTGATTTTTATGCCAGCGAGATAAAAGAAGCCCAAACGCAGGGGCTGTTGTTATCGCTGCATTTAAAAGCCACGATGATGAAGGTTTCCGACCCGATTATGTTCGGTCATGCGGTCAGTGTTTTCTATCAGCCAGTGTTTGAAAAATATGCAGACACTTTCCAGCAACTCGGGATTAACCTGCGTAACGGGCTGGGCGATGTGTATGCAAAAATTACCGCGTTGCCGGATGCTGAACGTAAACAGATTGAGGCAGACATTACCGCACTGTATGCAACCCGTCCGCAACTGGCGATGGTGGATGTAGAAAAAGGGCTAACCAATCTGCATGCACCCAATAGTGTGATTGTCGATGCCTCGATGCCGGCGGCTATCCGCTTCTCTGGAAAAATGTGGGGACCGGATGGGACGATGCAGGAAACCCTTGCCATGATCCCCGACCGTTGTTATGCCGGTGTCTATCAGGAAACTATCGCTTTTTGCAAACAGTATGGCGCACTGGATGTGAGCACAATGGGAACGGTGAGCAATGTCGGCCTGATGGCGCAGAAAGCAGAGGAGTATGGTTCACATGATAAAACTTTTGAAATTCCTGCTGCCGGAAGGGTTTGTGTCACCGATAGTAGTGGTACGGTGCTGATGGAACACACGGTTGAGAAAGGCGATATCTGGCGGATGTGTCAGTGTAAGGATATACCCATTCGGGACTGGGTTAAACTGGCGGTTCGACGGGCGCGGCTGACTGCTCAGCCGGCCATTTTCTGGCTAGATGATAAGCGCCCGCATGATATGAATGTGCAGCGCAAGGTTCTTACTTATTTAAAAGAGCAGGATACCAGCGGGTTAGATATACAGATTCTGTCACCCGTGGCGGCAACACGTTATACCCTGGAACGGATGCGGGTCGGTAAAGATACCGTTTCTGTTACCGGCAATGTGTTGCGCGATTACCTGACCGATCTGTTTCCGATACTGGAACTGGGTAGTAGTGCGAAAATGTTATCCATTGTGCCATTGCTCGCTGGTGGCGGTTTGTTTGAAACCGGGGCGGGTGGTACGGCACCCTTGCTGGTTTCGCAGTTAGTGGAAGAAAATCATTTAAGCTGGGATTCACTGGGCGAGTTTCTGGCACTGGCGGTTTCACTGGAAGAACTGGCGCAGAAAACAGGCAGTAAAAAAGTGCGGGTACTGGCCGATGCATTAAACCTGGCGAATACAGAATATCTCGATAATAATAAATCACCCTCGGTTAATACAGGCGAAATAGATAGCCGGGGCAGCCATTTTTATCTTAGTCTGTACTGGGCGTTGGCGCTGGCTGAACAGAATGATGATGACGAACTGAAAGCTGTTTTTACCCCGGTGGCTCGGCAGTTAGCCGAGCAGGAAAATACAATCATTAAGGAGTTGCTGGCGGTGCAGGGCAGTGCGGTGGATCTGGGCGGGTATTACCGTTTGAATGCAGCGAAAACCGCAGGGGTTATGCGGCCGAGTGCAACATGGAATGCGGTTATTGATAGCTTTTAGGAGTAGTTCATTACAGTTTGAGATGGATTTATATGCGTCGATGTACTATGATAATTCGCTTCGATTTATAAGGGTAAACCATGACAAATACAACTCTGGATCTGCTCTCTGAGAAGGACATTCCAGCAAAAGAAAGACTAATTTTTGCCCTCGATGTTCCGGACACTGAGCGGGCAAAAAAATTGGTTAATGATCTCGGTGATGCCATCTGTTTTTACAAGGTAGGCTTAGAACTATTCATGTCCGGTAACTATTTTGAATTTGTTGGCTGGTTGAAAGAAAGAAATAAAAAAGTATTTGTTGATCTGAAGTTTTTTGATGTTCCGCAGACCGTTGCGTCTGCGGTCAAACAGCTTGAAAAATATGGTGCGGCTTTTGCGACAATACATGGTAATGATTCCATAATGAAGGCTGCCGTAGAAGAAAAAGGGGAGATGAAAATTCTGGCTGTAACGATGTTAACAAGCCTGGATCAGGCAGACGCTGATGATTTAGGATTTAAGGTTGATATCAAGAGTATCGTTTTGTCGAGAGCGAAAAGAGCGTTGGCAATTGGCTGTGATGGCGTTATATCCTCTGGAATCGAAGCCCCCGAGTTGCGTGAAACATTAGGAGCCCGATTTATTATTGTTACACCCGGCATCCGACCTGTGGCAAATGTTGATGATCAAAAGAGAACGGTCGATGTTGAAGAAGCCTTTTTAAATGGCGCTGATTACATTGTTGTTGGTCGTCCAATAAAGGAACATTCCGGGTTTAACTCGCCAAAAGAGGCGGCCAGTAGTATTCAAAATCGAATAAGAAAATTATTTGATGAGCGCCGAGGTTGATTCCTGGACCCTCACCCGGCCCTCTCCTGGTTTTTCCTGGTTCATCTCACACTGTCAGTATTATCATCGGCAAACCGAAGCAGCCTATGCCGCTTCCTGCTTGCGTAAATACTCTTCATAACTGCCGTGAAAATCTACTACGCCATTGGGGGTCAGCTCAATAATACGAGAGGCCAGTGATGAAACAAATTCGCGGTCGTGACTGACGAAGAGCAAAGTTCCGGGGTATTCTTCCAGTGCCTGATTGAGTGATTCAATGGATTCCATATCCAGATGGTTGGTAGGTTCATCCAGTAGCATTATATTGGATTTTTGTAGCATCAGCTTTCCAAATAACATACGCCCCTGTTCGCCGCCGGATATAACCTTCACGGGTTTTTTACTATCATCCTGAGAAAATAGCAGGCGACCAAGGATACCGCGAATGACCTGTTCATCATCGCCTTCTCTGCGCCACTGGTGCATCCACTCCATGACTTTTGTGTCCGATTCAAAATCGGCTGTGTGATCCTGCGCGTAGTAACCCAGCACGGCGTTTTCCGACCATTTTATATTGCCCGCATCGGCCTGTAGATCACCCACCAGACATTTCAGTAAAGTGGTTTTACCAATGCCATTAGGACCGATAATAGCAATACGTTCACCGACTTCTACCATCAGGTTCAGGTTGGCGAACAGGGTTTCATCAAAACTTTTTTTCAGGCCTTCAACTTCCAGTGCCAGGCGATGTAATTTTTTGCCCTGTTCAAAACGGATATAAGGATTCTGGCGGCTGGATGGTTTTACATCGTCGAGTTGAATTTTATCAATCTGTCGTGCGCGCGAGGTTGCCTGTTTTGACTTGGACGCATTGGCTGAAAAGCGGCTAACGAAGGCTTTAAGTTCGGCAATCTGGGCTTTTTTCTTTGCATTGTTAGCGTACAGACGTTCCCGTGCCTGCGTGGATGCCGTCATATATTCATCATACGATCCTGGGTAAACGCGGATTTCACCATAATCCAGATCGGCCATGTGGGTACATACGCTATTGAGGAAGTGGCGATCATGGGAAATGATAATCATGGTGCAGTTACGTTCATTTAACACCTCTTCAAGCCAGCGAATGGTATTAATATCGAGGTTATTGGTCGGTTCGTCGAGTAACATAATATCCGGTTCGGAGAACAGAACCTGTGCCAGTAGTACCCGTAATTTCCAGCCGGGTGCGATTTCGGACATGGGAGCGTAATGCTGTTTGGTGGGGATGCCTACACCAAGCAGTAATTCCCCGGCGCGCGCTTCTGCCGAGTAGCCATCCATTTCGGCAAATTCTGCTTCGAGTTCACCGGCGCGTATACCATCTGCCTCGGTCATTTCCGGATTAGCATAGATCGCATCTTTTTCAGACTTGATCGCCCACAGTTCTTCGTGACCCATAATAACGGTATCAATCACACTATATTCTTCGTAGGCAAACTGATCCTGTTTCAATTTACCGATCCGTTCACCGGGGTCTTTGGAAATATTGCCGGAGGTTGGTTCAAGATCCCTGCCAAGAATTTTCATAAAGGTGGATTTTCCGCAACCATTGGCACCAATCAGGCCATAGCGATTACCATCGCCGAATTTAACGGAAACATTTTCGAATAAGGGTTTGGCACCAAATTGCATGGTGATGTTGGCAGTTGTCAGCATGATTTATTCCAGCGTAATAAAGTTGTATCTTTCAGGTTAAAAATATTCTCTAGGCAGCCCGTCGTGAACTGTTTCGACCTCCACGAGAGTTTCGCCTCTTTGCTGAGGCCTGTGATGCCCCACTGCTATGGCTACGTTTAGCTCCCGGTCCGCGATTTTTATTTGCGTTACGGTTGCCTGCCGGTTGCGCCTGGTTGCCACGACCACGGCCACCATTGCCGCCGCGCATAATCGGTTCGGCTTTAATAGACGGGTCGGGTTCGAAATCGTCCAGGGTTATTTTTTTAATATCACGTTTAATCAGGCGTTCGATATCGCTTAACAGTTTGTATTCATCCACACAGACCAGTGACATGGCTTCGCCCTGATTTCCTGCCCGGCCGGTACGACCAATGCGATGAACATAATCTTCGGCAATATTGGGCAGTTCGAAATTAACCACATGTGGCAACTGGCTAATGTCCAGTCCACGGGCAGCAATATCGGTAGCAACCAGCACTCGAACCTTACCGGATTTGAATTCGGCCAGTGCGCGAGTACGTGCGCCCTGGCTTTTGTTGCCATGAATGGCCGCCGCGTTGATACCGTCACTGATAAGCTGTTTACTAAGGCGGTTGGCACCGTGTTTGGTGCGGGTAAAGACCAGTACCTGCTGCCAGTTGTTTTTACCGATCAGGTAAGAGAGCAACTCACGTTTACGATTCTTGTCAACTGGATGAACCACCTGCATAACATTTTCTGCTGCGGTATTTCTGCCCCCCACTTCAATTAGTGCAGGGGAACGTAACAGGTTGGCGGTCAGTTTTTTTATTTCCCCGGAAAAGGTGGCAGAGAATAATAACGTCTGTTTGCTTTTTGGGAGTAGCGCCAGTATTTTGCGGATGTCATGAATAAAACCCATATCAAGCATACGGTCCGCTTCATCCAGAACCAGTATATCCACTTTTGAAAGATTGGCTGTTTTTTGTGATACATGGTCGAGTAACCGCCCCGGTGTGGCAACTAAAATATCCACTCCTTTTATCAGTTTCATTTTCTGTGGGTTAATACTGACACCACCAAACACCACCGCCGAACGTAAGGGTAAGTGTTTGCCGTATTCGCGTATGCTTTCATGTACCTGAGCGGCGAGTTCGCGAGTGGGAGTAAGCACTAGCGCGCGCACCGGGCGACGACCTTTGGTCGGGGTGGTATTCGCCATTAAGCGTTGTAACAGCGGCAGGGTGAAACCGGCGGTTTTTCCAGTACCGGTTTGCGCGCCACCCATAACATCACGTCCCTCAAGGATTAACGGGATAGCCTGCTGTTGTATCGGAGTTGGTTGCTGGTAGCCTTTTTCAGTTACGGCGCGGTGTATTTCGGCCATCAGACCGAGTTGTTCAAATGACATGCGAAGATGTTCTCCAGATTTTTGGATCGGCCTAACAAAAATAGGGTGGTACCCTGTTTAAGTTCGGTCCAGGCGGATTGCTTTTAAGGTTTAGTTATGAGGCGAATCAGAAAATACTGCTCTGGCCGTTATTCATACCGTGTGCAGACCGAGTGCACAGGAAATTGAGCGCGCATTATATATGAAAAAATAGTGTATTTGTGTGTATTCTAAAAAAATCATCGGCTATTGCTAAAAATAATGGCGTTTTACAGGGTGAACTTTGAAGATTTGATGACAAAAGACAAAAGAAGACGCTAAATGCTTGTATTTAGCTTTGTGTACATTATAATAGCGCCATGTATGTGTAGTGGATCTTTTTTTGTTATGCGTACATAGCGCTACATTTTCTATCCAGGTTGTTTGTCATGAAGTTTTATTGCTAATACCTCGTAAGATTTGTAACACTTTTATTTAAATATTTTTTCTTGATGAGGTACATCATGGCTACAGGAACCGTAAAATGGTTTAACGAATCCAAGGGCTTCGGCTTTATTTCTCCTACCGATGGCGGCAAAGATGTTTTTGTGCATTTTTCTGCTATTTCAAGCGATGGATTTCGCACACTGGCTGAAGGTCAGCAAGTGTCATTTGAAGTGGAAGATGGTCCGAAAGGTCCACAGGCAGTTAATGTACAGGCTTAAATCTGCCCGTTAGCTTACTGAAAAAAACCCGCGATTGTCGCGGGTTTTTTTGTGCCTGTAAAAAATGGCCGCCTGCCCAATCTTTTGAATCGATTGATGCTGGGCCGCAGCATCCTGCGACTGAATGTCGTCTAACTATCGTTCTCCTTAGTAATTGCCATTCATTGTACGCATTTGATCGGGCAGGTTTCTGGCATTTTGCTGGAACTGGTCTTCAACATCGACCGGGTTCGGCATGGTTACTGAGGGAGCCGTCCAGCCACCGGGCATTTCTCCCATACGACTCGGTGCATTTAACATATCATTCCAGCCATTGCGAAAATTACGTTTATCTGGATGTGTCCAGCTATTTGGCCCACTGCGTCCCCAGAAATTATTGCGGTTAAAATACGGGTTGTTATTGGGCTGGAATGCGGGGTTGCGGTTAGCATATCCGGCGGCTGGACCATTATGAGGCTGCCAGTGCGGTGGCGGCAGTGGTCGTTGATATGGATTGTTTTGTGGACCACGGTAATATTGAGCAGAGGGTGCCGGATAATAGGGTTGTCCAACGGCTGGTCGCTGCGGCGGGGTGAACTGGCGAGTGGTTGCGACAGGTGGTTGCCTCTGCTGATCATGCTGATAGGTGCCTCGCTGCGGGTAATGCTGTGGTGGATAAGCCTGACGACTGGTACCATTGGGTGCATAACGGGGTGCAGATTGGTGTTGATACGCTGGATGCGTGTAGGTCTGCGGGTGATAGGAAGGGGACCACGGGTTGTTGGTATTGTCTGCCAGGGCAGGAGTTAATGGTATAGCGAGAATAAGAACCGAGCTAATCAGTACCGAGCTAATCAGTAAGGAATGGTGCCGTGTTTTCATAGTAAAATTACCAGTTGATGACAGGATAAAATTATACTGTATACACTAACAGTTTCATTTGTTACTGTCCTGTTAATACTTCGTCAGTTTATGGCGAAAAAAGGTCGTAAAAAACACGAGGTACGCGAAAAGGAAGATATCAGGTAGACGGGTTTATTTTTCTGCGGGTGCGGTTAGCATATGCAGTGTGATCTGATTAAATTTTTTCAACTCACCATGATTTTTTTTCTGAAAGGCAAGCGCTCCTTTTTTACTGGAAAATGAGCCCAGGGTTGGTCCCATTGCACCATCCTTATCGGAATTGACTACATACCAGGCTGTTCTGGCTGGGATCATGTGCTTGTTACCCGGTTTGTTCCAGGGGGTAGCGCCCATATCCTGGACGTAGATTTCTTCTGCATTAATTTTATTTTCAGGCTGTAAATACCAGGCAAAAAGATCCCGTGTGGAACAGAATTTATAAACCTGCTGCGCACCTTCTTCATACGCTTCCCCTTTGGGGCCGGGGAAGCGTGAAATTAACATACCACAGAGGTGACATTCATCACCGGAGTGAATCGCCACGGGCGGGTGTTTTTTTCTACTGCTGCTGTTTTCACCATGGCTGCATCCGGCCAGAACCAGACCAGTTATTACCAGAGCGGTATGGCGAATAAAACCACGGCGACTAAAACCACGGTGACTGAGTGATGATGACAATGCAGGTTTGTGTTTGGGCTGTTGTTCTGTCATAGGTTAGATTCGTCTGTGTTTAAAAATAAAATAGGTGGCGGTGAAGGGCAGTATGATCCAGCCGATGAGTACACCGATTAGCAGAGGGTAGCCAAAATGCAGATCACTGGCCATAACGAACAGACCGGTGCCTGCGCTGGTGAAGCCCATCAGGTTGATCAGACGGAAGACATCGGTCGGGTTGAGTAAGAGCAGATAGGGAAAGATATCCGGCTGGAAACGTCCAGCAGTGACAACCAGCAAGGCCAGCAAACCCAGATCAAAGACCAGTACAAAAAAGAACCAGAAGATCAGTGCCAGTCCGGCCGCTTTTGATTTTTCGGTAACCACGGCGCTGATAAAATAGGCAATACTGATAAAAACGCTGCCAAGTAGTGTGGCGGTGATAATAAAACGGACAAAGGCATAGGTCAGATCAGTGGTATTGACATTGTGGGCCAGTAAACCAATGACAACCGCCGCCGAACCAAAACCGATACCGGTGGCGATTGCCATAATCAGGCTATGACCCAGCAGTTTACCCAGTAATAACTGAGCGCGGGAAACCGGATAGGTTAGTAACAGCAACAACGTGCCTTCTTCATCTTCACCAACAATGGCATTGTAGGCCAGCAATAGTGCAATGAGTGGAATAATGAATACAGCCAGACTGGCGAGGCTGGCAATGGTATTGGGGATAGAAGTAAAACCCACCCTGCCAACAGCCGCTGCACCGAACCAGGAGATGCCGATTGCCAGAATAGCAAAAATAAGGGTAATGGATAGTACCCAGCGATTACGGATGCCATCGGTCAGCTCTTTTTGGGCAACACTTAATACCGCATTCATGATAATTTCTCCTTTACCGCAGAGGTCGTCGTGGCCTGATCCATCAGGTGAAGATAGAGCTGTGCCAGTGTCGGGAGTTGAATCTCGATGTCGGAAATATCGGGCATTTGAATGATTTTCCGCAGTAGCATCATTTTATCGGATTCCTTCGCCAGAAACTCTACGGTATGACCATTGATGGAGGACGAACTGAATGTGTGTGCGGCTATTTCCTGGCTAAGCTGTGGCTGGCCTGCTTCTCCGCGAAGCAGTATTTTTACAGGTAGATGCGCCTGTTCTCTTAACTCGTTAAGTGTGCCGAATGCCAGTAATTTACCGCGGTTGAGCACCGCAGCCCGATCAATATGTTTTTCCAGTCCGGGCAGTACATGGGAACTCAGAATAATGGAGCAGCCCTGTTGGCGCAGTTTATCTATCATTTGATAAAAATCACCGGTTGCTATCGGATCCAGTCCGGTGGTGGGTTCATCCAGTAATAATAAACGCGGTGTTGTCAGTATAGCCTGTGCCAGACCCAGCCGTTGTCGCATGCCTTTGGAATAGGTTTTTACCTTACGCCGGGCGGCGTAGGACAGACCAACCTGTTCCAGTAAAGCAGGGCATTGTTTGCGCGCTACTCGTTTTAAGCGGGCAAAATAATGCAGCACTTCCAGACCGGTGAGCTGGGGATAAAAAGAAACGTTTTCGGGTAAAAAACCGATATCAAAACGCACCGGATTGAACTCGCGACTTCCCGGCCGGAAGCCTAATACAGTAATATCACCGCTGGAAGGCAGGGTGAGGCCGAGAATCAGTTTCATGGTTGTGGTTTTGCCGGCCCCATTGTGTCCGAACAGACCGATAACCTCGCCTTCGTTAATAGTGAGTGACAGATCATCCAGAGCTTTGATGTCCTGATAGCGCCGGGTAACCTGTTCGAGTTGAACAACCGCCATAATCATTTTCTCCTGATATCGGTTTGTTGCTGGCTGGCCGTCAGGTCAGAATGTTTTACCGGCGACATCAGGGGATAACTATCTTTGATGCCGGGTGACTGTAATACCGGAAACTCCCGTTCTATCCAGCGCAGGGCAATTATCGCCGGACTATTCATTAAAATTTTCGCAGAAGGGTATTTCCAGAGCATTTTGTCGATACCATCGTTGGGTTCATAGGCGGTATCGCCAATACCATTATTATCGCGATCCCAGCCCAGGTAATCACTCCAGTAGTTGCCCCGTTTTTTATAAGACCATTCCTGTTTGCGATTACCAACATATTTAACCTGACGGCGATTGGCAATAAAACGATTGCCATAAATTTTGTTGTTCTCGGAGCCTGCGGTCAGGTGAATACCAATGTCACTGTGTTCCAGTGTGTTATCACTGATTGTATTAAATACTGAATTATAGACAAACAGGGCTTTGCCTTCGGCGCCAGTATTGTTCTGCTGCTCTATTGGATCGAAGCCCCTGGTTATGTTAGAAAAGGTATTCCCGGAAATGGTAGAGTAGGTGATAAAGTTCATCAGCATACCGTAGTTCTTGTCATGGTTTGAATGGTTGCCAATAATCTTAAGGTACTTCGAGTCCATCATCGCATAACCGGTACGCGTGTTATGAGTGTGATTATTCTTAATAGTATTATTGTACGAATACATGTAGTGAATACCGTAGCGTAGATTATGCATTATATTATTACGAATAACATTGCCATTACTGGCTTCAATATAAATACCATCGCGCGTGTGCCAAATTTCATTATTGTCAATATCGGCACCGTGATTATCGGTAAGGTGAATGCCATTGCCCCGATCCTGAGAGCGGATTTTCAAATTACCTTCAACTTTATTATTTCTAACACTGGCATCAGCGCATTGGTAAAGCAATATACCAAAGGCATCTCCATGTAGGTAATTGTTTTTAATAAGGACATTTGTTGCCGATTTTTTTACGTCAATACCGGCATCCATAGTGGTTAAACTATGTCCCCAGTTAATAATTCGGCAGCCTGAAATGGTGACATCTTTTGCAACGACTGTCAGCGTGTTTCCTTTCCCCTTGCCATCAAGAATAGTGCCTGGTGAACATTGCAGGGTAATACTTTTATTAATGACAAAATTGCCATAATAATGGCCTTTTTTAAGTTTGATCCAGTCACCGTTGTGTGCCTGCTTTAAGATAGATGCAAACGTAGCCACTGTTGCTGTATTTGTCTTTGCTGATATGGGAATATTTACAGCAAATGCAACGATAAGAAGAAAATAACAGAACTGTTTTACTCTTTGGTTCATCCGGATATAAAATTTTCTCGTAAGTGTCTCATTGAAATATATGATGTGCCGTAGATTATAAGAGTAGTGACTGAACTAACACATGAGACATATCAATTAATGAAAAGATCAGTCCCTGATAAAATCTATTTGATTGTATAACGTGGTATTTTGCTGAATTGCAGGATGTACTATATAAAACGACCCTGTTACCGAATAGCTTATGCGGTAACAGGGCGTATTTTATCACGCAAGGTGCGTTATGCTTTTTCTACCAGCATTCTGCTGCGCATTTCCAGATGCAATGCATGGCAGAACCATGAACAGTAGAACCAGTAAACGCCGGCTTTATCGGCAACAAAGGTGACTGAAGCCGTCTCCTGCGGACTGATTTCCATGGTAACACCATGATCCGCCATAATAAATCCATGAGTAAGGTCTTCTACCTGATCCAGGTTGGTAATGACTACTGTTACTTCATTACCCTGTTTTACAGTGAATTTTTCCATACCATATTGAGGTGCAACGGCAGTCATATAGACGCGAACCTTATTACCATCACGAATAACCTTATTATCCGATTCCAGTGTTACGCCATCTTTCTTAGCCATGGCAACGGTTGCAGCAAAGAATTCATCTTTTCGATCCCATATTTTTCTGGTCTTATTGTCGAGGACACTTCGATGCATAATAATGCAGTCATGAGGCTCGGAAAATACGGGTCCATCTGCAACTACCTTCATTTCATCGCCGGAAATATCAATAAGCTGGTCATTATCCGGGTGCAGCGGGCCAACTGGCAGGAAGCGATCTTTTGAAAACTTGTTCAATGAAATAAGCCACTTACCATCTGCGTCACGCGTTTCTCCCAACGAGGTATGGTTGTGACCCGGTTGATATTCTACATCCAGTTTCTGGATAATATAGTTTACCTTCTTATTATTGTAGGCTTTGATGGCTTTTTCAATGTCCCATTTGACGATCTGGCTATCAATAAACAGTGTTGTGTATGCATTGCCTCGACCATCAAAAGCGGTGTGCAATGGACCTAAACCCAGTTCAGGTTCGGCAATAACCACATCACGTTCTTTGATTTTTCCATCAAATAAAGCATCAATTTTTGAGATATCGATGACTGATACGGTTGGAGACAGTTTTCCATTAATCATCATATATTTTCCATCAGGCGTGGCATTTACACCATGTGGGCTCTTTGGAATAGGGATATAACGCGTATAGGGTGAACCCTTACGACCATCAATAACCGGCACTTTTGAATCACCAATGGTTTTGTACTTACCTGCTGCAAGGGCTTTCTCAAGCAGGGGAAGGTTGTAAATAACAGCCCAGTCACGATCTGCGCTCATCATACCTGCCAGGTCAGTAGCTTTTTCCGAGTTGTAACAACTGGTAAAGAAGTATTTACCCGTGTAGTCACACTCTGCATTATCAAGGTTACCATCTACCTGTACCTGAAAAGCGACTTCCATTTTTTCTGCATCAATAAAACTGAACATGGAGTAATAGTTATCCGGGTCATTCAGTCCATGGCCATCATTGGGTAGTGGAATCCTGAATTCACCATTGCAAAATACATATTTAGTGTAAGGCACTTTTTGTGTACGCAAGCCATGAATGGCCTGTACATTAGGAATATTGATCATCTTGTCACATTTCATGATATCACAGCGAATCCGAGCTACCCGTGTATTCGCTTTGTCATTAACAAAAATGTATTTACCGTTATAGTGGCCATCCGTCATCGACATATGAGGGTGATGAAGGTCACCATTAAGTAAATTTGCAGAATCACCTTTGATGAGTTTACTTTCATTGGTGATACCCCATCCTGTTGCAGAATCAATATTAAAAACAGGAACACGCATTAACTCCCGCATAGAAGGTAATCCCATAATACGGAGTTCACCCGATTGGCCACCACTCCAGAAGCCATAGTATTCATCCAGTTGTCCCGGTTTTACTTCAATCTTGCTGCATTTTTCACTGGCAGCCTTAGCAAACGCCTCAGGTGTCATGACTGCTGATGCCAGGCCCGTTACACCAGCAACGCCTGCTGCACCCGCAGCGCCCAAAAACTTACGGCGACTTAATGATGGAGAACGGTCATCTTCATTTTGGTTGTTTTCATTATCACTCATAATAGAACTCCTAATGGTAGGTTTTAGCTGACATCCAGCTGGGTTACTGCTATTTTTGAAGGTTCCGTCCTTCTCTTGTTTCGTTTCCTGTCTTTAAGAATAAGCGGCGGACATTTCTTTTTGTCATGATAGGTCATCTGACAATCCAGGCAATGGTGACACTCATTGGCATTAATTCTGCCATCAGGATGAATCGCCTGGATCTCACACTCTACTGCACAAAGCTGACAGGGTTGACCGCATTCTTTGCGTCGTTTAAGCCAGTCAAACAAACGCAGCTTGGTTGGGATCGCCAATGCAGCGCCCAGAGGGCAAATATAGCGACAATAAACTTTACGGGTAAATATTGAAATAAAGAGAAGCGTTATCGCATAGGCCACAAACCACCACTCACGATGGAAAAACAGCATAATAGTGGTCTTGAAAGGTTCCACTTCAGCGGCTTTTTCAGCCATGCTGATAGATTGCAGAGAAAGACCAAAAAGTGCCAGTAATATAATATATTTTACTGCCCAGAGACGCTCATGGATGGCAAAAGGTAATTCATACTGTTTGATTTTTAGTTTACGCGCGAGCTCGTTGATCAATTCCTGCAATGCGCCAAATGGACAGAGCCAGCCACAAAAAACGCCTCGTCCCCAAAGCAAAATGGTGGCGGCAGTAAAGCCCCATAGCATAAAGATAACAGGATCCATCAGAAAAACATTCCACTGAAACTTACCCATTAGCGCATGGGTGAAAGTAAAGACATTTTCTACCGAAAGCTGACCATACGAATACCAGCCAATATAAAACAGAGTGTATAACAAATAACCTCGGCGCAGGGCATGCAGCAGACGTGGCCGCCGAACCAGGACATCCTGCATAAATATTATACCCATCAGCAATACCAGACTGAAAGCAACAATGGAAACCTGAAAAATACGATCTTGCCAGATTTTAACCCACACAGGTACCGGTTTCGCCACAACGGGGGCGGGTGGCCGCGTAATATATTTTTCAGGAATTTTGTAACTGGCATTGAAAGTATGAAAAATACTACTTAACGGGCCAGTGGCACGCTTTACCAGCAGTTGTAGATTCCATATGGCACCTGGATCGAAATCATAGTGCTTGCGAATAATAAAGATGGCCATTTCATCAAAGTTAGGGTGTCCCTTGGCGTAAATATCAGAAAGGCGATAGTAATCCAGATCACGGAAATTAATGCCGGTTATGCCCTGAGTTATCTTGACGCGATCAAAAATACCACCTCGGACATAACCAGAGCCCTTAAACGAGTATATGCCGCCCCCCATAATTGCAATTGCCTGCTCACCAGGTTTTAGTTTTTTCAGTAGCCATTGAAACTGCTCTTTACCTAACAAATTCTGGCCAATGGTTGGTGCATCCAGATAGGTATAGTACAGATCAATAAAGGTATCGTTCTTTTCATCCGCTGTGGCAATATCTACGTTTGCAGCAGCCGTGCCTTTGAATGCATCATCCACCTCTCCACGAGTTAGGTGCAGGTGCCGGATGGAACCATCACCGGTAAGTGTTTTCCAGTTTTCTGGCTTAAACAGCTTCATTTTGACGATAGCATGTGGTCTCGATTCGACCGCTGTCTTTTTCAGAATACCCACATCCTCAGCCACTTTTTTGGATGCGTGCATAATGGACTGGTTCACTACCATGGAGGTGACCGTAGCACTGCTGATACCATCAATGGTGTTCTTGCCGGTACCAACCTCGATCCGTTCAGCAACGGATTTTCCTACAAACTGGGCGGCAAAATCGTACAGCTTCTGTACCGGGATACCGACCAGTAGTATGGGTTCATGTTGCTCAACTACCCAGGTATCTTTGATAATGCCTTTGCTATCAATACTGACCAGCGTGTTAACAGGTTTACCCGAATAAGCGGGAATATCTACCTGTTGTGCAGTTTCAAAGGTATATCCCACAATTTTTTTAGCCGCATATATTTTCCAGATTTTGGTCTTTGGATTCTGCTCGCCAATATGGTTTGCGCCTGGAAAGGCCTTAAGTACGTGCTGTTGCCAGTCCTGTGGCAAAGGCCGTAGTCCTGCCACACTGCTGGCGGAGAAGAAAATTAGAACGAAAAAAAGAATAATATTAATTCGGGTTTGCTGCATTGATGTCTGTCTGTTTACACAGGTTCTAGTTGCTAATCCAGAGCATCTTACCGTCATAAATTTTATTTTTACTTGATGTTGGTCAAGGAATGAATATTATTCTATATTTTCAAAACCAAACTCTTCTGTATCGTAGCGACTGACCTGCATATCTGCTGGCCAGCCCGCAGAAGGTAAACCTGCTTTTATTTTAAGGTGTCTTACAAAATCAACAGCTACCGGTAACTGTGTCCATACGGAGGGCAAAAAGGTGCCATGATGATTGCCGGATTTAAATATCAGTCCATCCTTGCCTGGCGTTATCCGGGCTAGCAGATCGGCCTCTGAATGAACATTTATCGGCTCCGGCGGACTCAATACCGAAATATGTATGTCAAGATAATCAAATTCTTCACTGGATAGAGGAGGGAAGCGTGGGTCGCGGAAGGCGGCTGAATAAGCATTTTGTGCAACATCATCAATCAGTGGTTGCCGGGCTTCCAGCGATCCGATACAGCCACGTAGCTGGTTATTTTTATTCAGGGTAACAAAGCTGGCAGCCTTTTGCTGAAGCGGTGGATCAAAATCTTTTTTATGCGGGGAAAATGGATGGCCGTTGTGCAGGCCATATTGTATTGACTGTCTGGCGAGAGTCAGTAATTGTTTGCGTTGTGCCGGGGTGAACATGATGAATCTGGCATTACTATGCCGGTGTTAATAGATAACCCATGCGCCATAACCGACAACCTGGTTATGTGAACCTGCTGTATCACCCGAATTTTTCAGGTCGAGGGTTTTACTATGCAGATGGTGTTCTCTGGCCGCAAGGAGTAAACCTTTTAGTGGATATCTTCCACAGGCTCTTTCATCGCTGATTGCACGGTCGTCAAGTTGTTCAATGGCCAGGGCGGTTGTCTGGTCAAGTTTCTGTGCGCTGGCGTAATCGTAGTAATGGCTTAAATCGGAGCTGACAACAATGAGTGTATTATCATCTTCCATAAACGGATTAATTACTGCGGCCATTTTATCGCTACTTACCGGGCCAACAACCAGCGGTATCAGGCTGAAATTACCCAGCACCTGTTGCAGGAAAGGTAACTGAACTTCCAGTGAGTGTTCCCACTGGTGTGCCTGATCCCGTGTTTTTACCTGTGGCAATTTTTCAAGTTGCTGTATGGCCTTTCGGTCCAGTGGAATATCACCCAGCGGGGTGCGATAATACTCTGCGCTGGTGGTTGCAATGCCATCAAAAGATACATGATGTGTCGGCCCCAGTAGTAGTACACGTTTTATCTGGCTGGCATAGGGTACAATCTGTTTAAAGGCAGTTGCTGCAATTGGGCCGGAATAAATATAGCCAGCATGTGGAACAATGATAGCTCTGGGACGTTTTGTCAGTTTGTATTCTCTGGCATCGGCAAGATAATGGTTAATGGTACTGACCAGTTCATTGGCGCTGGCCGGGTAGAACTGACCGGAAACAGCAGCTTCTCGTCTAGTATTCATTATTGTACTCATTCTGATTACAGAAATATCTCTGCCCGATGCAACAAAAGCCGTACCACAGATAAAAACCGCCTGTTCAACGCGGTTCCTGTTGCTTTAATGATGAAGATCAATTTCCCGGCCATTCATGCCATAGTCATGTTTGTAGGGCACCTCTAATAGCCATCTTCTTATCATCATTATGATACCATCGGGTAAAGATTTAAAGGCCTATAAAATGAAACTGCAAAATAAAAAATCACCGCAGATTCCTGCTGGCACAGGGGATGTTGATAAAAATGGAGTAGTACCAACACAATACTGGCATTTACTGACTGACGGTCGGGCTCAATGTGATCTGTGCCCACGTGAATGCAAGCTTAAACCAGGGCAGCGTGGACTGTGTTTTGTGCGAGCCAATATTGATGGCAAAATTGTTTTAACCAGCTATGGACGATCCAGTGGTTTCTGTATTGATCCCATAGAAAAAAAACCGCTTAATCATTTTTTGCCCGGTACGCCAGTGTTATCCTTCGGTACTGCCGGGTGTAATCTTGCCTGTAAGTTCTGTCAGAACTGGGATATCAGTAAATCACGTGAATTTGATACGCTGGCGGTTGCTGCCAGTGCTGAAAAAATTGCAGATACAGCATACCGGTACGGTTGTCGCAGCGTTGCTTTTACCTATAACGATCCAGTTATTTTTCATGAATACGCGATTGATGTGGCAGCGGCCTGTCATGAAAAAAATATCATGACAGTGGCAGTTACTGCTGGATATATCTGTGAACAGCCACGACGAGAATTTTTCTCTGCTATGGATGCTGCCAATATTGATCTAAAAGCCTTCACAGAAGATTTTTATTACCACTTAACGGGCGCTCATCTGCAACCGGTACTGGATACGCTGATTTATTTGAAACACCGGACATCTGTCTGGTTTGAACTGACAACATTGCTGATTCCGGGGAAAAATGACTCACAAAAAGAACTGACAGACCTGTGTCAGTGGATAGTAAAGGAGCTGGGCCCGGATGTTCCCATACATTTCACGGCATTTCATCCGGACTATAAAATGCAGGATATCCCGCCAACACCTCCCGCCAGTTTAAGCCTTGCCCGTCAGATTGCGATTGATACGGGAATACGCTACGCCTATACTGGTAATGTGCATGATAAATCAGGGGAAAGTACCTACTGTTGTCAATGTGGTAAGCGCCTGATTGGTCGTGACTGGTATGAACTTTCTGAGTGGAAGCTGGAACTGGATGCAGAAGGGCGGGCAATATGTAAGCAATGTGGTACGGTCTGTGCCGGTGTATTTGAAGAAAAACCGGGGGGCTGGGGGGCAAAACGCCAGCCAGTCTATTTATAAATACCGTTTCGGGCATGTTGGTGACTACTCGGTTCGCAGTAGCGGGTTACAGTTTGTCAGCGTAACCTTGCCCTGTAATAAATTACCTTTTGAATACTCACTGAAATGGCAGGTATTGGTTTTTGGATCATAATTCTCAATCCACAAATTATCGTCTTTCCAGGTGGCGACAATATGGCGTTGGCCTTCAGGAATAGAAATGGTCATTACGCCGCCATAACGTTTTACAAATACCTGCTGGAAGTGGAAAAAGTAGGCGGTATAACCGATAATCAGAATAACAACGGCAACAATGGCCGCGTTTTTCCACGCACCCAGCTTATAACCAAAACCATAGAGTGCCGCAAGCATTAAACCGAGAACAAGCAGCCAGTACAGGTAGGTAATCATAATAAAGGAACCCTTTGATTAAAGAACCTCCGATTATACCGCAGATAGACTGGATGAAGAAATATAGCGATGAGAGAATAGCATTGATACAGCGAAAAGATTTACCTCAGGGTGGGGATGAAAAAAACCCGCAACTTGCACTGGCAGCATTAGCGACAGAGGGAAATGTAGACGCCCGTGAAAAAATCAGTGCTATGTTAAAGCCAGTTATTGGCTATCAGAACCGCATTTTCTGTCAACAGTTCTGTCGGCAAAATCGCTTTCAGTTTCAGTGTAGTGTGGATAAGTCGTGGAGAAATCCACAAGCAGATGCAACGCAGTGTGAATGGGGAGAACACAGTTATCAATGGATGTATCAGGAACTAATGGGAAATAACTGTTTGCTAAAATTTAATAATCGTCATGGCGATACTCTTTTCGACTATCTTTTACAAATTATTAATTCATTAGATTTTTATCAGCACTGGAAAGACTGGCGCTTTTTTAATCACGATAAATGTCCGGAATCTATTCAGCAACTTGGCCCGGTATCAATAAAAATATTTTCTTTATTAAAGGAAAAGAGAAAACTTAACTTTATTATTCAGAAGTCAGGTTTGAGTAGAGAGGAAGTTGAAAACAAAACCAGGCGAATTATGCAGTTATTACTAAAAGAAAAACAATTAAATTCGCTGGATTACAACACGATAAACGGGTTACCAAAAGATGATAACAGGGAAAATAATTTAATAAAAAATCTAGTAGAACATAAGATCGATACAGTTGAAAATAATACTGGAGAAAAGGATAGAGAAAATTTTTATGGTATCTGGTTACAATTAAATACGATTGAACAGTATATATTACAGGCATTGCTTATTGAAAACCAACATACGGACGATATTTTACATGCTTTAACGGTACTGGATATCAGGATTAAAGAAGGGGTTTTACCTGAAGATACCAATAGACAACATTTACTTGCTTTTAAAGATGAGGTGCTGGAAAAATTAAGCAGTATCTCACGGCCTGTATTTTGATTCTGATGTAATAATTATTCTGGTGTAATAATGTCTTATATGGTAGAAGATTTTCAACAACAAGTCCATCCCACAATGGAACAACTTGTTGAGTATATAAAGAATACATCTTCCTGTAATGAAGAGGCACTTTGCCTGCATCTTGCAGAATGTGAAGATTGTCGACGGCATGCTGAAATAATTTCATTACTTATACAACATTTACCCGCATTATCTGGAAGCATGATAAACATAGAACAAAATAACTTGATTATTGATTTTATAGCCGGGAGTACGGACAAAGATAAATTAAAAGAGATTCGGCTATCTATTATTAATGATGCAGAAACGTTACAGGCTGCATTGTATTATGCCAGTCATAGCAATGCGTTGAATCGCGAGGTTGAAAATAAAGGGGTTTATCGAAGGCAAATAACGGGTAACAAGGAAAATAATACACTACTGATTAAAATGATTAGAAAATCAATAGATGCATTGATGAAATGGTTAAATATAATCAATGGAAAATTGTCAAACTGGAAATGGCTTAAATCAAAATATTTCTATGTAGCGGTTATTGTAATTTTTATCCTGTTAATCATTCTGGCTCAGGCCTCTTTTTTTTCAGCAAAGAAAAAGCCTGCTTTATTTGCAGTTGTCTATCGGGATAACCCGGTCATTGAATTTACGGATAACTCTGTACAGAAAAATAAAGATATTAAAATTTTTAATACAGTCAGGGTTAGTGTGATAAGTGGTGGAAAAATAAAAATAAGCTGGCCAGAAATAAAACATGTAGGTGAATATACTATCCAGTTACAACAAAATAGTAATGGGAAGATAGTATTATTACAACGCCACCGTGTATCGTATCCATCTGCCATATTTAATTTTTCCACAACAAATAAATCGGTTTTACAGGCAGGTAGGCGTTATGAATGGGTCTTATCTGGCAGAACCGATACAAATAAAAATTATTACACTAAAGGTGGCTTTGTTCTAATGAATCCATAAGGTGAATCTCATGAAACAAATTGGTCTGATTAGTGATATTCATGCTTCATTGCAACCGTTACAGCAGGCACTGACTATTTTTGCCAGTGCGGGGGTGGATGAAATTTTCTGTGCTGGTGATATTGCTGGTTATATGGATCAGCTTGATGCGTGCATTGAACTGCTGGCTGCCAGTCACTGTCACACTGTTATCGGTAATCATGATCGGCTTTATCTGGATCATCAAAATGAAAATTTTGATAGTAAGGTGGCCAGTTTTCTGAAACAGTTACCCGCTTTTTATACCACTACAATAGAAAATAAACGTGTGTATATGGTACATGCCGCACCTCCGGATGAATGTCACGGGGGTATTAAATTACGTGATAAAACAGGCGTTATTCAGCTGGACAGGGTGGTGCAATGGGCGGATAAATTACAGTTATTTGATTATGATGTGCTAATTGTCGGCCACAGCCATCAGGTCTTTGCCGAGAATATTGGCAATATGCTGGTGATCAACCCGGGTAGTTGTGTTTTTAATCATAGCTGCGCTATTTTACGTTTACCGGCAATGACTGTAGAGTGGTTTGCTCTGTCAGAGAAAAATATCGAGCCCACCTGGAACTGGGGGGAGCATGTTATTTATGCAAAATAAACCAGATAAACACCTGCCTGTTCACCCCTTTTGATACATTCAGCTTTTGGCTGTTTTCGTATATAGTCCGTATCCTTTTGAGAATACTTATTGTTTGGAGAGTTGTATGCAGTCCGGTCCTAGAGAAATTACTACCCCTTTTCGCCCCATTCCGCTGGATGTACCGGAAGGTATGGCACCGAATGAGTTTTTTAATAGTACCGAGAATTTAAACGATCTGTCAAATAATAACGGTTTGTTAAAGAACCCGGAGGAGCTACTACTCTATCGTAAGGCACTGGGCCATACGAATGAATTTGATACCTCAATTATCTATAATACATCAAAGAAAATACTCGACCCGTTAGGCCGACCGGTACGTCGGACCCAGGTGCCGGAGGCGACCAGAAAAATCTGGAACCGGATGAATCAGATTATTATCGACTTTATGCTCGAAATCTGCCCCGACCCGGACGCTCATTTAGTCCTTGCCGGTGAAGCCAGTCTGGATGCTACCTGGTCGTTAACCTCTCCCGGTGTGCCCAGTATCCGTATGCTGCATAACCATTTTATGATTTTTGATAAAAATGTACTGCGTAATGCACCATTTGCCGATCATAATAATCCGAATTTGACCGATGGTGGGCAGAATAGCCTGTTTCAGTCCTATATGCGTGATGTTTATAGCGAATTCTTTGCCTCACTGGATTTTAATATTCTGAAACAGACCAGCAAGGGTTCATCCAGAATTGAACTCACCGGTTATCCGCAGGGGTTACCCAGCTGGAAGATTCAGGGCGGGGTCGATGCATTGAAAGATATTCATTTCTGGCGGGAGTATGATCTGGTATTAAAAGGGTTTCTGGATTTTTATCGTGCATTTTTTACCCAGGTTTCTACCCGAAATGCACCGGTACCAAAACAGGCGTTTTTCCCTGAGCAGGTTGAAAATATTCTATTATTTAATAATAACTTTATGGCCAGCGCTAAAAAGGTACGTGACCAGTGTATTACCGATGCGAAATATGCCCATTCCATTCGCTGGCAGCCCGCGTTTAAACAGTTGATTTATCGCAATGATGAAGGCGATTTAATTGTTACAATCAGCCAGAACTCTATTGGTAATGCCATTACCGAACTACTGGGTGTCGTAGTAAAACGTGAACCGGATGCGGCAGCCTACGAAAAAGCAGAACCGGCACTGGTGGAGAGATTACTGGAAGTCAGACGGCGACTGATTAATGCGGATTTGGGCGAAGGAATTGAAACTCCGTACTGGGGAAAGGATTAAACGAATTTATTTTTTTTCACCACAAGAGTCTGTATTTTGAAGTGTTTGCAACAAGGTTATGGTTGTGAGGAGGTTGTTCCTCGCGGTTTTGTCAGTTTGATGGATCTGTATGAAAATAATTTCATCCGTATTCGCAAACTGATTCCCTGCCTGTCTGGAATGCAAGGGCAGACTTCCTGTATGGCGCGGGTACCGGCAAAGGCGTATTCTGTCTCCCGTGTTACCGGTTGTCTCGATTTGCATTGCCATATCCTCGAGCAGTCAAAATATACCACCACTTTTATTCTGACCTACCATTTTGCTGATACCGACTCACCCGATGGCTTTGTTGCCGAACCGCAGCTACGCTGTCGTGCCTATCACGATGCCGGTCTGGTAGAAGTGCTGACCGGACATCTGTTACACGGTCGCCAATGTTATGACCAGATGCCAACAAAAGCGGTACAGGTAAAATGGCGGCTCAATCGTCTATTGTATAAATGGTTGGGTTTTAATCTACATACAGGTCACTGTTTTACCTACTTTGAAACAAAACCGGCTGAACTTGTATTATCAACAACGCCACAGGTAATTATTCTATAGCGATGTCCTAAACAGGAAGTTTCGTTGAATGGTCAGGTTTTATTGTCAGATGATTCCTTATGTGTCTTGACCGAGGCATGAGCAAAGCGTATGATTCCCCGCCTGTTGGGGTACTGGCTCAACAGATATTCGGGGTATAGCGCAGTCTGGTAGCGCGTCTGCTTTGGGAGCAGGATGTCGGGAGTTCGAATCTCTCTACCCCGACCAGATATAAAAGTCGCCTGTAGTATGATA
>VAPF01026494.1_pt1 | contig 25688 bp, 24 predicted proteins | sample 3393931 | NCBI WGS metagenome assembly VAPF01 (sample SAMN08290437, study PRJNA428436) | hydrothermal vent metagenome | isolation source: Deep-sea hydrothermal vent chimney | place: Atlantic Ocean: South-mid Altantic Ridge | depth 2773 m m | reverse complement strand
GGCATTGCCTATATCGAACTACGTTCCGTTGATGTTAATGCCTATGACCCACATGGCATTCATTCCGAGCAGTTATATTTCCTCGAGGTTTTTATGCTGTTTTGCCTGTTGCACGACAGCCCACCACTTAGCAGCAACGAAATCAATACCATTGACCAGAATCTACTGCTGGTTGCTCATCAGGGTCGCAAACCCGGGCTTACCCTGCAACGCAATAACCACCCCATCAACCTGCAACAGTGGGCAGGTGAGTTATGCCGTGAAATGAAAACCGTTGCAACATTGCTGGATCAGGCAAATTTCTGCGAAAACTATTTTTCCAGTGTAAAGGCTCAGATTGCCAGCGTTTATGACCCGGATCTAACACCTTCGGCAAGAATGCTGGCTGAAATGCGTGAACATGAAGAGGGCTTTTATCATTATGCCAAACGTATGTCACAGCATCATTATCTGTATTATAAAAAACAATCCCTCCCTGCCGAGAAAATTCGTTTTTTTAAACAGTTGGCTGAGCAGTCCATACAACAGCAACAACAGATAGAACAGACCGACCAGATCAGTTTTGATCAGTATCTTGCCCGGTACTATGCCTAACAGTAACCATAACCCAATGCGCCAGATATTTTATGACTGCTGGCAATTAAAACACAGCGGGCAGCCACTGGACGCTATGCAATCCATCATTGCCACCATTATTGAACTTCATCCCGAATACCACGCTTTACTGGAAGATCCATCTTCTCTGGAAAAAGACTTTTCTGTTGAAAATGGGGAAAGTAATCCATTTCTACATTTAAGCATGCATATTGCTCTGCACGAACAGCTTAGCGGCAACCGACCTGCTGGAATAAAAAATATATATCAGCAACTGTGTTATCAGCACGGTAGCGCACATGATGCAGAACACGCCATGATGGAATGTCTGGGAGAAAGCCTCTGGCAGGCACAACACAATGGCTGTACACCGGATGAAACAGCCTATCTACACTGCCTTAAAAAGTTGGAAAAGCGCTGACTAATGTAGAGATACTAACAGGATGGATGAGAGGGATACTTATTGTTCAAGACCGTCAGCCGCAGGGATGCGGGTGTCGAGCTTACATGGAGGTACTTACAGCGTGTCCTGAACAATAAGTATCCCTTTTACCCGTTTCAATAATATACATTTACTGCAAAAAATATTATTTTTTTATTCCAATTGACTGAACTTGCTATTTTCCTGCTTGTCTTTTTTTGTCGGAACCGTGTAGACTGAAATTATTCAGGTTTCATTCCCCCATCCTGGCGGATGATATTAATTTTTCTGGAGAAAAACGAATGGTAAATAAAACGACGAAAAGAACCCTTTCTGTGGCAATAGGAGCCGCCTTTGCTGTAGCAATGATGACCGCACCAATAGCAAAAGCAGATACCAATCCATTTGGAATGCAAAACCTGAAAACCAGTTATCGGGAAATTGCAAGTAACAAATGTGCTGCCAGTATGAAGAAGCAGACCAGTGGCAAGTGTGGTGCTGCAGAGTTGAAGAAAAAAGAAGAAATGAAGAAAATGGAGATGATGAAAAAGGAAGGTAAATGCGGTACCAATAAAATGAAAAAAATGGAAAAAGAAGGTAAATGTGGCGCCAATAAAATGAAAAAAATGGAACATGAAGGTTAAAAACAGAACATACCCTTTTCTTTCTTTAAAAGCCCCGTAACTCCGGGGCTTTTTTATTACAGAGAATAACTGAAAAAACACGCGAAAAATAAAAAAGTGGTTACAATATAGTTATCACGATATTGTAACCACGATATAGAGCAGGGTATTGTATACCTCCCCGTGAACCTGTTCGATTGTACCATAACGATAAGGAGACACTGATTAATCATGAGTCTCCATAATTAAGATACCGGGGCCACCCTTATGTTTTCAGCAGAATCATTCGGAATAGAAGTACTCGCATGGATGGCAACAATATTTTTCATCACCATCAGCCTGCTACTTATTTTTCTTGTTGGTGTTTACATTGCGGATGTTACTCAGACCAAACAGGCCATCCGCCGGAACTATCCAGTTATTGGTCATTTTCGTTATTATTTCGAACACCTCGGTACTTTTTTCCGTCAGTATTTTTTTACCATGGATCGGGAGGAAATGCCCTTTAATCGCGCCCAGCGCTCATGGGTATATCGTGCAGCAAAAAATATCGAGAATACCGTTGGTTTCGGTTCTACACGTGACCTACGCCCGGTCGGTACCATTTTATTTATTAATACCGCCTTTCCAACACTTGGCAGGGAGGCGGTTGACGCCAAACCGGTTATTATTGGTGGGGATTCTGCCCGACAACCCTTTACAGCCTGTTCTTTTTTTAATATTTCCGGGATGAGCTATGGCGCCATTTCCAAACCTGCAATACAGGCTTTATCCTATGGTGCAAAAAAAGCCAATGCCTGGATGAATACCGGTGAAGGCGGTCTGTCTTCCTACCATCTTGAAGGTGGTGCTGATATTGTGTTTCAGATTGGAACAGCCAAATATGGTGTCAGAGACGAAAACGGCAAATTATCTGATGAAAAACTAACTAAAATTGCTGCACACGAAAATGTCCGCATGTTTGAAATAAAGATGTCTCAGGGTGCAAAACCCGGTAAAGGCGGCATTCTACCGGGAAAAAAAGTAACCGCAGAAATAGCTCGTATCCGCGGTATACCTGCTGGTGAAGACTCTATCAGCCCCAATCGCCACCCTGAAATCAGAACAAATGATGACCTTATTGATATGATTAATCATATACGGGAAGTTACCGGCAAACCCGTTGGTTTCAAGGCCGTACTGGGAGATGACATCTGGTTAAAAGAATTTTTCCAGGCGGTTAACAAACGCGGAAAACATAGCGCTCCTGATTTTATTACCATCGACAGTGCCGATGGCGGTACGGGCGCTGCACCGGTGAGCCTGATGGATTATGTTGGTCTGCCGATTCAGGAAAGCCTGCCTATCGCGATTGACAATATTGTACAGGCGGGTCTGCGTGAACGCATCAAGGTAATTGCCTCAGGCAAATTAATTAACCCGGCCGAAGTCGCCTGGGCATTATGCGTAGGGGCTGACTTTATTAGTTCAGCACGTGGCTTTATGATGTCTCTGGGATGCATTCAGGCTTTGCAGTGTCATCAGAATACCTGCCCAACCGGTATTACCACTCATGATAAAAAATTACAACACGGCCTGGTTGCTGAGCAGAAATCTTCACGTGTATGTAACTATATTAATAATATCCGTTATGAAGTGGGTCTTATCGCCCATTCCTGTGGTGTCTCTAATGCCAGGAAACTGAGCCGATGTCATGCCCGCATTGTCCAGCAAAATGGAAAGTCAATAACACTGAAAGACCTGTACCCCGGTAAACAGGAATAATAATTAACCGCACCGCTCATGGTATGATACTACCAGATGGTAGAATCCCATCGTACATCGCAAAACCAGAACTTATTTCTATGTTAACAGTATAGTAGTGATGAAATATCGAATAATAACAGGCATCATGCCCGTTCTATTGTTGTGTTCCACCATGATTACGGCCTGCAGCACACAGGACTGGTACCAGGGAGCGCAGTCTATGCACGAGTTGTCATGCCAGAAATTACCAAAAGCTGAATACTATGACTGTATGAAGGAATCGGATAAAAGCTACAATAGTTACAAAAAAAATCGTGAACAGTTAAATAAACCCAACCCAGATATTAAAACACGCTAGTCAATTTTTTTATCCCTGAATATTCCTCTGAAAAAAATTAGTCCCGGACAAATTCCAGTTATCGCGGAGAATATAAAAAATATTGCCGGTAAATAAAGTACCCAGTTAACCACATCAAAACCGGTTAACCATATTCCCAGCCATAAAATTGCACCCACAAACAGAAAAAATGCTTTCATTGCCGGATCCATTTTATCCATCATCAATACCTGCTATGTATCAGTAGAGAAGATCACAATAAAATAAATTTACAGAAAATTCAACAACCACCCGTCTTTTCCACATATTTTTTACCGAAATATTTTCTGCCACCAACGCTGTCTGTTCATGGGCGGGTAGAGAGCCTCTTCCAGTGCAACAGGCGGTATTCGTGATAGTATCCAGCCCGGCAGCGGCGGTTTTTCACTGTACCCGCAGGATACACCCAAATTATTCGGATCAAAAATTTTAATAAATTCAGGATGCTGCTGATTATCAATATACACTATTGCACAGTAATCCTCATCATGTTCCTTACGTAGTAACCTGTCTATTTCGGTAATAAAAGTTAAAAACTGTTGTCTGGTGACAGCGCTTTGTGGTGGTTCCTGCCCAACGGCATATATATACCAGCCATCATCTGCCAGCTCACGTAATATCACCCAGAATTCATCCAGCTGCGGCCAGCGCATTACCGAGGTAAACTTACCGCGGAAAGCGGACAGATAAGTCTGTTGCATTGATACATCCATAACCAGTACCTCACGGGATTCTTGTTGCTATTGGTTACCCCTACTACAACCTTTACACTCAGGGGTTAGCTGTTTTTCTATTTACCCATTGCTTCAGTTCATTTACGCTACGCTGTAAAAAGGCAGCATCTTTAAAGGCACAGGCCATAACAATAATCCCCTGCATACGTGCCATCATATCCATTGCCAGTTCACTGGCATTGTTCATTCCTAAAGCTGTAAACTGTTTGCCTGCCCATTCGAGAATGACTTCAAATACCAGTCTGGATTTCTGCTGCAGGTCAGCCTCCTCCTTTGCCAGCTCAGTACTTAATGACCCTATCGGGCAACCGGATACCAGCACACTGTCCTGATTTATTTTTAGTAGTTCAACAAGTAGTAACAGGCGTTCCCGCGGGTTCTCGGTACTCTTGTCATAGCGCTGTAGCTGTTCAATAAACGTTTTACCGCGTGCCTGAACCACCGCTTCGAGAATATCATCCTTGGTTTTAAAATAATAATAAAAATTACCACGTGGAATGTCCGTAGCATCCGAAATATCCTGAAACGATGTCTGGTTATAACCGTGTTGATAAAACAGTGTATCCGCTGCCTGTATTATCCGTTGACGGTTACCTTCCCCTTTTGTGCCCATACGCTACTCTCTTCATCCAACATATACGCCCGAATATGATATTCTAGTTATCATAAAATTCATTATCAGACGATCGTATTACTATAGCAAACACTGTAACATCACCTTTATATAGATGACAATAACCAGGCTAAATATTTTAGCAAGCCCCTACCATGAATGCGCTGACAATTAAAAATCTACAAAAAACCTATAACAACGGCGTTATTGCGCTTAAAGGCGTTGATCTTACGGTAAAAAAAGGTGATTTCTTTGCCCTCCTCGGCGCTAATGGTGCCGGAAAATCAACCGTTATTGGTATTATTACTTCATTAGTCAGGAAGTCTGCCGGCAAAGTAGAGGTTTTCGGTCACGATATTGATACTGATGCGGCTGTCGCACGTAAATATATCGGTCTGGTTCCACAGGAGTTCAATTTTAATATTTTTGAACCCATTGAAGAAATCCTTATCAATCAGGCTGGCTATTATGGCATCAATCGTCGCCTGGCTCGACAACGTGCGGAGCAGTATTTAAAACAACTGGATCTGTGGGAAAAACGCCATACGATGGCAAAGGAATTATCCGGTGGCATGAAACGCCGTCTGATGATTGCCCGCGCGTTGATGCACCGACCACAGTTACTGATACTCGATGAACCAACCGCCAGTGTTGATATTGAAATTCGCCGCAGTATGTGGGCATTTCTGATAGAAGCTAACAGGCAGGGGACAACTATCATCCTCACTACACATTATCTCGAAGAGGCAGAAAGACTGTGTCAGAATATCGCCATTATTGACCACGGGATAACCATTGAACAAACCAGTATGCGAACCTTACTGAGCCGATTGCATCAGGAGACTTTTGTGCTATATCTCAGGAAAAAAATAACCAGCCTGCCTCATTGTGATAGCTTTACGGTGCGCTGTATTGATGACACCACGCTTGAAGTAGATATTGAGAAAACACAGTTACTGAGTGATGTTTTTGATATGCTGACAAAATGTGGGGCAGAAATTTATAGCATGAAAAACAAAACCAACCGCCTTGAGCAACTATTTATGTCTATGGTTGGACCACAGCCAGTTAAAACTTCTGAATCACCCCCGTCTGGATCACCCGTGTCTGAATCACCTCTGGCAGAATTAAAACGCAGGGAAACACTAAAGGTTACGGACAACTGATGAAATTTTCAGAGAAAAGAATTGCCCTGCAAACTATTGTTATTAAAGAATTTTTACGTTTTATCCGGATCTGGATACAAACAATACTGCCACCTGCGATTAGTATTGGTTTATATTTTATTATTTTTGGTCGATTGATCGGGTCACAGATTTCAGATATCGAAGGCTACAGCTATATGCAATATATTGTTCCCGGACTGATCTTAATGTCCGTGATTACCAATGCATACTCCAATGTTGTTTCTTCTTTTTTCAGTGCTAAATTTCAACACAGTATTGAAGAAATGCTGGTTTCCCCTTTATCGAACAATATCATTTTAATCGGTTTTATATCCGGTGGTGTCGCTCGGGGTATGATTGTCGGTATTACCGTTACGATCGTTTCTCTGTTTTTTACCCACCTACAAATACACAGCTACCTGATCAGTTTTGCTGTCTTTATTCTGACATCAATACTCTTCTCACTCGCGGGATTCATTAATGCTGTTCACGCAAGAAACTTTGACGACATCACTATTGTTCCAACCTTTGTATTAACACCACTAACCTATCTGGGTGGCGTTTTTTATTCCATAAAAATGCTGCCGGATTTCTGGCAGCACGTTTCGCTTGCCAACCCGATTTTATACATGGTCGATGCCTTCCGTTATGGGTTTCTGGGTATCAGTGATATTAAACTGAGTACTGCTTTCACCTTAATACTTGTCTTTATTACTATTTTCTACCTGTATGCATTACGCCTGTTAAATAAAGGAACAGGGTTAAAACCATAAAAAACAGTCTGAAAACAATCTTTAATTACACCTGACGCAAGGTACGAATGGAACTTTTCAATAATCCATATCCGCTAAAAATCATTGCGGTAAAAACAAGATTACCAATCAGCGAGTTCTGAAAGAACGGAATACCTGCAATATAGCTCTGCACTAAGCCCTGCATGGAAGCCGGGTATAAAGCGGAGCTAAACCAGACACCAAAGTTAGTCAGCAGGAAAAAAAGCAGAGAGGAAACCACGGTTGCCATGGCTATATTCACCACCTTCATGTGATGCTGCAACCATATACCGATCACCACAGTTAGCCCAAATCCGGTATAGACATATAACATGGTATGATGAAATCCAAGAATCATGTCACTGAACAGCATAGCAAGAAAAGGAACGATAAATGCCAGCCGCTTATCAGTGAAGCAGGCTCCGCCAAAAAGTGCCATCGCAGCCACCGGAGATACATTAGGTAAATGAGGCATTAGACGAAAAAGCGCCAGTGAAAAGATAATTGTTATCAGTGCTATTACTTTAAGATTCATCGCTGCCACCCTGTATGGATTATTTCTGTGCCACATCTGCTGTGCTATATTCGTTCTGAGGCATAATAATAGCATGGTTGATTCTAAGGAACCCCTAAATTTATTACTGAAACAGATGAAAAGGATACTTATTGTTCAAGACCGTCAGCCGCATGGATGCGGGTGTCGAGCTTACATATATGTATTTACAGTGTGTCTTGAACAAATAAGTATCCTTTTCATCTATCCTGTTAGCAGGAACAAATTCGCCCTGCAATGGCAAATATCGCCCTGGCAAGATAACAATACAGTATCGAACTTGTCGGTTATAACCGTGTCAGTAAGCACTACAAAATAACAACAACCGGAGCCGCCACCATGAGCGTACGCAAAGGATTCATTATTCTTTCTATTTTACTTTCCGCCATACTTATCCTGCTTGGCAACTTCTGGCCCTCATTTTATTTTAGCTTTATTATCGTTGCACCCATTATTCTGCTTGGTGTTTACGACTTGATCCAGAGAAAACATACCATCTTGCGCATCTACCCGCTAGTCGGTCGTTTTCGTTATTTGTTTGAATCTATTCGCCCGGAGATACAGCAATATTTTGTTGAATCCAATACCAATGGACGACCGATTAATCGTGAGTTTCGTGCACTCGTGTATCAACGTGCAAAAAACGTGCGTGATACCCGACCCTTTGGCACCCAGTTTGATGTGTATCGTGCCGGTTATGAATGGATCAATCATTCTGTTTACCCGATCTCACCTGAGGAAACCCATCCACGCATTAGCTTTGGCGGACCAGACTGTAAACAACCCTATAATGCCTCCCCGATGAATATCTCGGCCATGAGCTTTGGCGCTTTAAGCAAACACGCCATTATGGCTTTAAACAAGGGCGCATTACTGGGTAATTTTGCCCATAATACCGGTGAGGGAGGGCTAAGTCCCTACCACTTAAAATACGGTGGTGACATTATCTGGCAAATTGGCACCGGGTATTTCGGTTGCAGAAATAGTGAAGGTGGATTTGATGAAAAATTATTCACTGAGAAAGCACGCCTTGACGTGGTAAAGATGATTGAAGTTAAATTATCTCAGGGTGCCAAACCCGGTCATGGCGGTATTCTACCTGCGGCAAAACTGACCGCAGAAATTGCCGCCATCCGTCACGTACCAATGGGTCAGGATGTGGTTTCTCCCGCTTCCCATTCCACTTTTAGTACGCCCACCGGATTACTGGAATTTATCCAGCGACTACGACAACTTTGCGGGGGGAAACCCGTCGGTTTTAAACTTTGCATTGGCAAACGCAGTGAATTTCTGGCTATTTGTAAAGCCATGCAAAAAACGGGTATTATGCCCGATTTCATCACTGTAGATGGTGGCGAAGGTGGAACCGGTGCTGCTCCTATCGAGCTAACCAATTCCGTTGGTACGCCATTACGTGATGGACTTATTTTTGTTAACAGCACACTGATCGGACTGGGCATTCGGCAGCACATTCGAATTATTGCATCAGGAAAAGTATTCACCGCCTTCCATATGGCGCGGATGCTTGCGTTAGGGGCAGATACTATCAACTCCGCACGCGGCATGATGCTGGCATTAGGTTGCATCCAGTCCCGACGCTGTAATACAGATAAATGCCCAACGGGTATTGCAACACAGGATCCATCACGCTACAGAGCGCTTGATATAGATAAAAAATCACAGCGTGTTACGCGCTATCATAATTCTACGGTTAAACACCTAACGGAACTACTGGGTACCTGCGGGTTAAAAACATTAGCGGAATTACAACCCTTCCATATTAACCGCCGAGTTAATGGAACCCAGGTCGCCAATTATGCCGAACTTTACCCGACGATTGAACCAAATTGTCTACTCAAAGATGAAACCATACCAGAGAACTGGCGCTGTGACTGTGAGCAGGCTTCAGCCGATAACTGGTAAATACTAACAGGATGGATGAAAGGGATATTTATCCGTTTCAGTAATACTAAGGAGAACGGTAATTAGGCATTATTTAAAATTAAGGCGCAGACCTACGCTCAGCAGGGATAATTTCGGATTAGCTGAATTAAACCCTTCCCACTCAGCAACACCGGCAAGCTGCCGGGTAAAGTTATAGGATGCCTGCAGACCATATGCCAGGTCAGTGCCGCTGCTAGAGGCTGTTTTATTGTTAACCTGTAGATCGGCACTCCACTGTAACACACCCAGTTTGGCCGCCAGGGTTACCTTTTTTGACAGCGGGTAATTTGCCACAGCATAAGCAGCATAACCCGTCGATTTAACGGTCGCATGGAAAGGTATATTGTTTACAGGACCGCCGTTTATATTGCTAACAACACCATTTACACTGGCTTCAGAAAAGTTATACGCAGCCAGCTCCGCGGCAATATACTTATTAAACGTATACCCACCATAAATCTTTGTACCCGTACCATTATCGTCTATCTGTCCACCACCCAGAGAAGTTAAATCGGTCTTATAGTGAACAGAACCGATGCCAAAACCAATATAAGTCGCAGCATATCCGGCTGTTACCATGCCCCCGACTATTGATATAACAGGTAATAATAAAATTGAAATAATTAAACGCATAGCTCCTGCCCCGAATGGTTATATTCATAATATTACTGAAACGGATACTTGTTGTTCCACAACCACGCCGCCCCACGCACACCTGATGAATCACCATACGCAGGCGCCAGTAATCGTGTAGTAACACTATCAGAAAAAATATAATCTTCCCATAGTTGTGGTACATTTTTATATAATCGCTGAATATTACCCATGCCTCCACCCAGCACAATGGCATCTGGATCCAGAATATTAATCACCTGTGCAAGACTTCTTGCCATCCGGTTTTCGTAACGTTGCAGGGTCAGTTCTGCTGTTTTATCTCCGGTCGATGCCTGCATCACCAGTGTTTCGGAATTACTGAAGGTGTGATTATGCCAGGCATGGTCACGTGTCATCCCCGGCCCGGATAACCATGTTTCAATACACCCACGCTTCCCACAGTAACATTTTCCACCGGGTAATTCTTCTGCCTGCGGCCAGGGCAGAGGGTTGTGCCCCCATTCACCGGCAATCGCATTAGCGCCAGAGAGAATATTTTTATTGATAACAATACCCGCACCGGTACCGGTACCAATAATTACGCCAAATACAACACCAGCATGTTTTGCCGCACCATCCGTTGCCTCAGACAGCGCAAAGCAGTTTGCATCATTCGCGATGCGTATTTCCCGCTTTAATATTTCCTGTAAATCAGCGAATATCGCTTTACCATTCATACATATCGAATTGGAATTACGCATTAAACCGTTTGCCGGTGACAGGGAACCAGGAGTACAGATGCCTACGGTTCCAGTTTCACCTGTTGTCTTTTCAATAAGATCAACCAGCTCGGTAATGGTCTGTAAAATCGCAATATAGTTACCCCGAGGGGTAGCAATACGATGACAAAACAGTTCCTCTCCAGTATGGCTTAAAGCGATACCTTCAATTTTTGTGCCACCTAAATCTATGCCAATTTTTATCATACTATTTCAAATAAACGACTCGCAGCAAGCGGTGAGAAATAACCCGAAAAAAATTCAACGATTTCGTAGTTTTTCTGACTGCCAGTAAACCTCCGGCTCACCAACTTGCCTGCTGATAGCGCGCGCCAGCACAAATAAAAAATCAGACAGACGGTTAACATACGCCAGCAGCGATGGATTCAGTGTCTGCTCACGGTTCAACGCCACCAGTGAGCGTTCAACCCGCCGGCATACTGCTCTGGCAACATGACAATGTGATGCCGCCAGCCCACCACCAGGCAGAATAAATTCTTTTAATGGCGGCAAGGTTGCATTTAACTCATCCAGTGACTGTTCCAGCCAGTCTATATGATGGGATTGAATCAGCGCCTTGCCCATTGCCAGTTCAGCACCAATATTAAACAATTCATGCTGAATAATAGTGACAGATTCCGACAATGTAGCCGGACTATAATATTTCAATAATGCGAGCTGACTGTTTAATTCATCCACATCACCAATCGCCTGTACCAGTCGGTCGTCTTTGGCCACACGCGAACCATCCGCCATGCCAGTATCCCCTGCATCGCCGGTTCGGGTATAGATTTTTGATAAACGATTTGCCATGATTATGAATACTAATTTATTCACTTTCATAAAGCCAGTCCGACACATGAAATCCGATACGATAATCCAGCAACCTGCACAATCTATTCATCGAACTCTGTTCATCAAACCCCGTTCACCGAATCAGCAATACGGATTCATTGCTATTGAGTAAAAACAATTTTATCCGGATTCAGATTGGTTGATAATTCATCAACTTGCGTATCAGTTAATGGATCAATAATACGCACCGTTGCATTAGCGCTATCACTCACCCATAACAAACCATTTTTATCGACCGTTATATATGCAATCTGTCCGTGTAATAAAGCACTGACAGCAGTAGGTTTAATCGTGGCAGTCTTTAAATCAAGCCTGTACAGAGTATTATCAGTAAAGCTGCTATAACCAACGAAATATAATAAATCAGGTGAAACAACAGCAAGTCCGGTGATTAAGCCATAAGGATGTGTGGTTGCATCACCGTCATCAACGATTACATTACCGGAATAATTACTAAGATCAATCTGCTCTATACCTCCAGTATATTCCACAGGAAAGAAACTGCCGGATCCCTGCACAAAAAGACTGTTTGTCTTTGCTTCATAAATAATACTGGTTGGATTGCGCACCTGCAGGGGAATGCCTTTTAAGTTATCACCGGGAATATTGGCATCAATTTCCTTATCGGTCTTCACATCAAAAATAGCGACATAACCATTCTGTGTTACAGCATACTTATCCAGACGCTGTAACGTTATATAAAGTTTACCATTTGCGATAACACCACCATCCATATCAGGTGTACCATCTGCTCCACCATAGGCGGATAAGTCCAGTTCACCAATTTTAAAATTAGCTGCCGTTGTTGCCGATGGATTAACAATCCATACTTTACTGGTGCCATAACGCAAAACATAGGCTTTGGTTGCACTGGCAAAAATCATATCATGCGGATTACTTACCACAGCACTATTATTACTATCATTAGTAGAAAACTGCCAGATTGGTGTTTGTGGATCGCTACTGGAATATTTTGTAATATTGTTACCATCCAGGGTACGTCCGATCATATAAAAATATTTACCATAAGCAGATACGGTAATATCACTACCTCTCGGAACAAGATTATTTAATGCTATACGCACACCATTTTTATCTTTACTGATAACCGAATGAGCACCACTAGAATAATCTGCTGCCATCGTAGCAACCACTGCATTTGCATCAGCTGTTCCAGTCGGTGCAGATTGCTGCGAACATGACGTTAGTATTAATAAAAATACTGGTAACAATAGCCGTTTTATAGTTTTCATTTTTTCCCCTTTTAGAATGAATGATTGTAAGTTATAAAGAATGCACGACCTGGTGTAGGACGATTACGAAAATAACGAATATTCTCATTGAGCAAGTTATTTGCCATAAGATCAATATTCGCTTTATGAGAATAATAACGCAGGCCAATGTTAATTAAATTAACATTATCTCCTTTAAGCAGATTACTGCGGTCATAAAATATAGTACGTTTAATATCTGCATCAATACGATATAACCAGTGTTTCACTCGCAGAGCATAGCGTACGCCAAAGCTTTGCTGGTAATAGCCCGGCAGTGCTTTACCTTTAAAACTGGTGATAGTAGAAAAATTAGTGCTATTGAGTAAAGTTAAACTGAAATTAAGCGTATTGTGTGCCGCCGGATGAAGTTTTAACGTACCCTCAAAACCGTTGATTTGTGCATTTGAAACGTTCTCTGATTTACCCAGACCCTGACCATTATAAATACGCACAATCAGATTCTGAATACGGTTATAAAATAGCCCGGTATAAAGCTCGGCATTGTGAAACCAGTGATAAGGTTTGTACCAGGTATAGGTAAAACCAACATCAGTATTTACCGATGTTTCCGGTTTTAAATCAGGGTTACTCAGCAGCAACCCGCCGCCACCAAATAATTCCAGGAAGGAAGGAACCCGACTGTACTGACCGATATTAGCAGTCAGATAGGTATGTTGACTAAAACGATAGCGCATACCTAATTGTGGATCTAAAAATTGATAATTTTTATCAAAACCCGGTACTGGATTACCCGCAATATCTGTTGTCGATACGATATTATCCAGTACCGACTGGTAGCGTAAAACCAGATTAAGAATCAGTTTGTTGCTATCATAAAAACGGCTGTTTTCTGCTGACAGCTCCAGTCGTTTTCTGTTGCTGCGATTCTCATTAACACGTGCCAGTATACTGGTGTTATTATAGTTTTCGATACTGATATTATTAAGCAGCTTCCAGATTGATTCATGTTGCGTGAATTTTAGAAAAAGTTCAGCTCCGGTTTTTCTGGTAATACTTTTTGTGCGCTGATTAATAAAACCAAGTTGCGCCAACGAATCGTCAAATAATTCATTTTTTATGGAGGAAAATAGTTTTACGTTGGCATCCAGATTCTTCCGCATAAAAGAGTGTGCATTTATCTGGCTTAAAAAATTAACCTGAAACGTATCAATAAAAGTTTGCACATCTGCACTATTGGTCACGCTGGGTAACTCCTTGTGTCGGTCTAACATATCAACACGCACTTCCGTATCATATTGCTGACTAAATTTATGTTTCCAGTTTGTTAATAATGCCAGATGTTTTACACCATCATTATTACGTTCCTCAACACGATCATCATTGGGATTTAAGGGTGTACCATTATTATTAACAAAACTGAAATTATTTTTACTTTGCAGATAACTGCCACTAACAAGAAAACTATCCCGTCCCTTTGTCAGCATGGATGATGCCCCTGCTTTATAGGTATGGAAGCTACCGGTGCTGATATTTGCCGTTGATTCACTATTCGTCTGCAGTGACTGTCGGGTAATAATATTAATTGCCCCACCAATGGAAGGATCACCCAGTTCCAGCGGGGTTGAACCACGATAGATATCAATCCGTTCAATCAGGCCCGGTGGAATCAAGCTGACATCCACCATACTGCCGGAAGCATTATTTAACGGTACCCCGTCAAGATAGATAATCACCTGATCGGCACTGGCACCACGCAGCACAACCGTTGACAAACTACCGATTCCGCCACTGGAACGGGTCTGTACACCCACTTCCTGTTCAAGTATCTCCGGCAATCGGGTCAGGCTATTACGAAAACGGTCCACACGAATAACTGAATTTGCCGAAGACGTCAGCGCCCTGTCAACTTCCCCAACACGCCGCTCGATAACGCCTCTGTTAATTAACACATGCAGTTTTTCATTATTACCCTGTGCCCGCACCAGTGCTGTCTGCAACGATAACAGTAGTGCTAAAAAAAAATAACAGGGAACTTTACTAATGCGCTGAATACAAATCTTTGTCTGCCTGCTTTTCGGTCCGGGTAAGACGTAACGCGGGAAAGCAGACATGACAGACAATCCCGACTGGGCAGCCGACATCGTATAATCAGGTCGGCCGCCCTCCGCGACTACTGTTTATCGTTTACCAGGCCGGTCTCCGGGCTTATGGTGTGTATTTAGAAAATACCTGATTCATATCCTTCCCGCGGATAGTATAACTTCGCAGTGGCTAAACTATGAATCTCACCAATCACCGTTGCGGGGGCAGCGCCGGTTTTGTACGAACAGTTGTCCGCCTTACCGGCTTCCCGATTATCTCCGCTATAACACAGTAATGCGTACAGCAGAGCACCTGATGTTGATTATTGCTAAGGGCATCAATGCGATACCCTCCAGCTTGGATATAATACAGGATAAATAACAAAAGGATACCCTGCCTTTTGGGAATGAACTTTTACTCCCTGTACCTATCTACAATCATTAACTGTAATAACATCAAGTTACAGCTTATTACTGAAATGGATAAAAAGGATACTTATTGTTCAAGACACGCTGTCGATACATCCATGTAAGCTCAACACCCGCATCCCTGCGGCTGATGGTCTTGAACAATAAGTATCCTTCTCATCCATCCTGTTAGTATGTAACGCACAAATTGATATTAATCATTGTAAAGAAATCACACCTATGTCTAATCTGGAATCGATACTCAATCTTAAACAACACGTACAAAATCATATCATCGGTCAGGAGATGCTGGTTGACCGTCTGTTAATTGCCATGCTTGCCGATGGGCATTTGCTGGTGGAAGGCGCGCCCGGTCTGGCCAAAACAAAAGCCATCAAAGTACTCAGTGACGGGGTAGAAAGTAATTTTCACCGTATTCAGTTCACCCCCGATCTGTTACCTGCCGACCTCACTGGAACCGAGGTATATCGTCCGCAGGATGGTTCCTTCGTCTTTCAGCAGGGGCCGTTATTCCATAATCTGGTACTGGCTGATGAAATTAACCGTGCCCCGGCAAAAGTACAGTCAGCACTACTTGAAGCAATGGCAGAACGGCAGATTACTGTTGGTAAAGTTACCTATACACTGCCCCGACTGTTTATGGTTATGGCTACGCAGAATCCTATTGAACAGGAAGGCACCTATCCATTACCCGAGGCTCAGCTTGACCGTTTCCTGATGCACGTTACCATCGACTACCCGAATGCCGACGCAGAACGTAAAATTCTTGCACTGGTACGTGAAGAGGCCTTGCATAGCGGCGCAGCAGAAAATGAGCTGCCGGGGAATGTTCAGAAGATATCCCAGCAAAGTGTGCTGGATGCACGCAATGAAGTATTGAACCTGCATATGGCGGATAATTTACAGGAATATTTACTGCAACTGGTACTGGCAACTCGCGCACCAGCCACCTATGGTGATGACCTGGCAGGCTGGGTTCTCTATGGCGCCAGCCCACGCGCTACCATTGCACTCGACCGTTGTGCCCGCGCCCACGCCTGGCTGGCCGGTCGTGATTTTGTTGACCCCGGCGATATTCAGGCCATCGCCTTTGATGTATTGCGACATCGTGTCATTCTCAGTTATGAAGCCGAAGCAGACGGTATTACCCCGGTACACTTTATTCAGGAACTGATTGCACGCATAGCCGTACCCTAGCGAGATACCAGGAGACATTTGTACTCATGATACTCGACCCGTCCGCAGAAAATATTACCTGGATCAGTCCGCAATCGCTGATTCTATTACGTGATGGCGCTAACACGCTACCGCTTAACAATAGCAAAATCCACGCCAGACAGGGGGGAAATTACCTGTCCTCCTTTAAGGGGCGCGGCATGGAGTTCGATGAATCGCGTCTGTATATGCCAGGGGATGATATCCGCAATATGGACTGGCGCGTAACGGCGCGTACCGGTACGGCACATACCAAAGTTTTTCGTGAAGAACGGGAGCGTCCGGTGCTGTTGTGGCTGGACCTGAACTCGTCCATGTTTTTCGCTACCCGTGGTAGTTATAAAGCCGTGGTGGCAGCACGTATTGCTGCTCTCATCGGCTGGAGTGTTACCTCGAATAATGACCGCCTGGGCGGACTGATTTTTTCTACCGAGCAACATAGTGAACTGCGCCCCAGACGCGGCAAGGCGGCTGTGCTGGATTTTATCGGACAATGCTGCAAACACCCTGCATGGGATCGGGGGCAAACCCCAGACTTACAACATCAGCCACGTAATATGACTGTCGCTGTCTCGCGCCTACGCAAAGTAGCTCATCCTGGTAGTCTGGTTTTTTTGTTAAGTGATTTTCGTGAAATGGATCCATCCGCCTGGTCTCATCTGGCGAATATCGCCCGCCATAGTGATGTGGTACTGATCCAGATCAGTGACCCGATAGAAACGCAACTGCCGCATGTAGGCAGCTATCGGGTAAGCAGTGGTCAAACCGTGGTGCAGATAAACGCTTTCAGCAAAACGACTCAACAACGCTACCATGAAAAAGCGGAGCAACGCTACGATACATTGCAACATTTTTGCCGACAACACCGGATTTTCCTGTTATCCATTTCTACCGCTGATGACACACTGACCCAGCTACAGCATGGTCTGGGAATCCGCGCTGCTGGCAACAGAGCACGGCGCAGGATGAAAACAAAATGAATACGCCCGTTTATCCAGCACCGGTAATATCACACCCCGCAAGCAGTCAGCTACTGGCATTACGTGATATCCACCTGCCCGCACCCATTTCCTGGTGGTGGCCGCCAGCACCGGGCTGGTGGCTACTTCTGTTTGGTTTGATTAGCATCCTGGTGGTTTATTTTGTTGTAAAAAAAATCCGTTCCAGGCGGCGTTTAAAACGCGCCACCAATGATGCATTTGATTCTATCGAACAACAATATGCACGCAGTCATAATAAAATCTGGCTAGCAAAAGAGTTATCCATTTTATTGCGCCGCGCCAGCATCAGTTTCTACCCGCGTAAGGATACAGCCGGACTAACCGGCAAGGACTGGTTGCATTTTCTCGATAGTACTCTGCCGAAAAAAGTAGAGCAACGCTTTAGCAACAGGCTGGGAGAAATATTATTACACGCACCCTACATGCCCGAGACACAGCATAATCGTGAAGCAAATAATCCCCTGACAGAGACCGATGCCAGTGAACTACTGCAACTGTGCAAACAATGGTTAAACGCCCAGCCGGTAAAAAATCCGCAGCCAGTGGATAGATCAGAGAAGGCGACAACCAGCGTGAAACACTCATGACTATGCAACAATTATCCATGGTACATTTTCTCTGGCCGTGGGCGTTTGCCGCCCTGCCGCTACCAGTGTTATTACACTATTTGCTGCCGCGGGCAAAACAGACCAGTGAAGCCGCGCTACGGGTGCCATACATAAAAGATTTTGAGCTGGGCAGTGGCGCAACAACAGCCAGCAAAACACGACGCTGGCCATTGCTTTTATATACTCTGGCATGGTGCTGTCTGGTCATTGCCAGCGCCCGCCCGCAGTGGGTCGGTAATGCCATCGAATTACCCGTCAGCGGCCGGGATTTAATGATTGCCGTAGACCTGTCAAAAAGTATGGAAGAGCCGTTTCGCTATATGAACCGTTCTGTCAGTCGCCTTGCCGCAACCAAAGCGGTAATCAGTCAGTTTATTGAACACCGGGTCGGTGACCGCATCGGTTTGATTCTATTTGGTGACCAGGCTTATGTGCAGGCCCCCCTCACTTTCGACCGAACCACGGTAAGAAAACTGCTAATGGAAGCCGTTACCGGTCTGGCCGGAAATGCAACAGCCATTGGTACTGCGATCGGTCTGGCGGTAAAACGTCTGGTTGAAGATGAAAAAGCAGAAACTCTCAACCAGCAGACCGGACAGAATCAAACCACCTCTACTAAAAAACATCATGATAAAAATCACCCCTACAATGACCGGGTATTAATACTGGTAACAGACGGGGTCAACAACGCTGGTGAAATTACCCCGATTAAAGCCGCTGAACTGGCGGCAAGAGAGGGGCTAAAAATATACACGATTGGTATCGGTAATCCCGGCTCACGTGAACTGGATGAATATACGTTAAGAGCCATTGCCAGAATAACCGGTGGCCGTTACTTCCGCGCACGTAATACCGCCGAACTGGTAAAAATCTACCGGTTGCTTGATAAACTTGAACCGGTGAAAAAAGACACCCAGTCATATTTGCCAACCAAAGCACTGTTTTATCTGCCATTAACTGCCGCACTCATTATTGCCACCATGCTTGCCCTGTTACTCAAACTGCCCGTTTTATTTACCCGGCTGAGCCCCTATAAATAAACCATGATGACGGACATGCTGAACAATCTGCATTTTTTACGCCCACAGTGGTTTTATGCCTTTATCCCGCTGGCTGTGTTTTTGATTATACTAATGAAAAATCAGGCTTACAGTGAAAGCTGGCGAAAAATTTGTGATGCCAGTCTATTACCATTTATTCTCACTGCAAAACAGGGAAAACGGAGTATTCTACCGGCATTGCTTACTTTTCTCGGTGCCAGTCTCTGCATTACCGCACTGGCAGGGCCAGTTTTTAAAAAACTACAGCAACCTGTTTTCAGGGAACAGGCCGCACTGGTAATATTGCTGGATCTGTCACAGTCGATGAATGCAACCGATATCAAGCCCTCTCGCATCGAACGCGCCAAACTTGAATTACTGGATATTCTCAGGCAACGTAAAGGCGGGCAGACAGCGCTGATTGTCTATGCGGCAAATGCGTTTACCGTTACCCCGCTCACCGATGACAACAATACCATTGCCAATCTGCTACCAGTATTACAAACTTCAATGATGCCGGCACAGGGTAGTAATCTGGGTCAGGCTTTAGATAAAGCACACAGTCTGTTTACTCAGGCTGGCATTACTCAGGGAGATATACTAATTGTTACCGATGGTATTCACTCACGATTCCGTCGTGCGATTAAAAAAATTAGCGCACAGGGCTACCGCGTATCTATCTTTGGTATCGGTACCGCACAGGGCAGCCCGGTTCCACTTGACAATGGTTTTCTACTGGATTCAAGTGGTGCCATCGTCATTCCCAAACTGAAAATAAACAAACTACGCAAAATAGCGCATGAAGGCGGTGGTATTTATGTTGGAGTTACCGCCGATGACAGTGATACAAACGCCCTGACGCATCTGTTTTCCAGCCGCGTAAATAATGCAATCCGTAACAACCAGATAATCATGACTGATTTACATGCAGACCGCTGGCGCGAAGATGGTGTCTGGTTATTACTTCCTTTACTATTGATTGCTGCACTCTGGGCACGTAAAGGCTGGCTTATTAGCCTATTTATTATTTTCCTACTGCCGCTACCGCAACCAGGTTATGCCGCAGAATCTGCTGTCAATCCCGCACAGAAAACAACGGCCTCGACAACATCCAGTTCTCCTTTTTCTCTCCATAATCTGTCGCTGGATAATCTCTGGTTAACCCCGAATCAGAAGGCAATACGGGCATTTAAACAGGGGAAAAATAATGCGGCGGCAAAAAACTTTACTAATCCCGAATGGAAAGCCAGCGCCCTGTATCGTAGTGGAAAATATGAGCAGGCGGCAAAATTTTTCGATCAGGCGAGCAATCGGGACAAAAAACAGACAAACAGCAGTAGTAATGATTTATATAATAAAGGCAACGCACTGGCAAAAGCTGGCAAATATCCGCAGGCTATCGCTGCCTACAATAAAGCCCTTACACTCAACAAACATAATAAAGATGCCGCTTATAACCGTAAACTGGTAGAGAAAGCATTGCAGAAACAACAACAGAAAAAATCTGGTAAGCAGTCAAACAATAATTCCAGCAATAAAAAATCTTCAAAGCAGGGGAATAAAAACCAGCAGGGCAGCAAAAATAATAATGGAAAAGGAAATAAACAGAATGCTCAACAGAAAAATTCAGCCGGGCAGCAAGGCAAACAGGGGCAACAACAAAAACAGAACCCGTCACAACAATCCGCTAATTCTTCTTCACAAAACAACAAACAGAATAATACTGCACGCAATCAATCCCGTCAGGGCGGCAATAACAATACGCAGAAACAGCAGGATGAGGCAATGAAAAAACGTCACCCCGGTGATGCGCAAAGTAAAAAAGAAAAACAGGAACAGCAAGCTCTCAAACAGGCTGAAAAAAATCAGAAAAATTCATCACAGGGTGAACAGAGCCAATCTAATCAATCGCAGTCTAATCAATCACAGTCTGGCAATAGAAAAACGCAAGATCAGAAGCAGGCAAGCCGTTCAGCTGAAAATAATATGACGGAAGATCAGAAAGCCACTGAACAATGGCTACGCCGCATTCCGGATGACCCCGGTGGTTTACTGCGACGTAAATTTTTATATCAGTATCAACAGTTACCCAACCAGCACGACAGTAAACAGCCATGGTAATAAACACAATGACAAAGTCGGTTAATTTTTTTAATGTAAAAATTACCCTCGCTAAATATTTTTTTATCGTACTCACAACACTGATGCTATTTTCTTTCAGCAACCAGAGCTATGCGGTAAATATTAGCGTTAAAGTCAGCCATAACCCGATATCACTGGACGACTCTTTTCATCTTATTTATGAAGCCGACAGCAGTGTTGATGGTGACCCGGATTTTAGCCCACTGGAAAAATATTTCGATATTCTCAATAGCAGCCAAAGCACGAATATGCGCCTGATCAATGGCAACTATAGCCTGAAAAAAACCTGGGATTTAGCTTTAATGCCGCGCGATATTGGTAGTTTCACCGTACCACCTATTTCATTCGGCAAGGACAAAAGTCCGTCTATCCACATCACCATTACCAACAGTGTTACGCCAAACAGTACCTTACCAAATGGCCAGGCAAGTATTCCAGCGAAAATTTTTCTGGAAAGCAGTGTGAATAAAAAAATCGCACATGTCCAGGAACAGATTATTTATTCGGTGCGCCTGTTACGTACCGTTAACATTACCGGAGCATCATTAAGTACACCAACGACCAGTGACCAGGATGCAATCATCCAGCGTCTGGGGAAAGATTTCAGCTACCAGACCACCCGTCATGGTATTCGCTATGATGTGATTGAACGACGTTATGTTATCTACCCGCAACACAGTGGCACACTGACCATTAAACCGGTTACTTTTCAAGGCAGGGTGAATGCCATGCAGCCACGTACCATTTTTGATCAATTCGGAATGGGCGGACAGTTGAAACAGTTACGCAGCCCGGCAATAAAACTCAGCATCAAAGCCAAACCGGCAAATATCTCTTCACAGAACTGGTTGCCAGCAAGTAAGCTCACCTTACATGACAACTGGTCAGCAGATATTCATCATGCCAAAACAGGCAACCCCATTACTCGCACCATTACCATTACCGCTGAAGGCCAGACCGGTGCTTTTCTACCCGATCTGAAATTTAATAATATTGCCAATTTAAAGCAGTACCCGGACAAAGCCGTCACTAAGGATCAAACGAACAGTAACGGCATCACTGGCCAGAGGCAGACTAAAATTGCCATGATCCCGGCTCGACCCGGTAATTATGTTCTTCCTGAAATCAAGCTGCCATGGTGGAACACCCATACTCACAGGGAAGAAATGGCTATCTTGCCAGCAATCACTCTGCATGTAAGCGGTGCGGTTCAGGCCACGCAGTCAACCCTGCCACCGCAAGCCCCGGCTCCAACCAGTAACAAGACAGCAACTACCCCCTCTCTGCCCGCAGCATTGCAGAATAATAACCGCCTATGGCAATGGATCAGTCTGGCACTGGCAGCGGGCTGGTTGCTCACGCTAATTTATCTGTTTACAACACGTCGGCGGTTCACAGCTTCTGCAACAACTGAAAAGAAACCTGCCCCCGCGCTAGCACCTGGAGAGAAAGCCGCCAGAGAGAAAGCGGTATTACGGGCATGTAAACAGAACCAGCCGGAAATAATCAAAAATGCTCTGCTGGCATGGGCGCAGGCATATTGGCCACAACAGCATATCAGTAGTCTTTCGCAGTTATCCGCGTTATGTTCTCCCGGCCTGAAACAGGAAATTATATTACTCAATCAGACTTTATATGATCCACAAACGCGCCAGTCTGGTCTTTCCAGTACACACACAAAAGCACTGGCCGATGCATTTAAACAATTTAGAACAAGCCGTAAAAAATCAAAGCAGGCAGATGAAACTGTGCTCGAACCACTGTATAAAACCTGAATAATGATATGAATACGCTACCAGGAGCCTGTCCGAGAACAGGGTGCCTACTGCGGGGAATCGACCCTCTGGAAAATAAATAACCCGCAGCAAACGAACGGGGCATTAACCCGAAAGAGATTAAAAATGGTAATAAAATATCAAATAGCATATAAAATACCAGACAACATGCATTTACCGACAAAAATAATAGAATAAAATACTCTGTATCACGTCTATAATTAGATATGATTTTTTCTATAGCGGGAGTTAAAAATGGTTTTTAGTTCATTTTCCTCAGGACTATCGTTTTTTCTGTGGACAACCTTCTTTATTTCAATTGTGCTAGGCGCAGTCGTCAATAAAACAAATTTCTGTACGATGGGTGCAGTCTCAGATATGGTAAATATACGAGACTACAATCGTTTTCGAGCCTGGTTACTGGCTATAGCGGTTGCTACTATCGGCGTCAGCCTGCTGGAATATGGCGGCATGGTTGATGTAACGAATACCTTCCCTCCCTATCGTGCCAGTCGCCTGATTTATGTTGAAAATATTTTTGGCGGTATACTATTTGGTATCGGCATGACATTAGCCAGTGGTTGTGCCAATAAAACATTAATTCGTCTTGGCGGAGGCAACCTGAAATCACTGGTCGTGTTTGCAGGTATTGCCGTTGTCGCCTATTATATGACCAACCCGTTCCCCAATAGTGACCAAACCCTTTACAGTCTGTTGTTTTACCACTGGACCAACCCGCTATCCAAATCAATTAGTACCAACCAGGATATCGGCGCGATGATTAGCAGCAGCCATGTCAGTATTGCGCGCCTGCTGGCCGGTCTTGCTATTGGCCTTGGCCTGCTGGCGTTTATTTTCAGGTCGAAGGAATTCCGTTCCAGCAGAGATAATATTCTCAGCGGTATTGTCATCGGCCTGGTTATCCTTACTGCCTGGTATACCAGTAGTAATATCAAGGTTACTTCCGATGGTGACCAATACACCTTGAGTAGTTATTATCAGGAATGGGATATGCTGTCTGACAGTGATGTTGGTAAGCCGCTTCTGGGACGTCCGTTAAGTCCACAGTCTTTTACTTTTGTTAACCCGATAGGGCAGACGTTGGGTTATATCAAAAGCGACTTTCTTCCGGGGCTACTCACTTTTGGTTTAGTCTCGGTATTCGGTGTTATCGCGGGTTCTTTTATCTGGGCTCTATTCAGTCGTTCTTTTCGTTTTGAATGGTTTGTCAGTGTGAAAGATTTTATTACTCATCTGATTGGTGCCATATTAATGGGATTCGGTGGCGTACTGGCTTTAGGCTGTACCATCGGTCAGGGTATTACCGGTTTATCTACCCTTGCTACCGGTTCTTTTCTGGCCTTTGGTGCCATTATTTTTGGTAGCACCATGACCATGAAAATCCAGTACTACAAACTGGTCTATGAAAAAGAAGCGACCTTTTACAAAGCATTTATCACTGCACTGGTTGATCTAAAAATGCTACCTTCATTCATGCGGAAACTTGATGCAGTGTAATCTATCGCTACGAATTTATTCGCATAACGGCACCAATGCCTGGCACGCATCATTGTGCGAATAAATTCGTCTATCTATTGGCAACCTTGCACAATGTAGATTTTTGTTATCTTTCTTTTCTTGATCTACATCAAGTTGTTCCAGGGCATCTGGGACTAATATAATTTCGCTGGAGTTTTTCATAGTTCCTCTGGCAGCTACGAAGTACAGATTTCCTCTCAATGTGTACTTACAGCGCGGCCTACCAGCCGTGCTGTTTTTTTATCCAGACAAAAAATCAAAGTCTCCTTTGTTGCTCCTGCCAACCAAATTCGTTGTGACACGTTTATCCTGTTAGCAGAAATAAAAATCCTTTTTTTGTTTCTAATCTCATTCCAGACACAGGAGAAAACCCGATATTCACTTCAATACAGCCCCGATACCCGTACCAGTATCGACCAGAGCATTTTCCTTTCTATCCATTATATTCACACTTTTTTTATTTACCTTACTATCATCTGCTACGCGCTGGAATACGCACCAATCTTACCGGTTTTACTACCGATCCGGTACTGCTACCCAATGCTTCGGCAAAAGGTACGTTTGTAATTATCCGGCAACATACTGTTCAGCTACTGAGAAACTTCGATCAGTTTAGCCAGGCACTGACCAACTATCTGAATGCTGGTACTCTGGTAAAAACCATTAAAGCCGGTGGTCACTTTAATGATGTTACATCCAGCATGAGTGTTAACGGAATACGGATTGTTTTACAATAAACCCAATTTTCTTATGTCAACCCAAAGCAGAAATGTCCCTTTTTGTCCAAAGCTAAAATGTCCCTATTAGCGATTTCTAATATTTGTTTTATAGCGACCTTTTCCAGGGATGATC
>VAPF01034231.1_pt1 | contig 25696 bp, 17 predicted proteins | sample 3393931 | NCBI WGS metagenome assembly VAPF01 (sample SAMN08290437, study PRJNA428436) | hydrothermal vent metagenome | isolation source: Deep-sea hydrothermal vent chimney | place: Atlantic Ocean: South-mid Altantic Ridge | depth 2773 m m | reverse complement strand
TCACAAACTTTATGGAGATATTCATTGTAATGAGCGTCCGCAAGGCCTTTTTCCCTCTCATAAGGTCTTGTCTCATGCAGGCATTTCATCAAAAGCCCGACGGCCACAATGCCTTGCCATGATCTAACCGAAAAGTCCTTCCCCACAATGCCGAGGTCCCTGTAGAATTTTTCATCCTGGTTCGGTGAAAAGATCGGAATATCCTCAAAGCCGAGATCTTTCACCACAAGCCTCTGGAATACATTGTACTGACCGAACCTGCATGGCCCCCCTCCGGAAGGCATAAAGAAGGCAGACCTGTCCGGCTGAAATCCCGGTTCCATTATCTTCATTACCATATCGCCGGTTGTCACGGCGCAGGGATAACACTCTTTTCCCGAAACATATTTCTTCCCTATATCCACGGCCTCTTTCGAGGACCCGGGAAGCACCTCTGCTTCAATGCCGCAGTATTCAAAGGCCCCGGCAAGGACATAGGCATGGTCGGACATCAACGGGATATAAATAGTCCTCCCTGTCGATATTGTTTTCCCGGTCATCCTGCTCCACTGCCTGTCTTTTGAAGTCCGGCCCGCTATCCGCCTGTTCTCTATGCTGTCAAGGAATGCCTCGCACCTTGTGACAACACCCGCATCGGCGCTGTGCGCGTCAATTTCTATATGCAGGTATGGTTTACCGGACATCTCTTCTTCGAAGAACTTGAGGATAAAAGAATCGGGACCACATGAAAAATTTCCGATATAAAGCGCGTAAAGCAACGGATTCGACCTGATCAATCTGGCCGCGCTTAAAATTCTCTGGCCGGAGCGCCAGTACATATTCGGCCAGTCCAGGTTTATATCAGAATCTTCGATCGGCAGAAAGTCCATGGGAATAGAGAGGACTCCGAGACCGGAGAGCTTTCCGGGAATATCAAGGTTCATCCCCCTGTCAAAGGAATTGTAAGGTCTGCCTACAATTATAATTGCCGTCTCTTTCAGACCGGAAAGCACCTTTTCTCCTTCCTGTTTTATCTCCGCAGTGAATGCCGCCTGCGCCTTTTTGGCGGCCATAACAGCCTTTGATATCCGCGAAGATTTTATCCTGTATGGCCTGAAGACCCGTCTCAATTCTTTCTCCAGGAACCCGTCGCCCCGGCTCATGCTGATAATGGGCGTCAGCGCCTTCATCCCGGGAAAGGCAACTCTCGACAAATAGGGTATTGTCTGGGTGTATGGACAGGCGAACCCACTGTCAAAGGTATCGCCAGGACTGTTCAGATCCACGAAGCTCGGCAGGAACACAGCGTCAACGCCCTTATCAAGCAGATACTTAATATGTCCGTGAGCGGTCTTGACCGGGAAGCATGGCTCTGAAAGCACGCTCTCAAGCCCTGTGTCAACAATATGCCTGTCTGTCTTTGGAGATACCTCGACATCAAAGCCCAGCTCCCACAAGAGCGTTGTCCAGAACGGGAGGTAATCCTGGAAATTGAATATATACGGTATCCCCAGCTTCGGGCCTGAAACCCGGAGACCTGCCCCGCGATCTTTTGATGACCGCCCATCACTGTATTCAAGGTGCGCCTTCCAGAGCAGCCTGTCTCTCAGCGCAAACAGATCCGGCAGTTCATTTTTTGCCTTCTGCTTCCTGACATCATATTTTTCGCATCTTCCCCCGTAGAAAAGATAGCCCTTTTCTCCCTCGACCTTCACCCTGTTGATCTCGCATACATTCGGACAGCTTTTGCATTCAAAAGAAGATATCTCATAGGATCGAGTGGAGATATCAAAGCCCTTAAAGCCCGTAACAGCCACGGGGGTATGGTCGCCGGACGAATCGTTAAGTTCCGGCACCGCCGACTCACCGGGTTTCATCCGCCTCATCGCTATCAACGCCATGCCGATGGCCCCCGTCACATCATGATTCGGGGGGACTGTCACCTGTGTCCCAAGGTATTTTTCGAAAGCAGCGACAACTGATTTGTTAAAGGCTACCCCGCCCTGGAAAAATATCCTTTTGCCAATGGGCCTCTTGACGACAACCCTGTTTATATAATTCTGGACGATCGAGTATGCAAGCCCGGCAAGAAGATCTTCCTTCCCTGTTCCACGCTGAAGATTCGCCATCAGGGAATTCTCCATAAATACAGTGCAGCGCTCCCCGAGCCTGCATGGATTTTTAGAATTGAACGCCAGCTTCTGAAATTCGGATTTTATCGAAATATCAAGTTTTTCAGCCTGTTCCTCGAGAAAAGAGCCTGTTCCGGCCGCGCATGCCTTGTTCATCTCAAAGTCGACAATAACGCCGTTTTTCATGGATATGTACTTTGAATCCTGGCCGCCGATCTCGAATATGGTGTCAACATCCCTGTCGATAAAAGCCGCTGCCGCCGCCTGCGCCGTGATCTCATTCTTTACAATATCGGCGCCTATATAATCGGCTATCATATACCTTCCCGACCCCGTGGTGCCGACACCGGCTATTTCCACCTTGCCGCCGAGTTCCAGGCCTATCTCCTCAAGTCCCTGTTTTACCGCCTCTATCGGCCTCCCGGCTGTCATGAGATAGCGTTTTGTAATCAGGCGGCAGTCTTCATCGATAACAGCCAGGTTCGTGCTTATCGATCCGATGTCAACGCCGAGATACGCCCTTATTCGCGAGGAGTTCGATTCTGACTTTGAAGCTTCTTTATCTTTGAACTTTGAACCTTGAACATTGAACATTGAACTGTCTTTAAGGTCTGAGGAGTTCGATTCCGCCTTTGAAGTTTCTTTATCTTTGAACTTTGAACCTTGAACATTGAACATTGAACTGTCTTTAAGGTCTGAGGAGTTCGATTCTGACTTTGAAGTTTCTTTATCTTTGAACTTTGAACCTTGAACCTTGAACATTGAACTGTCTTTAAGGTCTGAGGAGTTCGATTCTGACGTTAAAACTTCTTTTTCTTTGAACTTTGAACTTTGAACCTGGAACATTGAACCGACTTCGAGGAGTGAGGAGTTCGATTCTGACTTTGAAGTTTCTTTATCTTTGAACTTTGAACCTTGAACATTGAACATTGAACTGTCTTTAAGGTGTCTCTCAAAAAAGTCATCACCCGCACCAACAATGGGCTGATATCCCTCTTCAACAGGCCTTGAGGAATTCAGGAAAAATTCGAGCTTTCCAGGGTCGAAAAAATGGGGCGTCACTGAATCCATATCTTTCAATGCAGCCCCGTATGCCCCCATCAACGCGTATTCTTCAGGCACAAAGAGTTCCTCGAAGCCGAAGACCTCCTTAAAAGCCCTGACCATGCCTTTATTTGCAGCCACCCCGCCCTGGAACGTGACGGGAAGCAGCAATTCCCTGCCCCTGGCGATCGAGCCCTTGAAATTTCTTGCAACCGCAAAACAGAGCCCCGCGACAATATCTTCAACCGGCGTGGCGATCTGCTGCAGGTGGATCATGTCGGATTTGGCAAACACACTGCATCTTCCGGCAATCCTCGGCGGCTTCCCGGACTTCAGGCTCAGCTCGCTGAACTCCTCTATCGAAAGTCTGAGCCTCTCGGCCTGCTGGTCCAGAAAAGAGCCGGTACCGGCCGCGCATACGGAATTCATCGAAAAGTCTGCGGGAGCGTTCGAATCTTCTCTCAAAGTGATAAGCTTCGAGTCCTCACCTCCCAGCTCGATAATAGTCCTTATATAAGGATAAAGCCTGCGGGTTGAATACGAGTACGCGGCAACTTCATTTACTGGATCTATATCCAGGATCTCCCCGATCAGTCTCCCTGCCGAACCCGTAACCGAAAGTGAAAAATCATTGCCGGATGGCTGGCCGACATTCTGTTGTTCCTCATACAGCTCATTGCCGGCAATTCTCTGCAGAATCTCCAGCGCAACCGCCAGCGGCCGCCCCCTGTGTCTCTGATATGAACTGTAAAGTATGCCGCCCCCTTCATCCAGGACAACAACCTTTACACTTACAGAACCCGCATCCAGACCAATATATTTCATATTCCAATAATTATAGGTTTAATTTTTGGATAGATTATACCATATATCCACCTGAAATGGTCTCTGCACGGTGCGGGAAAGGCCCGCGACATTTTTTTTAAGTCGGCTGACAAATATCGTCATCCCCGCTTGACATATAGTATTTTATAGCTTATGATTTTATTTGTAAAATCGAAGAGTTCCGATGCTTCGCCAAGATTTAAATGCTGGCATAAAAAATGCATTACTTCAATCAAAGGAAATTTTAAGGAGGTGATGATTTAAAAGAGCGGGCAGCGGATGCATAACACATACAGACAACAAACAAAGGCCAGGGAAATCGGCCGAAACCCAAAAAGGAGGCAATAATGTTTAAGACAATCCAAAAGATGAAAACAAGAGACGAAAGAGGCTTCACCCTTATCGAACTCCTGATCGTTGTAGCGATCATAGGAATCCTTGCGGCGATAGCAATACCCGCCTACCTCGGCCAGAGGGAAAAGGCCAAAGTCAGGGCGCTGCAGGCGAGCATGGACGGCGGCAGAAAAGAACTGCAGGGCTGGATGGGAAGCCTCGCGACCTTGGAGCCTATAGTGCTGCTGTCAGACCCAGACACAAGGGAATGCTATGCCTTTGTTGGCAGACCGCAGGTTGACACCGATGCGGATGGTGCGTTCGATACTGATATCTGCACGGTAAGGTATGGGATAGGCGCTACCGGAACTTACTCAACGGTAGGAGACGTTGCAAACCTTTTTGTCACTATACAGGAAGCAGGCCTGAACGTGAGGAGTCCGTACGATCCAATACTGCCACTGTACGTACTTACTGCTGACGGAGCTGCCGTTCCTGTAGCAGGACAGATAACAGTCACTCCTAATGGTATTGCAAACACAATTCAGCTGATTGCTTCTACTCGCCAACCCGACCTGACCGTCGGTGAGACCTTCACCGCGACAATAGCGGCTGACTGACTGAAGTAAACCGAACGTTATTCTAAAAGGCTGACAGGGTATAATCCCTGTCAGCCCCAAAATTTCGGATTGGATATAACATGAATAAACAGAGAAAAACAGGCGGTTTCACACTAATAGAATTACTTATCGTAATTGCGATCCTCGGGATCCTCGCCGCGATCGCCATACCGACATATATGGGGCAGAAGAAGAAAGCGGTCTACGCGGAAGCAGCGACAAACCTTCAGAGCATACGGCTGCTTGAGGAACAGTTCTATGCTGAAAACGGCAGGTACGCCCCTGATGCGGATAATAGTATCGCCACGGCTGAAACAGCTTTTTACAATGCCGCAAATGATACGAATACGAATATAGGAGGCGCGGCGAATATAGTAACATACATACCGTTCACCCCTGGCGTTGCGGAGAACCTGTATTATGACTATGCTGTAACATGTCCCGACCCGAACGCACCCGACCCGAACGTACCGAGTTTCGTGGCTGTCGCCACCCCAAAAGCAGGCACAATAGTAGAGGATCCGGATGGCAAAGGGGATTTCTGGATCAATGACAGGAATGAGAGAAACTTCTGATAAAGCGTAAGGCTAAATTAGATAAATAACCTTATGCTTTATCATTCCCTGCGACGCGGGGAGTGGGATCTCAAGTCAGGTTGCATCGGATTCCTGTTTTTATTAATAGTGGAACCACCGGAGACGCCAGCGCCAGCAGGCTACTCACCTACATCCGGACCAGGATAAAGGTTTTCGCCTATAGCTTTCCCCCGGGAAGCCCCGCACCGGCATAAGCATAAGTGTTCTTGAAATCGCAAAAAAAATCATCGAAATATTCGGTCTTGATGAGAAATATCTGACTTTCATGGAAAACAGATTCGGCCAGGTCCAGAATCATATATCATCTACTGAAAAGGCTGAAAAAATATTGGGTTTCAGGACAAAAACAACTTTTGATGAAGGCCTGCTGAAAATTATAACCTGGTATAAAGACAACAAGCCCCTCTGGGAAAAACAGCTGATGAGGAGAAAAGTCCCTGTTAAAAACAGAGATGGAGAGATCGTCTGGTATTAACCACGGTGTTGCTTAAAGACTATATGTTAAAATATCCGGATGTCCATGAAGGAACTTATTATTGAAGGCGCCCGGCAGAATAATCTCAAAAACATAAGTCTCCGCCTCCCTCACAACCAGGTTATTGCCGTTACCGGGGTTTCAGGCTCGGGCAAGTCATCCCTCGCCTTCGACACGATATTCGCCGAAGGGCAGTGGCGTTTCATAGAATCGCTTTCAACCTACGCAAGGCTTTTTCTCGAAAAACTCGACAGGCCGGATGTTGACGCCATTCTGAATGTCAGGCCGGCCATCGCGCTTGAACAGAAGAACCCCGTTCGCGGCTCGCGTTCCACTGTCGGAACGCTGACGGAACTTTATGAGTTTTTCAGACTCCTTTATTCAAAGGCATCGACGCCCTACTGCCCGGATTGCGGCAAGGAAATCAGAAAATGGGACCCCGCGCTGATCGTCCGGGAGCTTATCGAAAATCATGCCGGCAGGAAAATGGTTATAACCTTCGAGACTGAAACATCCATGGAAGAACTTGCTCAGGAGGGCTTCTACAGGGCATGGCATGAAGGTGAAACAGTCGATATTAATTCGTTGCCGGCTTCACGCCCTTCTTCGCTTGATGTTGTCCTCGACAGGCTTGTCATAAAAGACGCGGGCAGGTTGACGGATTCCATCGAGACGGCATGGCGGGAGGGCAAAGGCAGGATAAAGCTCATCTTAATTAACGATTCCGGGAAATCAACAGCCGGTCAACGGTTCACGGTCCACGGGTTCTCGGCTGAAAATGCATGCGAGGAATGCGGTATTGAACTGCCCGAGCCGGACGCTATCCTCTTCTCCTTTAACCACCCTGTCGGCGCCTGTCCAGTATGTAAAGGATTCGGCAACACTCTCTGTTATGACGAAGACCTGATTATCCCTGACAAACGTCTTTCGATCTCGGAAGGTGCGGTGGATCCATGGAACAAGCCCGCGAACATCTGGTGGAAAAAGCAGTTGCTGCGGAAGGCGAGGAAATCCGGGCTGAACATAAATAAATCTTACGCCGATCTCACACCCGAAGAAAAATCCCTGTTGTTTAAAGGCGGTGAGGGATTTTACGGCATTGATGATTTCTTTGAAGATATGGAGGGCAGACGGTACAGGCTTCACGTCAGGGTCTTCCTGAGCAGATACAGAAGGGCCGTAACATGCCCTGAATGCCGGGGCCGAAGACTGAAGAAAGAAGCACTGGCGTATAAGGTCTCGGGGCATGATATTTTCAAGCTGAGCAGGATGCCGGTAAGTGAAATCTTAAAGTTCTTCTCCGGTCTTGAGCTGCCGCCCTTCAAAAGGGATGTTGCAAAGGAGCTCCTGCGGCAGATAATGATGAAGCTTCAGTTCCTGGAAAAGGTGGGGCTGGAATACCTAACACTCGACCGGTACGCCAAGACCCTTTCTGGCGGTGAATTCCAGAGGATTAACCTCTCGAACCAGCTCGCGTCATTACTGACCGGCACGCTCTATGTCCTGGACGAGCCAACAGTGGGTCTTCACCCGAGAGATACCGAGAGGATTGCAAAGATAATGGACCGGCTTGCCGGCCTCGGCAATACTGTTATCGTGGTTGAGCATGACAGGGGAATGATTGAGGCCGCGCAATGGATCGTCGAACTCGGCCCTGGAGGAGGCCGCAATGGAGGAGAGGTTGTTTTTTCAGGGTCTCTCTCTGATTTCATGAAGACGGATACCTTGACATCAAGATACATGAGGGGCATCGAAAAGGTCCGGATACCTTTAAGATCCAGGGCGTTTTCAGGTGAAACGATCTCTGTTTACGGCGCCTGCGGGAATAACCTGAAGGCGGTAAACTTCAATATACCTCTGAAGAGACTGACCGCGGTAACAGGCGTATCGGGCTCCGGCAAAAGCAGTCTTGTCATAGAGACGCTCCACAGGGCGCTCTCGAAGAGTTTCAGCTCCAGCGCGGAAAAACCCCTGCCTTACGATAGAATAGACGGAGAAACACTCCTGGAAGGCGTTAAACTGATCGACCAGTCCCCTATCGGCAAGAGTCCACGGTCAAACCCCGCGACATATCTTAAGATATTCGACCATATAAGGAAACTCCTTGCGGAACAGAGGGAGGCAAAGGCATATGGGTACGGCCCGGGCTTCTTCTCGTTCAATGTACCTGGCGGAAGGTGCGAAGCCTGTAAGGGCAGCGGTTATGAATTGATGGAGATGTATTTTTTCGAAAACCTTTATATTAAATGCGAGAAATGCGGCGGCAAGAGATATAAGCCGGAGGCTTCGCGGATAAGATATAAGGGGAAAAACATAAACGACATATTGGATATGACAGTTGAGGAGGCCTACTCACTGTTTGAAGACCGTCCGCCGATCAAGTCGAAATTAAGGCTGATGATGGATACAGGGCTCGGGTATTTAAGGCTGGGACAGTCAGCCACAACCCTCTCCGGGGGCGAGGCCCAGAGGCTCAAGATATGCGCTGAAATAGGCACGGCATCCACAGGAAACCATCTCTATATCCTTGACGAGCCGACGGTCGGACTGCACTTTGTCGATGTCCAGGCACTGCTTGATATCCTTAACAGGCTTGTTGAGGCCGGCAACACCGTGCTGGTTATCGAGCATAACCCCGACATAATCAGGGCGGCTGACTGGATTGTGGATCTGGGACCCGAAGGCGGCGACAGCGGTGGACGGATCATATTCGAAGGGACACCGGATGATATTGTCAGGTCGAAAGTCTCATACACAGGCCTGTATCTGAAAAATTATTACGCCCATTCCGGATTGAAAAAAGAACGTAATTTGCGTATTCTTAAAAAAACATGAAAAAAGCCATATATCTTTTTCTATTAATAATCATACTGGCGGGCTGCAAGGGCGAGGCGGCGGACTCAGTGCCGGACGACCTTAAAACCGGCAGCTACCCACCTGCGTACGGTGACGCGTTGATTGAAGGAAGCGGCGCCGAGCCGAGTGTTCTCATCCCCATGCTTGCAACCGACAGCACCTCTCATGACGTTGCGGGACTGATCTTCAACGGCCTTGTCAAATATGACACAGACCTCGGCGTAATCGGCGACCTCGCGGAATCATGGGACATCTCCCCGGACGGGCTGGTTATAACGTTTCACCTCAGGCAAGACGTTAAATGGACCGATGGTGTCGAGTTTACGGCGGATGACGTCATGTTCGGTTTTAATACCATACTCGATGAGAAGACGCCGACTGCGTACAGGGAAGATTATTTGCAGGTCAGGAAGGCTGAAGTCCTGGATAAATACACATTCCGGGTTACATATGGGAAGCCGTTTGCACCCGCGCTGACCACATGGGGAAACCTGGTTATTCTCCCGAAGCATCTTCTTGAGGGAAAAGATATCACTGAATCGGATTTCAAAAGGAATCCCGTCGGTATGGGACCGTACCGACTCACAAAATGGACTTCAGGGCAGGACGTGACGCTCAGCTCGAACAGGGATTATTTTGAAGGAAGGCCTTACATCGACAGATATATTTACAAGATAATCCCCGACCGCGCGACCATGTTTCTGGAACTTCAGACCGGCGGAGTAGACATGATGGGTCTCACGCCTATCCAGTATACCAAGCAGACCGACACGGATTTTTTCAGGAATAACTTTCAGAAATTCCGTTATCCCGTCTTCTCTTATACATACCTGGGATTTAATCTCAAATATCCATTGTTCCAGGATAAGCTGGTGCGGCAGGCAATCGCGCATGCTATCGATAAAGAAGAGATCGTTGATGTCGTTCTCTTCGGCCTCGGCACCCCTTCCACGGGACCGTATGTCCCGAATACCTGGCCTTATAATCCGAATGTGAAGAAGTATGACTACAACCCTGAAAAGGCGAAACAGCTTCTGAAAGAGGCTGGATGGGAAGATTCCGACGGAGACGGAATTGTGGATAGGGACGGCAGCCCGTTTGAATTCACTATCCTGACTAATATGGAAAACCGTTTGAGAATGAATACAGCCACCATCATACAATGGAGGCTCAACAAGATAGGCATGAAAGTGGAAATCAAGGCGATTGAATGGAGCACATTCATTAACTATTTCATACACAAAAAACGCTTCCAGGCGGTCATAATCGGCTGGAGCATAGGGATCGACCCCGACCAGTACGACATATGGCATTCCAGCAAAACAAGAGACAGGGAATTTAACTTTGTAAGCTACGCCAATATCGAGGTGGACGAACTCCTGGAGAAAGGACGCAGGACCTTTGATATCGAAGAGAGAAAAAAGGCATACTTCAGGATACAGGAGATACTTGCCGATGAACTTCCTTATATATTTTTGTATGTGCCCGATGCAACCCCTGTCATACACGCGCGCTTCAGGGGTATCAAGCCCTCTGCGATCGGCATCAGTTATAATCTCCCCGAATGGTATGTGCCGAAAAAATTCCAGAGACATGCGTTGGAGCGCTAAATGCCGGCTTATATAATCAGAAGACTTATCGAAATGGTCCCGACTTTAATAGGGATAACCCTGCTCTCGTTTTTCATTATCCACCTCGCGCCGGGCAAACCGACAGATATAATGACGGAGATGAACCCGAAGATTACGCCCGAGGCAAGGGAGATGCTCGAAAAATATTACGGGCTGGACAAGCCAATATATGTACAGTACGGTCTCTGGCTGAAGCGAATCGTTAAACTCGATTTCGGTAAGTCGTTCTCATCCGACCAGAGACCCGTGATGGATAAGATATGGGACACCGGTCAGCCGCTGCTTGACAGGAGGCTCTCCATCACATTTCTTATTAATCTACTATCAATGTCCGTTATTTTTCTTATCGCCATACCCGTAGGCATATCATCAGCGACACGCCAGTATTCATTGTATGACAAAATAGTAACGACGCTCGTATTCCTGGGGTTCGCCACCCCCGCATTCTGGCTTGCACTGCTGCTTATGATGTTCTTCGGCGTATATCTCGGCTGGCTCCCGATATCAGGCATTAAGTCCATGAATTACGACTCTTTGCACCTGCTCGCAAAGTTATGGGACAGGGGTCAATACCTTATTCTGCCTGTCTTCGTATCTGCGTTGGGAGGAGTTGCGGGCCTCTCCAGATATATGCGAAGCAGCATGCTCGAGGTGATAAGGCAGGACTATGTGACGGTTGCAAGGGCGAAGGGGCTGACTGAAAGGCAAGTTATATACAGACACGCTTTTAAAAACGCCCTTCTGCCGATCATCACACTTCTGGGGCTCGCGGTCCCCGGCCTGATCGGCGGAAGCGTGATATTCGAAAATATCTTCAGCATACCGGGCATGGGCCAGATGTTCTATATGAGTGTCATGACAAGGGACTATCCGCTTGTGATGTGTATCCTGACAATCGGCGCGATATTAACATTATTCGGAAACCTGCTGGCGGATATAGGCTATATGCTGGCCGACCCGAGAATAAGGGCGAAATAGGCGATTATGAACAAGTATTCCTTGAGACATCTGTTCTGGGGACGATTCAGACAAAATAATCTTGCGGTCGCGGGAGGAGTTATTGTGCTGGCCCTCTTCCTTGTGGCGTTTCTGGCCCCTCTGATTTCACCATATAATCCAAATGAAATCGACAGAAAAGAGGTACTCGAACCTCCCGGCCCGCGCCATCCTTTAGGGACCGACGACCTCGGAAGGGACGTGCTCTCAAGGATGATATACGGCAGCAGGATATCACTGATGGTCGGCTTTGTCGCGGTAGGCATATCATCTGTCATAGGAATGATACTCGGCGCGCTGGCAGGGTATTACGGCGGCTGGCCGGACAGAATCATCATGAGATTTATTGACATCATGCTTTCCATACCGACGTTTTTTCTGATCCTCGCGGTCATCGCCTTTATAGGGCCGAGCATATGGAACATCATGATCGTCATAGGCGTTACTTCATGGATGGGCATAGCCCGGCTTGTGAGGGCGGAGTTCCTGTCATTAAAGACCCGCGAGTATGTACTTGCCGCAAGGGCGCTGGGAGCGGGCGATATCGCGATCATATTCAGACATATTATGCCCAACAGCATGGCCCCGGTGCTCATCTCCGCGGTCCTGGGGGTGGCGAGCGCGGTACTGGTGGAGTCGGCCCTGAGTTTTCTTGGAATCGGCGTACAGCCTCCGACTCCAAGCTGGGGGAACATCCTGACGCTGGGGAAAGATAACATCGAAATCGCATGGTGGCTTTCGGTCTTCCCAGGCCTGGCCATCCTGGTCACTGTACTCGGCTATAATTTGCTCGGGGAAGGGATCAGGGACTCGATCGACCCGAGGCTATGGGAGTCCGGAAAACATTAGCGGAATGATTCCCTTGTTATAATGGACGAAAAAAGACTTAAGGACGCCGCTGATACAACACCGGATCCCGGGCGGTCACTGAAAAACCTCTCGGCTTTCCTTGCCGAAAATCCTTCCCATGCGGACGAACTGGATAAATACCTGGGAGAGGTGGCCCTGCTCTTCAGCTTCAGCCAGTTCCTTGCAAACTATTCTGTCTCGAATCCGGATATACTCTTTAATATTCTTATGAATACCGGCGCCCAACCCGACAAAGAGACCCTTTCATCTTCCCTGAAAGAGAATTTTGATAATCTCAATGTTTCATCGAACCGCATCGGCCTGTATCCTCAACATCCATCTCTCGATCCATACATGGACGCGGCGCGGGAATTCCGGTTAAGAGAGATACTCAGGATAACTCTAAGGGACATCCTCGGAAGATGCGACCTTGTCGATACAATGCTCGAGCTGAGTTCCCTCGCCGAGGCGATCATCAAAAATTCCCTGGAGATAGTAAGAAAATCCCTGGCCGGAATCTACGGCGTTCCCGCGGATGACGCCTTTTCCGTCATCTCCCTCGGAAAACTTGGTGGGGAGGAACTCAATTTCAGTTCCGATGTCGATCTGATTTTTGTGTATGGGACCGAAAAAGGAGAGACAGAGGGTATCAGAACCGGCCAGGGCGTAAACATAAACAAAATCAGCGCCCACGAATACTACAGTAAGGTTGCGGAGGCATTGACCCGTTTTCTGTCGCTGAACACATCCACCGGATTCGCTTACCGGGTCGATCTCAGATTGAGGCCAGAGGGACAGCGAGGAAACATCGCCCTCTCGCTGAGAGGATACGAGATGTACTATGAGTCATGGGGCAGGGCATGGGAAAGGGCGATGTTATTAAGGGCGCGGCCTGTTGCCGGTAATCCGGAACTCGGCGACAGCTTCATGGATATGATAAGGCCTTTTGTATACAGAAAATATCTCGACTTCAGTTCGATAGATGAGATAAAGAGGCTGAAGACACGCATAGATTCAAAATTCAAAAAAGGGGACATCAAGAGGGGATACGGCGGTATACGTGAAATAGAATTTTTCGCGCAGGCGCTCCAGCTGATATATGGTGGGAAAGAGCCTCTGCTCAGGGAGCGGAACATCCTGAAAGTCTTACACCGGCTGTTACAGAAGGCGCTTATAGGTCAGGAAGATTATTCTCTTCTGTCAGACAACTACAGGTTCCTGCGGACGCTTGAGCACAGGCTCCAGCAGGTCAATGACCTTCAGACCCATACCCTGCCTGTCGGCCGGGATGAACTGGATACGCTGGCGAAAAAGATGGGATTTCAGGACGGAAAGATGTTTGCTTCCGGCCTTGAAAAGAGAAGAGCGAATGTCAGAAGCATTTACGACTCACTGTTCGGCGGGAAGAAAGAAGAACCTCGTTCAAGCGGGACATTATTTGATGAAGAGCTTTCAGATTCTGAATTAAAGGAATATCTCTCGACCACGGGAGTTACCGATGTTAACAGGGCGGTGAGGAACATAAAGGCGATAAAGGACAGCATGTTCACATTCCAGACACTGAGAGGCAGAAGACTCCTTGGCGAGATACTTCCTGTTTTTGTCGACTCCGCGCTAAAAAGCGTCATGCCGGATATAGCATTAAACCACCTGCGGTCATTCGCGATACTCCTGAGCACACGGGAGTCTTATTTAGAGGCATTCGCCGGCAATAAGGAACTCGTAAAAACACTCACCCACGTATTTTCACAGAGCGAATATCTTTCGAAGATGCTGATGAGCAGTCCCCGGCATCTCGAGATGATCGGCCTGCAGAAAATCATAAAAAAGAGCCTGACTTACCTTAAAAATGAAATAAGGACCACCATATCATCAGGCTATTCCGTAAATACCTCCATAAGACTTGTCAAACAGACGGAAGAGATAAGGCTCGGTCTGTTGTTCCTCCGGAATGAAATAGACGTCACCGATGTGATCAAGGGTCTGACCAAAACGGCGGAAGCCGTACTGTCCATCTGCATGGAGCATATCCCCGCCGGTATCGAAGACATGGCGGTAATAGGCTTCGGTAAGCTGGGAGGCAGGGAGATAGCATTCAATTCCGACCTCGACCTGATATTCGTCTGTATGGAAGAAGTCAGGCCTGAAAATACCAGGGCGGCCGAAAAATTACTGAGGATGCTCATCTCCTATACAAAAGAGGGCATTGCTTACAGGGCTGACACCAGGCTCCGGCCCGAGGGGTCAAAAGGGCCGCTTGTCTCCTCGATAGAGAGCTTTAAAAGGTATTATTCCAAATCAGCTGCCTTCTGGGAACTCCAGGCACTTCTCAAGGCAAGGCCGGTGGCCGGGAATATAAAAACGGGATTATCGTTTATCAACATGGCAAGAGATGCGCTTATATCCGGAGGCGGCGGCGTCTCGGCGGCGGATATCAGGCAGATGAGGGAAAGGATACTGAAGGAACTATCGAAAGAACCCGAAGGTTACGATATCAAGCTCGGTCCCGGCGGAATCGGGGAGATCGAGTTTACGGTCCAGTACCTTCAGCTCGTCAACTGCCGCAGGGAGAAAAGATTATTGGTCCAGGGCACATTAAAAGCGATAGGCAGGCTGAAGGATTCAGGAATTCTGAGCAGGTCTGACGCGAACCAGTTAAGCGAGGCATATCATATCTACCGCGTCCTCGAAAATTTCCTGCGGCTGAGGGGAGAAAATATTCTCAGGAAAGAAGATTATATCCTGAAAATCACTTCGGAGTTCATGGGCTTTAAAGACCCTGCTGAATTCATGGAATATCTCGATCGGAAGAGAGCGTCCACAGCCGGGATAAGCGAAAAATACCTCACTGATTAAAAAAAATGCAACCTTAAATCCCGCGTAAACCGGGCCTGCGCTTATTAATGAATTTCACGCAACACTGTGATAAAGCTTCATAACATCATCCCGCGTAACAACCGACTCCACATCAAGACCCAGCGCCTCTATATTTTCCTTCCCCCCCTCCTGCCTGTCAACCAGCGCGATCACACCGGCAATTTCGAGACCCGCGTCCCTCGACCGGCTGATGGCCTCGATCGTTGATTTGCCGGTAGTTATAACGTCATCCACAATCACCACCCGGTCTCCTTCCCTGACATTTCCCTCTATGCATTGCATGGTACCGTGTGACTTTGTCTTTTTCCTGACAATAAACGCCTCGACGGGGCTTCCTTTCAGGTAGGATGTATACGCAACCGCGCCGGCTATCGGGTCAGCCCCGAGTGTGAGTCCGCCGATGCCTTTGGCATCCATATCTCTTATCATCTCATAAATAATGCTGCCTATGAGGTACATTCCTTCCGGATGGAGCGTCACAGTCTTGCAGTTAAAATAGTAGCAGCTCATCCTGCCGGAGACCAGCTTGAACGCTGGTTTTTCGCTGTATTTAAAAGCCTTTTCAAAAATAAGCCCGGCCAGGCGTTTCTTCATATTCAGTTTCCCTCTCTTTTTTTTATCTATCGACATATATTAATTTCCCGTCCGTGGCCTTATCCATCACATCACCGATATGGGCCGCCAATACGCCCTCTTGCCGTAGCGCTGCCACAAGTACATCTTTTCTCTCTCCCGGAACAAAGATGACAAAGCCGCCTGATGTCTGGGCGTCATTCATCAAAATTCTATCAACCTCCGTAACACCCCTGCTCCATTCGATATACCCGTCAAAACTTTTCATGTTATCCCTTGTGCCCAGAGGGACTATACCCGTTTCAGCAAGGTCCGCGGCTCCGCTGAAAACCGGGACGCGGCTTGCATAAAGGCGCGCGCGGCATCCACTCGCGGAAAGCACTTCATAAAGATGCCCGATAAGACCGAAACCTGTTATATCCGTAGCCGTGCTTACGCCGGTTTCGAGCATTATCTCGCCGGCCCTTTTATTTAACGTCGCCATCGAAATCATAAATTCTTTCACGACCGCCTCACTGCATCTTCCGGCCTTTACCCCTGTGGAGATAACTCCCGTGCCGATCTTTTTTGTCAGTATCAGGGCATCCCCCGGCCTTGCCTTTGTATTATCAAGGATCCTGTCAGGGTGTATCAAACCCATGACGGAAAATCCGAATTTCGGCTCATTGTCTTTAACAGTATGGCCGCCGATTATGGAGACCCCTGCCTCGGCCATCTTATCGATACCGCCCTGCATTATCTTCTTGAGTAGAGGAAAAAACTCAGCCTTATCGGGGAACATCGCAACATTCAGCGCTGTCAGCGGCCTGCCTCCCATTGCGTATATATCCGAGAGTGCATTGGCCGCGGCGATTGCTCCATACCAGTATGGGTCGTCGACAACAGGAGTAAAAAAATCGGTTGTCATCACGACCGCGATATCGTCCGTAATACGATACACACCTGCATCGTCTGCATTCGATGAATCGATCAGCACATTTTTATCAGTAGTTACAGGCAGCTGCCCAAGCACGTTGGACAGGTCCAAAGGACTGAATTTAGACGCTCAACCCGCGCAACTGGACATATCCGTCAGTTTTATATCCATGTTTTGTCTTCCTTATTTACTAATTTCACTAAAAAGCCGATAGTTATCTATTATATCTCATCGTGAAAAAAGAGTGGGTGAAATCATATTAAAAGGATATGCTTCTTATTAATCCCCCTTTAATAACTTATCCTTACCCACATTTAGGTCTGGATACAGTAGGGGCATGGCGCGCCATGCCCCTACTTTTACAGCCTTCCTCTGGTGTCCGGTCATAATTGCAGAACATGGTAAGTTAGATTAAGGTGGATTAAGGTGGTTATTCTTAAAGATTATAGAAAAGCCCATAGCAAACAGTCTCCCCCTTTAGCAAAGGGGATTAAGGGGGATTTTATAAATGTCATCTGGTAGGTATTGCTTTTCATTCCCCTTTGATTAATTGGAAAATAGAAAACACCATCTTCATATCCTTTGGGAAAGCAATTCTTGTGTTTATCTTATAAGTGTTGGACAATTCTTCTATTAAACCGCTGTCTCCTTCACTTTTAACGGTCTGATTTCCTTCAATTCCTCTGATTCATTCAGTCTGGCTCTATATAAATCCCAGCGTAACTGAAGGTTCATCCAGAAATCTTCTGAAACTCTGAATAATTTTGCAAGCCTTAAGGCAGTACTTGGCGTAATGCCGCGTCTCTTGTTGATAATTTCATTTACTCTCTGATATGGCACATGAATTTTTTCAGCCAATTCTCTCTGCGTAATGCCCATAGGGTGAAGAAACTCCTCAAGCAACATTTCCCCCGGGTGAGTCGGTTCTCTATGTGTTGGTATCCTGATCATTGTTTGCCTCCTGTTTTTATCTCAATGATAGTCTGTAATTTCTACTTTATCCGGCCCGGATTCGATCCAGATAAAGCAGATGCGATACTGATCATTTATCCTTATGCTGTATTGACCTTTTCTATCTCTTGTTAAGGCCTCCAGCTTATTGTTTGGTGGAATGCGCAATTCATGAAGTTGTATTATTGAATCCAGTTGATCCAGTTTCCTTGTTGCAATTTTCCATAATACTTGTGCGCATGTTTTTCTCGCATCTTTTGAATTTATGCCATTAAATATATCTTCTGTTCCTTTATTTTTAAATGACTGGATCACACTAGCATGATAGCACGGTACTCATGCTATTTGCAATTATATTTTGATGCCCAACATCTTGATCGCTGATGCACACCATGTATGGCATCAGCAGCTAAAAATTGATCAAAAAATATACAACGTACAAAAAACAAAAAAGTCACCGCTGGTGTGCATTTACTCTGCGTCAAATTGTCAGGAGTTTTTTTCAATAAGCTCCAGGTCAATTTCTTTGTCAATCAGTGGCAAATCAATATTGTCTGAGCTTTGTTTTTTTGCGCTTTGCTTTTGTTTGCGCCTTAAACCTTGAACGTTGAACTTCTTTTATTCGTTACGCTATGCTCTTAGTCTTTGTCTGTGTCTTTCGTCTCTTAACCTTGAACGTAGAACCTTGAACGTTGAACTTCTTTTATCCGTTGCGCTATGCGCTATGCTTTTTTTCGCGCTTTGCGCCCGGCAGTTCACACCACAATCAGGTTAAGGTTGACTTGCGGTCTCTCTAATGGCTATCTTAAAAATATGAAGTTTATACTCTTTGACATCGACTGCACGCTTATCGACTCCGGAGGCGCAGGGACAAAGTCATTAGACCTTGCGTTTGAGGAGATGTTCTCAATCAGCGACGCCTTCAAAAACATAAACATGGCCGGCAAAACAGACCTGGGAATAATCAGGGAGGGCATAAACCTGCACGGCATCGAGTATTCGGACGAGGTCATTCCCGGTTTCTGCGAAACCTACATAAAACATTTAAGACACTATATAAACAACGATAGAGGCCATATCAAGGCCGGGGTCATGGAGGCACTAGAAACGCTCAGGCAGGATGAAGGGTTAACACTGGGCCTGCTCACGGGGAATATAGCGGAAGGCGCCGGAATCAAGCTTGAGCATTTCGGCCTAAACTCATATTTTAAAATCGGCGCGTTCGGAGACGACGATGAAAACCGCAACAACCTCCTGCCGATAGCAGTGGACAAATTTCATAAACAGCACTCCCACCGGATCAGTTACAGCGATTGCGTTGTTATCGGCGATACCCCCATGGACATCAGGTGTTCAAAGCCTTACGGCGCGCTCAGCATAGCCGTGGCAACGGGACCATACTCATTTGACGCCCTTTCGGACGCCGGAGCAGACGTTGTTTTAGGAACCCTTGAGGATACGAAGAGATTTGTCTCTTTTTTGATCAGATGAACAATGAATCCACTGGAGGTACCGGTTGAATAATATTCTGGACGGGAAAAAACTGGCGAAAGAGATTAAGGCGGACGTTAAAACAGAGGTAGAGCACCTGAATAAAATCGGGATCGACGTAGGCCTGGCTGTACTGCTCGTCGGCAATAACCCGGCATCAGCCCAGTATTTTCAGGCAATCCTGAGTAAATGCGGGAAGACAGGGATAACAGCTTACGAGTTCAGGCTCCCCGATACCGTAACCGTAAACGAGATACTTAATATTGTCCATTCAATAAATATAGATGAACGTATCAACGGTCTTCTGATATTAATGCCGCTTCCGGAACATATCAACGCGAGAAGGATCATCAACTCCATCGTGCCGGAAAAAGATATTGACGGACTCGGCGCTATATCCGTCGGCAGGCTGGCCGCGGATGAATCCACATTCCAGCTTTTTAATGGTAACCATCTGAACATGTACCAGCAACTAAGGTTCGTACCTTCAATATGGAGCTTTCTTCCATGCACGCCTTTTGGAGTGATAAGACTGCTCGAACACCATAATATCGGGATCAAGGGAAAGCATGCCGTCATCATAGGCAAGAGCCTCGCCGTCGGCAAGCCGCTCTCTTCCATGTTTCTGGTAAAAGAAGCGACCGTTACAATATGCCACAGGGAGACAAAAAACCTTGGCGACATTACAAAGCAGGCGGACATTCTCTGCAGCGCAACAGGCAAGCGAGGACTCATCAGGGGCAATATGGTAAAGAAAGGGGCCGTTGTGGTCGACATCGGAGTAAACATACTTGAAGACGGCGGTATATGCGGCGATGTTGATTTCAAAACAGTCTCGAAAAAGGCCTCATTGCTCACCCCGGTCCCCGGGGGCGTCGGTCCTGTCACGCTCGCCATGCTGCTCGAAAATACAGTAAGGTCGGCCCAGCGCAATGAACTGTTTAAAAGCCCTTTATTAAGGTAGCCCCGCCGCTTTAAAATAATACCTCTCATGTCGAACTTCAAGCTTACAACGGATTTCATACCCAGGGGCGATCAGCCCGCTGCGATAGATAAACTCATAAAGGGGCTGGCCGGGGGGCAGAGGCATCAGGTCCTGCTCGGAGTAACAGGGTCGGGCAAGACGTTCACTATAGCGAATGTTATAGCGGAAATAAACATCCCGACACTCGTCATAGCCCATAACAAAACACTTGCGGCGCAACTGTACGGAGAATTCAGGGAACTATTTCCTGAAAACGCAGTCGAGTTTTTTGTCAGCTACTATGACTACTATCAGCCCGAGGCATACCTGCCCTCAACAGACACCTACATAGAGAAAGACGCCATGATAAACGATGACATCGACAGGTTAAGGCATTCCGCCACGCGGGCCGTGCTGGAGCGGAACGACGTTATCGTCGTTGCATCCGTCTCATGTATATACGGCATCGGCTCTCCCCGGGATTATATCGACCTGCATCTGCTGATAGAAGAGAACATGCAGTCGGAACGGGATGATTTTTTAGAGCGGCTTATCGAAATACAGTATACAAGGTCCGATACTGAATTCAAGAGAGGCACTTTCAGGGTAAGGGGCGACATTGTTGAGGTATATCCTTCCTTTGCCCTTAACAAGGTGATACGTATCGAATTCTTCGGCGATACCGTGGAGTCCCTGTATGAAACAGACCCTTTAACCGGCAACAGGATAAGGAGACTTGAGAAGATCGCCCTCTTCCCGAACAGCCACTGGCTGACACCTGGAGACCGCATCGAAACCGCGCTGAAAAAAATCGAGGAGGAGATGAAGGAATCAGTCGAAAACTTTCTTAAGCAGGGCAAGGTGGCCGAAGCGCGCAGGATCGAGGAGAGGACACGCTTTGACATGGAGATGCTGAAGGAATTCAAATTCTGCCACGGCATCGAAAACTATTCAAGACACCTAAGCGGAAGGGCGCAGGGTGAGGCCCCGTATACATTGATCGATTACTTCCCCGGGGACTTTCTTATAGTAAATGATGAATCTCACGCCACCATGCCGCAGATCAGGGGGATGTATGAAGGGGACCGTTCAAGAAAGCAGAACCTTATAAATTTCGGCTTCAGACTTCCTTCCGCGCTCGACAACAGACCGCTGAAATTTGACGAATTCGAGAAAAAAGTCGTCAAAGCAATCTACGTCTCGGCAACCCCGGGCCCGTATGAGATAGAAAAATCCAGGGGGAAGGTAGTCGAGCAGATAATCCGTCCGACAGGACTGCTCGATCCAAAGCCTTATGTGCGTAAAGTTTCAGGACAGGTTGACGACCTCCTCGCGGAAATAAGAAAGAGGATGGAAATAGACGAAAGGGTGCTTGTCACGACATTGACCAAGAAGATGGCGGAAGACCTGACTGATTACTACACAAAGCTCGACATCAGGGCCAGGTATCTCCATTCCGGCATCGAGACACTCGAACGCATCGGGATAATCAGGGACTTGAGGCTCGGCAAATTCGATGTCCTCATCGGCGTTAACCTCCTGCGCGAGGGGCTCGACCTTCCAGAAGTCTCGCTTGTCGCAATCCTGGATGCGGACAAAGAGGGTTTCCTCCGGTCGGAGAGGTCCCTGATACAGACAACAGGCAGGGCCGCGAGAAATGTAAACGGGACGGTCATATTCTATGCCGACTCGATTACAGGCTCCATGAAAAAGGCTCTTGACGAGACCGAAAGGAGAAGACGCATCCAGAAAGAATACAACAGGAAGATGAAGATCACGCCGGAAACCATCAAAAGCAATATCAAGGACATTGCAGGCTCGATTTACGAAGCAGACTACTGGACGGTTTCTTACGCCGCGGAAGATCATGAAGAATATACCGGTGATGACAGCGCTTTAAAAAAACTCGGGGATGAGATGAAAGAGGCCGCAAAGAACCTCGAATTCGAACGGGCCGCGCTGATCAGGGACAGGATAAAAGAGATAAAGGAAAAGATGCTGGAGGTTGGAGTGCGATGATAAACCGGCCCCGGCAACATCACCCGGCAGGCCGTTGGGGAATCCTCCCTGGTCTGGCCGCACTGCTGGTCCTGGCAGGCATATGGTGGTTATTCTTAAGTCCGGAAAGACCCCTGGACCCGGATGCCAGGCCCAGGCCGGTAACCGCCAGGGGCGACCTGGCCGAAGACGAAAAGAACACCATTGAATTATTCCGGGCCACCTCCGCATCCGTGGTCTATATAACCAGCATTGAACTCCGCCGAAGCCTGTTCAGTCTCAATGTTTACGAAATCCCGCAAGGGACCGGTTCAGGTTTTATCTGGGACAGGGAGGGCCGTATCGTCACCAATTATCATGTTATCGAAGACGCCAACCGAGTGGAAGTCACACTTGCGGACCATTCCACCTGGAAGGGGATTCTGATCGGGGCGTCGCCGGACAAGGATATTGCCGTACTGAAAATATCGGCTCCACCTGAAATATTAAAACCGATCCTCATCGGAGAATCCGGAAACCTTCTGGTCGGCCAGAAGGTTTTCGCCATCGGTAATCCGTTCGGACTCGACCAGACAATCACATCCGGCATAGTCAGCGCCCTGGAGCGCGGGATCAAGTCCGTCACCGGCAGGACCATCCAGGGGGTCATACAGACCGACGCAGCGATAAATCCGGGAAATTCCGGGGGGCCGCTGCTTGACAGCGCGGGCAGGCTGATCGGGGTAAACACCGCCATTTACAGCCCTACAGGGGCCAGCGCCGGAATCGGGTTCGCCGTTCCAGTAGATGTCATTAACCGGGTGGTGCCGGAGATCATCAGGTACGGAAAGGTAATCCGGCCTGGAATTGGAATAACAATAGCGGATGACCGAATTGTCAAACGACTGGGTATTAAGGGTGTACTGATAATTAAAATACTGCCGGGGAGCACAGCCGAGGCTGCAGGCCTCAGGAAAACTCAAATAATAAACGACAGAATAATCCTCGGGGATATTATCGAAAGGGTGAACGATACGCCGATAAGCACCTATGACGATCTCCAGAACGAATTTGACAGGCGCCATGTCGGTGACGAGGTGACATTAGGCGTATTACGGGACGACAGACGCATTCAGGTAAAAGTAACACTGGAACAGGTCGGGTAATTTCAGGGAAAGATATAATTCAGTTGTTTATAAAATCCCCTGATGATAGGTCCAGCAGCTGTTATAAAACTGACTGGCTACCAGGATTAGCCGGCCAGTTTCTTTTCTTCAAGTTTTGCCTTGAGTATTTCCCCCAGACTGCCGAAACCTCCCGTCGACCCATCGGCCTTGCTACCGGAATTAGCATATTTATCATAATCCTCCCGCACCTCTTTCTCCTTAACAGCCTTCCTGCTCAGACGCACCTTGCTGTTTTTGGTATCCACTTCAATAACCACAACCTTCATTTCCTTTCCGGGAGGAAACATGCTCTTGTGGTCGGTCCCTCCGGGAGTCCCCATCTCGGAATTCGGTATAAGTCCGGACAAACCATCAGCAATCTTCATAAAAATACCATACGGCATGACCTTCTCAACAGTACCGTCAAAAAGCTCGCCTATCGCCGGCAAGACAATCTTTACCGGATCAATTTTGGGTTGTATTGACAGGGATATCTTTTTCTTTCCGGAATCAACCTCCCGGACATAGACTTCAACCTCCTGGCCGACCTCAACCACCTCTTTTGGATGATTTATATGCCTGCCTGCACCAAGATTCGATATATGAATCAGGCCATCGATACCTGGTTCGAGATTCACAAAAGCGCCAAAACCGGTAAGGCGGACAATCGTTCCCTTTATCCGGCTGTCAACCAGATATCTGTCTCCAACATTGCTCCATGGATCCGGCTGCAGCGCTTTAGTACTTAGGGTCAACCGGTTATTGTCCCAGTCCAGGTTTATCACCTTCGCCAGGACCTCCTGGCCAACAGCCAGAACATCACCCGGGTTCACCGTCCTGATCCAGGAAATTTCACTCGCGGGGATAAGCGCCTCTATTCCTCCGATATCAACAAAAGCCCCGAATTTCTGGATAGAGGTGACCGTTCCTGTCAGCTCCATCCCGGTATGGAGGGTCTCCTTCAGCTTTTCGACCAGGGCGCGTTTCTCCTGCTCAAGGAGGACCCGCCTGGACACAATAATATTACGACCGTTATTTTCATATTCCAGCACCTTAAAGGGAAATGTCCGCCCGAGATAAATACCGCCTTCACGGCCGCCTTTCAGGTCTATATGAGAAAATGGGCAGAAACATCTCACTCCACCGACCGATATTTCAAACCCACCTTTAAGTTCACGCCTCACCTCTCCGTCTACCGGCAACCCCGCGTTATAGGCGTCATATATGGCATTGAGTTTAATTAAAGGATAGCCGTTACTGAGGGTTGTCAGCATCCTGATACCGTCTTTAACCGACTGGAAAACAGCCTCGATATCATCGCCTTCCTTTACATTAACGGTGCCGTCTTCATCTGTGAATTCACTCAGATTTACCGCCCCTTCGCTTTTCCCTCCCAGGTCGATATAGACAACATCTCCCGATATACTGATTACTTTGGCCCTGACCTTCTGCCCCGGTGATAGCCTCGTATTGAGATTATCGCTCTTCTCCAGCAAATCAGCGAAATTCTCATCGCTTTCTCCGGTTTTATCCTGGCTCTCTACATCTGAAATCTCTTTTTCAATACTCTCGTCATAATCCATAATGCTTACCTCTCAATTAAATAATATTACATTCCGTTAAATCCGGCTAAATAAGATTGTCATCCCGGCTAAAAGGAAGTGCATGGAAACAAATACTAAACATTTAGTTTAAAAGATTCTGGGTTCAGGAGTCAATCAAGAGTATGCGAAATATCAGTTGGATATCAGATAAAAGAAACAACCCGAAATACATCTTAATATAAAAGCAATCCTTATAAAACTCTGATCCGGACTTTACCTCTCTACTATAACAGGTTTATACTTCTTAATATAAGCAATGCCGAAAAAGACATCACCTAAAAAGAACCCGTGTTCTGACTGCCACTTCTGTCTTTACTGCAGCAAGACCCGATGCAGCATCTGCCGCCCGTCTGTTTGCAGGAAAACCAAAAAAGATGCCAAAAGAAAACCGCACAAGCCCCTTTTTCGTCCATACTAATCCGGAGAGAGTTATCCCGGACTTTTCGTATCCAGGAAGCATGCAACTGGAGAATGAAGGATTAGACCAGAATCAGCATCAGGTAGACATGGATGATTATACAAAAAGTCAGGGTAAAAATTCAAAAAAATTATCTGGCCCTCCCCTCCCCGTAGACAGACCGTTCATTTGGAATGCTAAAAAAAGAATATCTCACTTAACTTCCAGGTCCAATATCAGGCTCCGGTAGAAGTTGTACTCCCCGTCTACCATGTATCCGATCTCTGACTCCAGGGTATATATTCCGGCTGTATCCGGCGTAAGCAGATAGTAGAGAATCGTTTCTGTCTCATAAGGTCCTAAATACAGTTCAACCAGCCATGGGTTCTCCTCTATCCATTGCCCTGTTATTGGTTCAAAGAGTTTTAATCCAACCGGGTATGT